>ERZ773139.666-NODE-666-length-44184-cov-10.707743_pt1 | contig 44184 bp, 36 predicted proteins | sample MGYA00580854_ERZ773139 | MGnify/ENA primary metagenome ERZ773139 (study PRJEB29015, sample SAMEA2737809) | human gut metagenome | biome: human gut; feature: human-associated habitat; material: faeces | place: China | collected 2012 ...
CATCATTTTCACGAAGATAGTCTATAAACATTGCGGTCTGCGTTCTGTGCCGTCCGAGTCGGGACAGGTCTTTAACGATTACCGCGTCAATGCTTTTATTCTCAACGGCGGCGTATATTTTATTTATTCCCTCACGGTTAAAATGCATTCCGCTGATGTTGTCATCGGCCGACTCACCTATAACGGTGCAGTTATTGTTTGCCGCATATTCCCGCAATATGTTTTGCTGATTGGTAAGTGAATTTAACTCGCTGTCCTCGTCACGGGAGAGCCTTGAATACAGCCATACTCTCATAGCAATCACCTTTCTTTTTTTCTCGGCAGGCGCGTGATATCCTGTCCACGCAACAACATATCACAACACCTGCCGTAAGTCCAGATAAATTACGCTGATTTACTGTTTTTGCAATCGATCGCCATTTTATCCGTACTGATATATTCTTTTATCGCTGAACTTAAAAAGCGGTCAAACTTTTCATCGTCGCCGTTATAGTAAAACTCAACCCGTTCAATGTTGTAATCGTTTTTCTCCATATATTCCTTTCCGCCGTAAGGCTGTTCGTGTATTTACATTCCGCCCATAACAGGACCGGAATTTTTCTTTTTATGCTCTGCCGGGAAATGCTGTGTGGTGCAGTCCTCAACGGGAGCGTCATCGTCGATGATACCTGTTATATCAGCCGCAAGATAAGCAGCGTCAGATAATACACCGCCGTTATCACCGAAGGGATAACCGTGATCCAAAATGTCCTGCGCATATAATGCTCCGTCCTGTCTGTCAGCATTGAGAGATTGTTCGAATAATAATCGCTGATCCTCCCAACCCGTTTCTCGGTATCCGACACCGCCGTTTTCATCGAGTCGGTAAATTCCGTTGCCGATTTCCTCATTCTGTTCTGAAATTCCGTCACCGCCGCTTGGCACTGTGCGTTGTTCTCGGTCAGAATATTCAGCTGCTCGTTCATATACTCCGTCAGTTCCTCTTTGGTTGTCAGCGTTTCGGTTGCGCTCATCAGCCGTGAGAGCAGTTCTATCTGCGCTTTCTGCGTATCGAGCATTCCTTTCCAGTTCGGCTCGGTTACCGTTACGCAGGGCTTCGCTTCGGAGGCTCTCTGCATACTCTGCCGCGCTCTCGTTTTCAGTTCCTCCGAGGATAATCTCCCGTATTCCGAATTCATATTCCATATTCTCCTTAAGATATTTTTCTTCGTGCAGGCTGCGGTCACGACATCGCTTTCCGTCCTGCGTGATATAGGTGATATATTTTCTTTCGTCCGTCCACATCACACCGTAGCCCTCGGCTTCCATCAGCCGAATAAAATCCTGCTTTGACCGAGCAGTCGCCATCGCATCGTCTATTGCCGCCGCAAGCTGCATTTTATAACTCTCGCCCCGTACTGCCGAGCGATATTCTTTTGAGGACATTTGCTGTACCTTTTCCTGTTTTCTGTTCGGTCTTAAAACCGACAGCCCGTACTCCGTACACAGCTTGTCCGAGGCATTCCGCATCTGCTCTATAAAATCTTTAGGCGGACGGAGGTTATATCCGTTCTCACAGCTTACGCTATTGATAATAAAATGCGAATGAATATGCGCCTTGTCGGTATGGGTAGCAACCAAGACTTCATATTCGGGGAATTCCTGTTCCGCAAACTTCAAAGCAATTTCGTGCGCGGTTTCGGGAGTAATGTTTTCCTCCGGCGAGAAGGACTGCACCAGATGATAAAACATTCTGCCGTCCGTTTTCCCGTACCGCATTTTGGTTGACAGCATTTCGTGGTATGCGCTTTCGGCAACGCAGTTCACACCGCCAATCAGTTTTTTATCTCCGCACACGGTTTTGCTGTCGCGCTTACAGTAGGAAAGAATAAATTTAAGTCCGGCTTTCGATTGGGAACGCTTACTCTGTATTAAATTTACCGTTGCCATTACTGCCACCACCTTCTGTCAAGCAGAGAACAAAGAAGTTCGTTCAGCCTTGCATACTCACCCTTGACTTCGGACAGATTGGCAACCGACACTCTGCCCATATTGCAAAGCAGTGTGAGTCGGTTTAGGTTTTTGCCGATTGCCTTTTGCTCTCGGATAATATTTTCAAGCCCATCCACCACAACGATTTGTTTGTTGAGGCAGGAGCGTGTAACATAGTCCGTTACGGACAGATTTGCCGTGTTCGCTTTTCGGTGGATGGCGGCGAGGTCTTGTTCGCTGATGCGGATGCTCATTTTTTTGTTTTTCATATCGTACTCCGTTTCTAAAAGTGGGTGCAGGGCTTCTGCCCGCCGAGCAGCAGAACGGCGACCAGCCGTCTGCGATGCTCGCACTCTCCCCAAAGGGAGAGTAAAAACGTGCAACCCTGCGGTATTCAGCCTGTTATTACGGCAGAGAGAAAAAAGGCGCATACGCCGCCTGTAACGCCGTATTTCGCCTGCGTGCGTAACGGGCGAAGGTGTTTATCCGTTTCTGCGTTTTAATCGGCACATAGGGCGTTTTTGGGGCATTATCGGCAAAGAAAAGCATTTCCGCTGTCTTTCTTCTTTCTGCTGTATTATATACTTAGTGGGTTTACTTCTTTGGGTATAGTTCTGCAATACCGTTTCTTACACCGCCCCGATACAAAAAATTGTGCTATCGAAAGAGCGTCACTTTATACAGGTTGCTTGTGTTTGAGCCGTCCTGCCGTTTGCGTTTTTGCTTTGTTACAAGTCTGGCTTTTTCAAGATTTTTAATTGCCGAGTCTACTGTCTTTTTGTCGATACAGCATTCTTCGGCAATCAGCCGCCTTGACGGAAAGCAGATTCCGTTTTTATCGCTGTGCCGTAAAAGGCAGCAGTAGACAATAAATTCACGGGGCTTTAATTTAAAATCAAATACTTCATTTGCAACCATAAAAAAATTACAGTTTTTATTTTGCGGTACAATCATTCGGCATCAGCTCCTTTATATAAAATATTGAGAGATAAATTACGGACGGCATCAGACAAAATATACAGGTGCTATCTATGCTCCGAAATTTATCCCTCTACTTATTAGGACAGTTAAAAGCAGTTTGTAAACCAAAATTTTAAAAATTGCAAAAAAAATACGGAAACCTATGTTTCCATAAATTCCCGTATCCGGCTCAGGAGTTTTTTCAGTTGTTTCGATATTGCCGTTTTACTCACTCCGAGTTTGTCTGCAATTTGCTGCATAGTGCGTTCCTCAAAAAAGTAGCACCGAATCAAAAAGAAATCTTCAAACTCAAGGTTGGCAATGATTTTTTGCAGTTTTTCAAAACAAAGGTTTTTAAAAGCCGTTTCAAAGGTAGGATCGCTGACAGCCGTAATTTGAGCAGTTTGCAGCACTGTTTCGGAATCACTCTTACTCGTGTGCCGGCGGTCGCTCCGACCTTCAGCCGCCTGCCTTTTTCTGTCGGCTTCTAAAAAATCCGCAACCTCTTTTGAAACCGAAATCTCACATTCGCCGTACTTAACAATGGTATTTCCCAAATAAAATCCTTTCCGCCGTGGGAAAGGTCACAGGTCTGCCGAAACAGCACCATTAAACTGTTGACTTCAAGGTTTATCCTATCTACAGCTGATTGCCTTAGGAGCTTCGGTGAAATCTGAGGTCACACAGTTGTGACCTCATCGGCACATAAATTTTATTTATCACACGGTCGAAGCCGCTGTGATCGAAAAGGATATTTTTATTATATCAATGATGCAGAAAGTTTTCAACAGAAATTAAAAACAACTTGCAATATCGTTCTTTCCAAGGTAACATACCACAACCCTTTTTGGGTGACAATTTTTGTTTTCATGCTTTTCGGGTAAAATATTAAAAAACTCGGAGGTAAATCAAGATGAAAGGACGATTGATTACGGCAAAAATGATTGCCGAATTTAAAGAAAATCTTATTTTAGAAGAACGGAGTACGGCGACGGTTGAGAAATATATTCGTGATGTAAATACGTTTGTATTGTATGCAGATGGTGAAATTACAAAAGAAACCGTCATTGCTTACAAGAAGCACTTGCAGGAGCATTATGCCGTGCGGAGCGTTAATTCTATGCTGGCAAGTATAAACAGCTTATTTGCGTTTTTAGGTTGGCACAATTTAAAAGTGAAATCGCTGAAACTGCAACAGCAGGTCTACTGTCCCGAAGAAATGGAGCTGACAAAGGCGGAATATGCAAGGCTTTGCAGGACGGCAGAGCGCAAGCACAACGAACGGTTGAATTTAATATTGCAGACAATTTGCGGTACAGGTATTCGGGTAAGCGAATTACAGTTCATTACCGTTGAGGCGGTAAAACAGGGTGAAGCGGTTGTAAGCTGTAAAGCAAAAACACGCTCGGTGTTTATTGTAAAAGAACTAAAACAAAAACTGCTCCGCTATGCAGCGAAGCAAAATATTAAAAGCAGTATGATTTTTATAACACGCACGGGCAAACCTATAAGCCGCACGAATATATGGCGGGAAATGAAAGCATTGTGCATTGAGGCAAATGTAAATCCGCAAAAGGTGTTTCCACATAACCTGCGCCACTTGTTCGCCCGTGTGTTTTACGGAATCGAAAAAGATATCGCCAAGCTTGCGGATATTCTCGGTCACTCAAGCATTAATACCACAAGAATTTATATCATCTCCACCGGCACCGAACATCGCCGCCGAATGGAAAATATGCGACTGATACTATGAAAAAAGCCACCGAAATCGGCGGCGGAAACATAATCATTATTATGTTGTATCAGTTCTTAATTGCAAATATAGCAAACGCAATTTTACATATTGCATTATATCATAACATTAGTAACTTGTAAAGCACTTTGACCGAGAAAAGTATGAAAAACTCAGAATTGTCGAAATTTGAGCATGACGAAAAAGCCTTTTCTGCCAATCGTTTTGGCGATTTTGAGAAGGCTTGGTTTCTTACGCTTTTTTCAAGTGGTTAAGTTAATGATTGACCATTTTTAAAACCATATTTACAACATAATAATGATTATGTTGCTTTCGGTTCAGAAGCAGAGTATAGCAACAAAACGGAGGTTAAATAAATGAATAAAAAGACCTTTTTAAAAAAAGCACTAATGGCAGTCGTTGCGGTTGTTGTTGCAATCGGCATATCAATCGGCAGCGCAATGTGGGTGCATAATCGCGATAGTGTTCCCGCATCGACAAAAATAGCAGTAACTGCGTATGACCTTGCCGTTCAAAACGGATACGAGGGCGATCTGGAAGCTTGGCTTATGTCGCTTGTCGGCGAAACAGGTGCTGCCGGTCAAAACGGAAAAAGTGCATACGAATTAGCGGTCGAAAACGGATATAAAGGGACCGAGGAGGAATGGCTCGGCTCATTGATAGGATTAAAGGGTCCTGCCGGCGTAAACGGCAGTAACGGTAAATCCGCTTATGAGCTTGCCGTGGATAACGGCTACAAAGGCACAGAGTCCGAGTGGCTTACCTCACTTGTAGGAAAAGTCGGTGCCGACGGCACTAAAGGTCAAAACGGCGAAAACGGAAAAAATGCATACGAATTGGCAAAGGATAACGGATTTACAGGTTCTCTTGCCGATTGGCTTGATTCTGTTACAGGTAAAGACGGGCTCAGTGCCTATGAGCTTGCAAAAAAGAACGGCTATTCAGGTACCGAAGCCGAATGGCTTACTTCTCTTATAGGCATAGCAGGTCAAAACGGTAACGACGGTAAGTCTGCTTACGAGCTTGCGGTTTCAAACGGGTTTAAAGGAACCGAAAACGAATGGTTACAGTCGCTGGTCGGTGCCAAGGGTGAAAAGGGCAATGACGGTCAAACAGGCACTAAAGGCGATAAGGGCGAAAAAGGTGCCGACGGTAAATCGGCATATGAAATTGCAAAAGACAACGGCTATTCGGGCTCAGAATCCGACTGGCTTGCTTCGCTTATAGGTCAAGCGGGAGCAAAGGGCGAAAAGGGTGAAGCGGGTCAAAACGGCAAAAATGCATATGAGCTTGCTGTAAATAACGGTTACACCGGTACCCTTACCGAATGGTTGCAAACGCTTGTGGGTGCTAAGGGTGACAAAGGTGATAACGGAGCAAAAGGAGATAACGGAAAGTCTGCTTATGATATAGCAGTTTCAAACGGTTTTACAGGAACAGAATCCGAATGGCTTTTCTCACTTGTGGGTAAAACCGGTGCTAAAGGCGATAAGGGCGAGCAAGGTATGCAGGGTGAAAAGGGTGAAACAGGTTCAAAGGGCGACGACGGTCGCAGTGCTTTTGAAGCTGCAAAGGCAAACGGTTTTAACGGAACCGAACAGGAGTGGCTTGCTTCGCTTATAGGTAAAAGTGCTTATGAATTGGCAAAGGATAATGGCTATACCGGTACAGAATCGCAGTGGTTGGCTTCGCTTGTAGGTGAAACCGGCGCAAAAGGCAACGACGGCGAAAGGGGCGACGCGGGTGCTTCCGCCTATGAGCTTGCCCTTATGGCAGGATACCAAGGCGATTTGCAGTCGTGGCTTGCTTCGCTTGTAGGTGCTAAGGGTGAAACCGGTGTGGCCGGTCAAAACGGCAAGGACGGTATAAACGGAAAGTCGGCTTATGAATTGGCGAAAGATAACGGATACAGCGGAACATTAACCGAATGGCTTGCTTCCCTTGTTGGTGCTAAAGGCGATCAGGGCGTTAAAGGTGAAAAAGGCGATGCCGGAGTCAAGGGCGATACAGGTGCATCCGCATACGACCTTGCCGTACAAAAAGGATATACCGGTTCACTTGACGAATGGCTTAATTCGCTTATCGGTCAAACAGGTGCCAAGGGTGAAAAAGGTGAGCAAGGCGAAAAGGGCGATACCGGTGATAAAGGCGAGCAAGGTATACAAGGTGAAAAGGGTAATACAGGTGCCGCAGGAAAATCTGCATACGAAATTGCAAAGGATAACGGCTTTGTGGGCACAGAGGCAGAATGGCTTGCTACTTTAAAAGGTATTGCAGGTCAAAACGGCGCCAAAGGCGATAACGGAGCCGACGGCAAATCTGCATACGAAATTGCAAGGGATAACGGATTTACAGGCTCGGAATCCGAATGGCTTGCTTCACTTGTGGGTCAAACAGGCGAGCAAGGCATACAGGGCGAAAAGGGCGATAAAGGCGTTGACGGTCAAGACGGCAGTAACGGAAAATCTGCTTATGCGCTTGCCGTAGATAACGGTTTCGACGGAGATTTGGCAACATGGCTTACCTCACTTCACGGCAAAGACGGTAATAACGGTGAAAAAGGCGACAACGGAAAAAGTGCTTATGAATTAGCAAAGGAACAGGGCTATACCGGCACAATCGATCAATGGCTTGCCTCTCTTGTAGGTAATCCCGGTGCCAAAGGCGACACAGGCGCTGCGGGTAAATCGGCATACGAACTGGCTCTTGATTCAGGCTTTGTCGGAACGCAGCAGGATTGGTTGCTTTCATTACGCGGTGCTGACGGAAAATCCGCCTATGAGCTTGCGGTTGCTAACGGCTTTGACGGTGATCTTACCGCTTGGCTTGCTACTCTTAAAGGTGAAAAAGGTGACAAAGGCGATAAGGGAGCAGACGGTGCAAACGGTGTAGACGGCAAATCGGCTTACGAGCTTTACAAGCAGGCATATCCGGATTATACCGGAACCTATGAAGAGTGGTTATTAAGTCTTAAGGGTGAAAAAGGCGAAATCGGTGCCGCAGGAAGAGGTATTGTAAATACTGAGATTATAGACGGTTATCTCTGGATCACATACACCGACAATACTAAACAAAAGATTGGCTTTGTTGGAAAAGCAGAAGATAATTCAGAATTGATTTTTGTTGAATTAGCGGACGGAACCTATGGCGTTAAAGCAGGTGAAAAAGCAAAAAACATGGCAGTTATAAATATACCTGATACATACAATGGTAAATCCGTAACCCAAGTATGTGCAGAAGGTTTTAAGGGCTTGACAACAATTCAAACTGTTACTTTGCCAAATACCATTACCACCGTAGGGGATTATGCTTTTGATGGATGTATAGGTCTTAATCATGTTTCGTTTTCAAACCAACTTGAAACAATAAAGCAATATGCATTTAATGATTGTACAGCTCTTACAGATTTGAAATTGCCGACAGCGTTGAAATCTTTAGGACATTCAGCTTTTCAAAATACCGGTATAAAAAGTGTTGTTATTCCATCTAATGTTGAAAAAATCGAACCGTATGTATTCTATAAGACACGATTAACCGAAATTAAATTTGAAGATCAAAATAACTGGTATATTGATAGTGTGAAATTTCCAATAACTTTTGGAGATGGCTCCGGCCAAGTCATTGTACAAATCAGTGATAGCCAAAAAATCGCTGAATGGATTTCAAAAACTTCAAGCGTTAAATATTCATACACATATAATCCCGGATTGGGTTATCCGCCACAAACTCAATATACTTCCGTGTCATTAAAGTATTATGAGAAAACTTGGGCAAAGAAATAATTATAAAATGAGGTATATACAATGACAAAAAACGAGTTAACAATAAACGATTCATATTTAATAATTGATAAAAATAGCAACCTATATAAAATATCATATCGAAGCAATTTGATTGAAGAGATTGAGAAAATCAATCCGAATTCCTATAAAGAAATTCTTGAAAAGGATCTTACAAATACCGATAATGTAAAATCTATCAGAAAAATTGCGGAAATATTGGAAGAAAACGGATGTGAATTCTATCAACTCACACAGCTTTAGTGGCTCGTCTTCACAATTTGTACAAACACGGAAAATGGAAAAGAAAAACCTTTTCGGACTTTAATCCGCATTCAGAAAGGCTGGTACGAAATTGTTACTCGTACCAGCCTTTGAATATATGCACATTTGTAACTCGTCATTAACAAATCTCATAATATTTAGATTTTCAAGGAATTATTTTAATTTTAGTGCTTATATAGACATACAATCATTATCATGCTATAATTTATTTGCTTGAAATTGTGTGACAAATTAGCAAAAAATTAAATCATATTGAAAAGAGTAATTAAAATGGAAAATACCGATTTGATTCTATGTGAGTCGGACAAAGATCATTACATTAAGATACTTGATAAGTATTTTACAATATATCAACAATATCTAATTCCGTTGGTTGATAAAATGAATAGCGATTTTGCAGAAATGCAAATAAAAGACATTTCCTATGATTTGGATGATGTGGCAGATTTGTTTGTTTCTGCTGAAAATTCTTTTATAGCATCTTGGATTTGTTTGGAATATCAGAAATGGCAACATTCGGTCTATTTATTCATTTCACATGAGAACCTGATGAACGATTATCCTATTGAAGAATGTGTTGAATATGAGATCCGTGGTGGAGTACGGGAAAAACTTAAAAAATACGGTATTAACGTTAATGAATTTGAATCATGGGATAAGATACAAGAAATGAGATTGTTAGTAAATACCATTAAACATTTTACGGGGCATTCATATAATGATTTGAAAAAATTGCGACCGGATTTTTTCGAATTGTATAATGGGTTCGATATTGAAAGAAGTGCTCTTAGTTCAGGGGATTTTGTGCTGAATTTAACCGGCAATGATTATATATCTTATCATAAGGCTTTAATTAGTTTCTGGAATGAATTGTATATTACCTTAAACGACAATAAATTTTGAAGTGAATCCTTATCATTGCACTAACATATCGTTTAAGTTTTACTAAATTTAAGAGCAAAATTCCAAATAGCAAAATAAATTTGTAAATGCTGTTGCATTTTACGATAAATTAGTGTATAATATTTACAGCAGAAAGGACGGTGGCTTTTATGCCGAATATTAAACCCGTATCGGATTTAAGAAATTATAATGAGGTTTTGCGCGATATTTCCGTAGGTGAACCTGTGTTTCTCACCAAAAACGGCAGAGGAAAATATGCCATTGTCGATATGGAAGAATACGAAAAAACTCAGGCTATAATAAAGCTAATGAGTGTGATTTCAAAGGGCGAGCAATCGGGAAAAGAAAACGGTTGGACTTATATCAACGAAATTGAAAACCTTTTGGGGCCTCTAATGGCTGAAATAAAATTTTCACCTGAGGCAATAAAAGATTTACAGCAAATAAAATAATACGAACTTTAAATTTATGATGAATTTAGTATTAGATTAGGCATGGAAAGGCAAGTAAAATACGTTGCAAAACCAAAAAGCAACTATAATTAGTTGCTTTTGGTAAGAGCAATTGTTATTACTTGCTTTTTTTTAAGTCTTTTGTTATAATAAGCACAACCAATTACAAGGAGATAACGCAATATGAAATATGCTGCTGTAATGTTTGATATCGTAGAATCAAGGCGTTATAATGATAGATATGATGTTCAAAATGTTTTAATGGAAAGCATATCGTATTTGAACTGGGTATACGGTTATGCAATAAAAAAAGAAGTTGTATCCAGCGCAGGTGATGAATTTCAAGGTTTATTTATGAATCTTCAAACTGCATTTTTGTATATTAGAAAATTACAACTTTTGATTTATCCGATAAAAATACGCTGCGGGATAGGATATGGCGCAATTAAATACTATGACAAAGAATGGGAATCGTCTGCCTTGGACGGAGAAACATTTTATTTGTGCCGGGATGCAATTAATTCTATCCAAAAAAAGAAAAGCAATGCCGTATGTTTTAATACTGTTTCAAAATACGATAAATATTTAAATATGTTTTGTATGGCTGACGCTGAAATAAAATCAAAACAATCTCAAATGGTACGATTAATTGAACTTATTGCCGACATAATTTCTCCTATAACACCAACAGAAGAAAATATGAATTTCTACGATTTTATTTTAAAGAACAGAATTAAATTAATACAACGGGAACGTTGGAATAATGTGATTGGTAAATTCAGAGAAAGGGAAACTTTTGATATCAATCTTGAACAACTCATAATGATTAAAAAAATGATGGATGCAAAAATTTCTTATGAAAACACATTTTATATGGAAGACTTCTGGATGCACGGAATGTCCACTTATATTGCGCAAATAATTAATACCACACGTCAGAATGTTGATAGATATGTGTCATTAGGAAGAATCAAGGAAAGCAGAACTATGGATAGGGCAATCTATGAATTGTTAGGAGAAGAAATATGGTAAATTTTATAATTTTAATGATTTTGCACTTGCTCGGAGATTTTTATTTACAGACAGAAAAAGTTGCTAAATGCAAAAATGCAAAAGTCGATATCGACTGTCGAGATTGTATTAAGTGCAAGAAGAAATCGTTTCTTAATTTTAAATACATACTAATTCATATTTTCCTCTATATTCTTCCTTTCATTACATTGTTTCTTATGACAAATTGGATTAGTGCATTAACAATAATTCTTATTATTTTTGTTTCACACGGCGTTATCGATATTTTATCTTGTTTTTTAAATAAAAAGGCTAAACAAACATTAGTGTTTAGCCTTGATCAATTTCTGCATATAGTTATATTGTATTCAGTATATAAAATATTCAGCTTTAACTCGGCTTTTGATAAATATATTCTTGGAGTCAAAGCTGTTTTTACGGTTTTAATATTAATTGTACCATGCTCGGTTTTCATAAACAAACTGTTTGAAGACCTGTATCCTGAAACAATAAATAAGGGCATATTTGATATTGGATCTATTATTGGTGTTCTTGAGAGATTTTTAGTGATAATATTTTCGTATTTTCAAAATTTTGCCGCAATTGCCATTATAATAACTGTAAAAACCTGGGCAAGATCTAACGACTTGAAGGAGACGGAATTCAGAAACAAATATTTGTTAGGCACATTAGCAAGTTTAGTGTTGGCTCTGTGTAGTTATATATTATTTAAGATTGTTTTATAAAACTATATTTACCAAAGCGTAGATAATAATATCAAAGATTAATTGGTAGAACACTCTTAAATAAAAATGCAAAACCTGTAAATTAATCTTTCACCGAGGTGGCGTTACCATCAGGTTCTAATGATCGCAAGGTCGTGGAGGTTCAAGTCCTCTTACCCGCACCAAACAGTACAAATCCGAACCCTAAACCAATCGGTGAAGGGTTCGGATTTGTCATTTTCATAGACTATCCGAGCTTTAATGCAAAACACAAAAAATAAATTCGGAGGTTACTTGTTATGAAAACAGAACTTAAAAACATCGGCGCTTGGGGCAGAATGCATTATGATTTTCTTTACCGCAATAATCGGACGGTCATCAATGTTATGCGGCTAAACGGAACTCTAAACAATTACCTTGCCGACATGGATCGTGATGCCTGCGAAATGTTTGATTCTTTAGTCCGACAAACGGCTGAAAACGAGGGCGTAACCGAGCAGTTAAAAATTTCCAATCAAATGGAATGGATCAGACGGATGAATAACATACAAAGCAGAGTACGGGAATTTATCTTGAATGAGCTAATCTATCAATAGTGACGAAAAGGCGGGGGGGATTCACCCTCGCTTTTTGCTTTATGCTCTTTTCTTCTTATTCTTTTCATATTCCGCTTTCCAAGCGGCAAACTCCTCCTGTCCCTCTTTGGAAAGGAAAAACTCGCGAATATCTGGCAGCATTGTGCGAGCAATGGCTTCAAGAATATTATCCGGGATCTCCGATGTTCCGAAACGGTTTCCTAATATTCTGTATTTGATACGAACAAATAGTTGCTTGAGAATGTTGCCGTATTGCAGATTGTAAATGTCATGCCAATACGGAATCAGCTGTTTTTTGAGTTCATTTATATCCATAGAATTCTCCGTTCAAAGGGTTTTAGGGATTTGCCCTAACAAGGTCGTGTGGACGCAGGCGGCGATGCTCGCTAAGCCAAGTGTGGACACAAAGACGATGCTTGCTAAGGTAACACCGTAGCAGCATCCCCGAATTTGGATAGCCAAATTCAGTGCTTGCTAAGACAGCTTTGAAATTATATAAATATTTGGAGTCCCACTTTGAAGTGTTAATCCCAAAACTTCAAACAATCTATTTCTTTTCCTGATCTTTTAACGGCTTCAACTATCTTTTTGTAGTTTTCTGTTTTTGAATTTTTCATTCGTCTATATCCGTTAAATGACTTTGGGGCTAACTCACTTAAATTCTCTAAAAGCCAATAATACTGTTCTCGGCAGCTGTATTCATCCAAATAAGGATCAATGATTTCCTTCTGATATCTTTCAAAGGAGCTTTTTCCCATACTCACAGTGTTTTTTTGAAAGACTTTTAATTCCGAAAGTTTTGTGCCAATGGTCATATCAAGTCTTTTGTGTTCTTTTTTTGCTTCGTCGAATTTTCCGGCTAACACCATCATATCAACTAATCTTTCATAATCATCCCTTAAATATGAATAATATGAAAACGGATACATTTCGTTTGCCTTTTTCAAACAAGCAATTGCTAAATCAAACTTTTTATCTTTTTTATATTCTGTTGCTTGTCTATTCAAAATTTGTTCAGGCATATAGACAACACTTTTCCCTCCGTCCGGGAATTTTCCTGCTTCTTCAGGCGGTATGTTGTTTATAACGGATATGTTGGATAAGTCATACTTATTTTTAAATTCTCTTACTTTTTCCGTGTTATATTTGTTGTATTCATCTAAGTCAAAGCCGTTTTTATTATTAAAACTTTTGCGCTGTGGGCTTGTAAAGTGGTTAATAATATCTTTCAAAAATCCCATATATTTCCCATCTCCGTTTTGCTAAAAGGTTCAATAGGCTTCAATATATCTGTTGTCGTCAAATTGCAACGATTTTTAAATTTCATGCAATTTTCAAATGGATCGCCATTTACAAAATCAATATTCATTAAGACTTCCCTTTCAAAAATTATTGAATATACATAATCGTCATTAATATCACCTGTTTTGTTTCTTCTTTGTGTGTAACCTGATACAACAATCTTCAAAATCTTAGGGCTAATATTAAACAAATGGCTGCTTAGAAATATTGCCAACCCAAAAACATACTTTTTATAATCACGATTTATCTCTTGTTTGGTCTTATTTTTTAGTTTTTTATTACCGTTAGCCATTTGTACAGCTTTTTGATTTGGAAAATCCTCTATTTCAGGTAAATCCAAATCAATCCACAGAATATGGGATTCATCGTATTCATAATCGATATTAAATTCAAGAGGTGACTCTATTTCTTCAAGCCAAGCATTAACATCATTACAAACGCAGGTTTTTTCACCGCTTATAATGTTGTTTAAATATGTTTTTGCATTATCGTATTCTTCTCTGAATCGTTTTGTTGCTTCTTTTTCAACTTCAACTTCGTGCTGTTCGAATACTTGTTTGTTATTTTTCCATTCACTAATTCTCTCGTCAAGTTTTTCCGCTATATTATTCTCAACATAATCTTTGCGTTTGTTTTTCAATGTCCAAAATGCCAAACTCTTAATTTCCGATTTTGATTCATTTACCAATTCTTTATATACAGTATCGCGCGTTGGCATCTGAACATTGAATGTTCTTCTCACATATTCTTTTAAGACAAGACTGTTTAATTCGTTTTCATAAAAAGCGACATCATGTATTGGTGTTGCCGATAGTTTGCAGATGTTTATTAGATCCTGATTTTGTTGGTTGTATGCATTTATTTCATACAATGCATTTCTATTGTGTTCGTTTTGCATACGCTCTTTTTCAAGTTTGTAAGCCGGAGTTCTTTTAATCCTATTGATCATACTTGGATCGGTTATTTCAATTCCATTAGGATGAAAGAAACTCATTTTTCCATCGTCAGACAAGGATAATTTTATTTCAGTATGAACGATTTTTGATGTTGATAAAGATTTTGGGGATTGCTTTCTCTTTGTTGACGAGGCAGTATATGATAGACCTGTACCAGGGATCCCGACATGTGCAGTTCTGCGGCCTTTTGAATTTACAGTATATCCGTAGCCTTTACCACCAACACTTATTCCAAAAGAATTTTTATTAAAGTTTAATCTTACACCTTTGCATATTCTTACACTTTTTCGAAATCTTAATCCCATATATAGCACTCCTTTTACAGTAAATAAATTTTTATACAAGCCATTATACCACGACAACAGTCCAATAAAATGGACTCTGGCAATGATATAATTACTATATATTTGAATTGTCCGGTTTTATTTCCACAATATCGTCAAGGGTGCAACCGAGCACCGCACATATTTTTTCAAGAGTTTCCTGCGTTACGGTTTCGTCACGACCGAGCTTTGCCATAGCGTTTGTGGTTATACCCGCTGCTTTGCAGAGTTGGGTCTTATTTATTTTTTTATCAATCATCAGTTTCCAAAGTTTGTTGTATGAACGTGCCAATACGATTACCTCCTGAACTTACAATAACCTATGTTATAGTATAGCATAGATTTTATAAAACAGCAATAGATAATATTGAAATATTCAAGAACAATTTGAATATTTCACGATTACATATAGACATTATAAATCAAATATGCTATAATTAAACTGTCAAAAGTGATATTGTCGCAGCAAGCACTGAATTTGCTACAGCAAATTCACTTGTTAGGGATAGCCCTAACACCCCAAAATCCAGATAACATTAAGGAAAACTTGTGTTATACACTCCAAAAGAAAGGCAGGTGAAGAAAATGAAAGGCGTAATCTATGCAAGATATTCTTCGGATAATCAGCGTGAAGAATCTATTGAAGGACAGCTTCGCGAATGCAAGGCCTTTGCCGAGAAAAATGACATTCAAATTGTAGAAACCTACATCGACCGCGCATTGTCGGCAAGAACCGACCGCCGTCCCGATTTTCAGCGGATGATTAAAGACAGTTCCGGCAAAAAGTTTGAGGTTGTAATCGTTTGGAAGCTTGACCGATTTGCCCGTGATAAATACGATTCGGCGCACTACAAACGCATTTTGAAAAATAACGGTATAAAGGTCGTTTCCGCAACCGAAGCGATTTCAGCCGGTGCAGAAGGCATTTTGCTCGAATCCATGCTTGAAGGAATGGCAGAGTATTACTCGGCTGAACTTTCCGAAAAGGTCACGCGGGGACTGACCGAAAACGCGCTAAAATGTAAGTACAACGGCGGAACATTGCCGATCGGTTATATGATCGACAGTGAACAGTATTTTCAAATTGATCCGCTTGCGGCTCCGGCGGTACTTGATGCTTTCAAACATTATGCAGACGGTGCGTCCATGCGTGAAATTACCGATGAAATGAATCTGAAAGGCGTTCGTACCAAACTCGGAGGCAAAATCAGCATAAACAGCGTAACCCGAATGTTGCACAACCGTAAATACATCGGCGAATACAGGTATAACGATATTGTTCACCCAAACGGTATACCGGCAATTGTTCCCGAGGATTTATTCAACCGTGTGCAGGAACGCATGGCAACAAACAAAAAAGCCCCGGCTAAACATAAAGCCGAGGACGAATACCTGCTGACAACAAAGCTGTTTTGCGGAAAGTGCCAATGCTATATGGTCGGTGAAAGCGGAACAGGCAGGAACAAGGTTCACCGTTATTACAAATGTGCAAGCGTCAAAAATCACAAGGGCTGTGACAAGAAAACAGTTAAAAAAGAATGGATTGAAAATCTTGTGATTGAGCAGATCAAGAAGTTGATTTTTGACGATGAGCTGATTGAGAAACTTGCCGATACGGTAATGAACTTGCAGAGCAAGGAAAACACCGTACTGCCGCTGCTCAAAAAGCGTTTCGCCGATACGCAAAAATCCATTGATAATATGCTTGACGCAATTCAGCAAGGTATTTTAACCGCCTCTACAAAAGAACGGCTCGAAAGCCTTGAAAAGCAAAAAAGCGAACTTTCTGTTCAGATTATCAAAGAAGAAATAGCAAAGCCAACGCTTTCCCGTGAACAAATTATTTTTTGGTTTCATCGGTTCAGAAAGCTTAATACCAAGAAGCTTGACCACCGTCGCAGGCTGATCGACAGTTTTGTCAATGCAATTTTCCTTTATGACGACAGGATTACGTTTACATTCAATTACAAAGACGGAACTAAAACAATCAATTTCACCGAGCTTGAAAAATCGGGCTTGGGTTCGGATATTAATGCACTCGCTGCACCAATTGGAATGTTCTTAAAGGATTTGAGTTCTTTAAGAACATTCTTTTTTACGTTTAAAATTGTTTATATAATATTTTTGGTTGCAGCAATATTCGTACCGAAAACGCCCTCAATAATAACATCTCCTATTTTCACAGGAGCGCAAACACTTTTTGCCCTTATAAGCCGCATAACCTCAAAAATCTTATCCTTCGGTACAGGGGTTTCGGTTTTAACGCTTACCATAGTGTCCTCGCGGTTTTCAACGCGGACGGATGATGTAACCGTGCGCGTGGGGTTGGTGCATTCGTCTATTGCGTACTGCCTGCCCTTAGGGCAGCTGTTGCCCGTAACGGTTATATTATCGCCCTCAATCTCCACCTTAAGCGCGCACCCGCGCGGGCAGATTATACAGGTCATATCCCTTCTCATTTTACTTCCTCCAGACTGACGGTTATTTCTTCCCCAGCCAAAGCCAATTTTTCCGGCTTTAACACTATCTTTTCCATTTCACCGGGCGCTGCTTTCAGCCGCACGGCGGTTGCAAGCACATTATCGCCCGAACTTACGGTGTATTTAACCTTGCCGAACGGCTGTGCAACGCGCAGGAACAATGCTACATCATTTTTCTCATCGGCGTTTATTCGCTGCGGCAGAACATAGCGCACGCCGTTTCCTGCCTTTGTACTTACGGTTTTGCCGTTATTTGCGCCGTTCAGCACATAAACTGCTGCACCTCTGCCCGCAATTTCCGCTTCGTCTGATACATAATCCACCAAATCATGCACCTGCAAAACGTTTCCGCAGGCGAAAATGCCCTCTGTCTCGGTCTGGCGGTTTTCATCTACCATAGCACCGCTTGTTATTCTGTCTATCGCTATTCCGGCGTTGCGAGTCAGCTCGTTTTCGGGAATAAGCCCTACAGACAAAAGCAACGTATCGCAGGGTATATACCGCTTTGTTTCTTCAATTATATTGCGGTTTTCATCAACCTTTGCAATTGTCACGCCCTCTACCCTTTCCCTGCCGTGAATTTCCGCCACGGTGGTGGATAAATAAAGAGGTATGCCGAAATCCTCAAGGCACTGAACAATGTTCCGTTTAAGGCCGCCCGAATACGGCATAAGCTCTAAGACCGCCTCAACCTTTGCGCCCTCAAGCGACATTCTGCGCGCCATAATAAGCCCTATATCGCCCGAACCCAATATAACTACTTTTTTGCCTACCGAGTAGCCCTCGCAGTTCATCAGCTTTTGCGCCGTGCCCGCGCTGTAAACCCCTGCAGGGCGTGTTCCCGCGGTGTTGAGCGCGCCGCGGCTGCGCTCGCGGCAGCCCATTGCAAGAATTACAGCCTTTGCCTTTATTTTAAGCAGCCCTGCGGTGCTTTGCGCGGTTACGGTTTTATCGGGCGAAATACCCGTTACCATAGTTTCGCAGTATGTCTTTATTCCGCGCTCTGCCACCTTTTCGGCGTAGATCGCCGCGTATTCGGGGCCTGTAAGCTCGCGCCCCAATTTATGCAGCCCAAAGCCGTTGTGGATACACTGCTTTAAAATTCCGCCGAGCATTTCCTCGCGCTCTAAAATGCAAACATCGGTTACACCGCTGTCATGCGCCGCGGCAGCCGCCGCCATTCCCGCGGGTCCGCCGCCTATTACTACTATATCGTGATTTATCATTTCTTTTCCCCTCACAGTCTGCCTGTTACGGTATTCGATTTTCCGCCCTTTTTTGTTATCTCGGTCATCGGCTTGCCCGTTTCCTTTTCAATAAGCCGCATTACATAGGGCATACAGAAGCCGCCCTGACATCTTCCCATTCCCGCGCGTGTGCGGCGCTTTACGCCGTCAATATCCGTCGCTTTGGGGTTGCGGCGAAGCGCGTCTATTATCTCGCCCTCGCTCACCGTCTCGCAGCGGCAGATAATTCTGCCGTAGGCGGGGTTTTTCTTTATATATTCGTCCTTTTCCTCATCGCTCATTTTCTTAAAGGCGCGGGTATCTTCGCGCGTGCCGTTAAAATCGGGGTTCTCGGTGAGTTCCAGCCCGCTTTTTTCAAGCAGCTTAACAATATATTCCGCAATTGCGGCAGATGATGACAGTCCGGGTGAATCTATCGCCGCGGCATGGATAAGCCCCTTTATCTTGTCCGATTCCTTTATAATGAAATCGCCGCTTTTCTCCGACGCGCGCACGCCCGAAAAAGAGGTTATAACCGCGCGGGTATTAACGCTCGGCACGCTTCTTTCGGCAAGCTCGGCCACCGTTTTAAGTCCGCCAGCCGTGGTTTCGGTGTTTTCGGGCGTATTCACCCTTTCGGCGGTGGGGCCTAAGAGTAAATTACCGTCCGCCGTGGGGGTTACCAAAATACCCTTGCCGTGTGCCGTAGGCACCTGGAATATTGTGTGCGATACAGTCTCGCCCTCGCTTTTATCGAGTAGCATATATTCGCCCGCGCGGGGTATTATTTCAAAGAATTTATCTCCCGCGATTTCGGCTATTTTATCCGCAAAGCCGCCCGCGCAGTTTACAAGATACCGCGCGGTTATCTGCCTGCCGTCGGCAGAGCAAACCCTAAAGCCGTCCTCAGCCCTTACAATCGCCGTAACCTCATAATTTGTGCGCAGCTCCGCGCCGTTATCCATAGCGTTGCCCGCGGCGGCGATAGTCAGCGCATAGGGGCATATTATTCCCGCGTTTGTAACAAGCAGCGCCTTTGTAACCTTATCCGATAAATTGCTTTCAAGCCGACGCGCCTCTGTTCCTGAAAGAATATCCATACCCTTTATTCCGTTTTTAATTCCGCGCGCGTAAAGCTCGTCTATAACCGCGTCCTCCTCTTTACCGAACGCAAGCACCATAGAGCCGTTGTTTTTACAGGGAACATTCAGCTCCCGTGCCGCCTTGTATAAAAGCGGCACGCCCTTTGCGTTAAGCTTTGCTTTAAGCGTTCCCGGTTCCGGGTCAAAGCCGCCGTGAATAATTCCGCTGTTCGCCTTGCTGGCGCCGCAAGCCACATCGTTTTCCTTTTCAAGCAGACAGACCGAAAGTTTATACCTTGTAAGCTCCCTTGCCGTAAGCGTGCCAACAACGCCCGCGCCGATAATTGCCACATCAAACATTTTTTTACTCCTCCACTGCAAAAACTATATTTTCAATAGACGAAAGACCCGATACATCCATATCTATTCGTTTATCTATTACCACATTAAGTCCCACGCTGCCCTGATTTCCGCTTTTCGGCGCGAATATCTGGTAGGTAAAGCTTTCGGGAATTTCCCTTTCCAGCCCTTTTAATACTGCGTTCACCTTATATGCGTTATCTATTTCAATATAAATAACCTCAGCCGATTTACGCTTGCGCTCAAACCTTGCAAACAAAACTATTGTGGATAAAAACAGCACCGTAACCGCCACCGCGCCCACATAATAGCCGTAGCCGAGCGCCACGCCTATTGTAGCCGTTGTCCACACGCCCGCGGCGGTGGTAAGTCCGGTTATCATATTGTTGTTTTTAAGTATTATCATACCCGCGCCCAAAAAGCCTATACCCGATACCACTTGAGCCGGTATTCTGAAAACATCGCCGTTATTGCCCAAAACATCCGATACAAACATACTTGTCATGCTCGTCATACAAGCGCCGAGGCACACTAAAATATGCGTTCGCATACCCGCCGCTCTGCCGTGCCGCGCGCGTTCGCTGCCTATAAGTCCGCCTATTACCACGGCGGCAAGCGAGCGCAAAACCGTGCTTAAAATCATTTGCTGCATAAAATACCTCCAAATTTAGATATTAGATTTTAGACATTAGACATTAGATATATAATGCTGTAAATTCTGCGTAAAGCCCTCGGCTCCCTCTGACGAGGATTTCCGTCACACACCAAACACAAGGCTATATAAAAAGGCGGAAAAACAAACGGCATTTTTTTGCAACCGTTTGTTTTTCCGCTCTCTTTAACTCCGCAGATTATATTATATTTTAAATTTCGTTCCATAATTCTTTTCTGCCCGTTGAAACCGCAACTGCTCCGGCAGACAGTGCCGCAGTTACCTCCTGCTTTGTTTCAATAAGCCCGCCCGCAATAACGGGAATTTCCTGACGGGAGAAAAGCTTTAACGCTTTAGGTATAACCCCCGGCATAATTTCTATTAAATCGGGGCGTGTGTTTTCAATCGTCTCGGCAACCGAGTGCATACCCTTTGAATCAAGCATAAAAAACCGCTGAACCGCAAGCAAGCCGTTATCGTGCGCCGCGCGTATCAGCTGGGTGCGGGTAGAAATAACACCGTCTGCTCCGAGCTTTTTAAGCCACTCTATTCCCGTTTTGTCCTTGCCTATTCCGTCGGCTAAATCAATATGTATAAAAACAAATTTGCCGTTTCTTTTTGCCGCCTTTATATCGTCGCTGACCGTTATAATATCAGCGCCCAAGTGAAACAGCACCTCTGCGTCCGATAAAACGGCGCTTTGCCAGCCCACACGGTCGGTAGCGGCAATTACGGGCGTTCTTTCAAGCGCGTTTATAATCGGGTTTTCCAACTGACATTCCCCCTTAAAACAAAAAAAGACGCAAAGCAACAAGGTACTTTACATCTCTAATCTTTAATGAATATTATACCGCAAATTAAAAAATTGTCAAGAGAATAATTACGGTAAAGTCTATATTTTATGTGTTTGTCAATTATATAACTGCACGAAATGCGGCTTTTTCGGGCTGTTTTATCTGCGGGCTCACCGAGCGGTTCAATTCGGTCTATGTAATGATTTTTTTAATAACACTCTGTACTCCAAGGGAGGTTGGCGTTAACTTAAAGCAGGGTTACAACGGCGATCTTACCGCTAAGCAGGCTGGTTCTATCGGCGGACAGATGGTTAATAACATCTGTCCTGTACGGCATATGAAGTTTACCCGTAATTACCGATGGATCACCGGCCACGAAAAACAGCTTACATACAGCTTCAGACTGACTGTATAAAGCGTCATTATACAAAAAATACAGCCGACGCCCCTTAATTCATCAGCTGTATTTTTAAAAGCTCTCTCTTCAAATAATACTTTATTGTCTCTGATATTATACAACATCAGAGGAATTTTCAGCTCTTGCCTAACAGTGTTCCGAAGGTCTCCCTTAAGTATGCGGCGGCGGAAACGCCGTCCTTTGAGGGAATATAGAATATGCAGTAGCAAAGCACCGCTAAAATCACAAGCAAAACAATTGCCGTTATAAGTATTGCCGTATTTCCGTAAAATACCGACGGTCTTTTCGTATTATTTCCGGTATCGGTGCGATATACGGTTTCATCAAACGATTCCGCCCCATAACGGTGATTGTAATAATTCGTCGCGCCCTTTTTCATTCTTTGCGGCTCGATATACATACCGTCGTCCACTGAGGTATCGGGCACTGCATACGGTTCGCGTTTTACATCGGCGTCTTCCTCAAAGACCATACCACCGTAAAGCTCCACGCTGTTATCGGGGCTTGCCGAATATGCGCTTATCGGGATACTGTCCTCGGCTTTTTCGTTTTCGGCTATCGGCGGCGCGGTTTCCTCGGTTTCGGTTTCGGTTTCGGCAACCGTCTCGGCATTTGTATTTTCAACTGTTTCAATGCCCTCAGACGATGAAAGTATATCAACCGTCTCAGTCTCTGCCTCTGTTTCGGGTTCTTCCGCCGAAAGCGCCGGTTCTTCGGTAACAGGCGTAGCGGGAGCGATCGGCGCCTGAACTGCGGCGTCTGCCTTTGCCTTAAGCTCGGTTGCGCAAAGCTCCTCTATATATGGGTGAATAAGCGTGTTCATAACGGTTTTTCTTACAGCCTTATCGTCTGTAACCAATATCATAGACTGCGGACCGCTTTCTATAATACAGCCGCCGAATTCGCCGCTCGGCGTAACAAGCGGTGTGGCACCGCTTATAACCTTTATCTCATCATCGCCCGAAATTCCGTATTGCGCCTTATCTATTACCGCAGTTTCTTTGCCTATCGAGTGTGAAATAAGTCCTATTGTTCCCTCATCGCCCAAAAGCTTACCTGCGATTATTATGACTCTGCTGCGTGAAACGGCGCGCGCAAGACTGTGCACAAGCGTTTTTTTATCGGGCGCTTTATCGGTAAGCAGCCGCATACGGCAGCAGCCGCAAAGGTTAAATTCAAGTTCAAAATCCGTATATGTTTTAAAGTATATTATATCCACCTTAATATTCTGAAACATAAAACAAGCCTTCCCCTTTCTTTAATTAAACGGATAATCTATTCCCCTGTCGTCATACCAGCGCTTCGGGTATCTCGGACTTGGGTTTGTAACCGCCGCGGACGTATCCACCGCAGTATCCTCACCCTCGCGCGTTTTTCTTGCCATAACCACGAAACGCGCGTTATCAAAATCATAGGTACAGGTAACAAGGGTTATTATTTCGTCCCCGAACTGCGCGTCAACCCCCGTATTTATAATACTGCGCGCCATTGCCTCGTTTTTCCACAAGTTAAAATCCGTATCGTCCAAAAACCTTTTTCTGAAAATATTGTAAATATAGCCGTTATCGTCGTCCTTAGAGGCGTTAAGTACAAATGCGGCGTATATTTTATAAGTATCCTTGCCGTAAAGCGTTGAAAACTCAATAGTCGGATTAGCCTTATAAAAGCTTAGCGTTTTGTATTTTGTAAGACCCGCAAACATAGATCCGTTTTTCATATGGTGACCGTATATTACAAGGTTGCTGTCCTTTTCGGTCTCGGTAAGCATATTGCCGTAATCAAGAAACAGCGCGCCGTATGCGCTTTTTTGCTTTTTCTGGTTGTGCGTAAGGTAAAATTCGTTATCTGTCGTTTGGTAAAACGGATTATCCACCTTCGTGCCGGGTATCGTTATCCACCCCTTAAAATCGGGGTTTTCCTCAAGCATTATTTCCGTTACCGATTTTTGCGGTTCCTCGCTTTCAGCCGACGAGGTCTCGTGCCATATTTTTCGGCTGTCGTCTATAATCGATTCCTGCTTTTTGCCCGCCAAAAAATAATTTGTAAGATATGAAGCCGATACTATAAGCGTTATAAGTGACGCCAAAAAGAATATCTTAATAATTATCTGCTTTATGTTATCGCGCTTGTTCGGAATATAAGAAAGGTACAGCCTGTAAAAAAAGGATTTTACCGTACCGCTTTCCTTTGCATGGTTCATTTTGCAACTTCCTCAACTGTTTTAATTAAAAGCTCCAACACCGCTTTAACCGCCGTTTCCCTTACCGTTTCACGGTTTATCGGGTCGATATTAAGCTTTTTCACCCGCGTTCCGCCTTTATCCGCCGCAGCTATAAACACAAGCCCCGGCGCGTGCCCCTCGGAGCCGTCGGGTCCTGCTACGCCGGTAACCGAAAGCCCTATATCAGAGCCTGCCTTTTGCCTTACGCCCTCCGCCATTTCGCGGGCGGTATTTTCGCTTACCGCGCCGAAGGCGTCAAGCGTTTCCTCCTTAACGCCGAGTATTTTGTTTTTAATACGGCAGGAATAAGACGTAACGCCTAATTCATATACCGCCGAAACACCCGGCACCGCAGTAAGGTAGCTTGATAAAAGCCCGCCGGTGCAGGATTCCGCAACAGCAACGGTAAAGCCGTTATCATTTAACAGGGCTACTGCCGCGGCGGCGGTCTCGTAGGTTTTGTTGTTCATATTCTCACCCGTTACTCTATATAAGAAAACGCAGCCTCGTTTACAGCCTTTTCCACAAGGCGCTCCACGTCAAGCCCCTGCTCCGCCTTTTCGCACAAGGCAAGCGTCGGTTTTGTTTTCGGGTGCCTTGGCGTAAATACCGTACAGCAATCCTCATACGGTAAAATCGAGGTTTCAAAGGTATCTATTTTACGCGAAACCGCCACTATATCCTCTTTATCAGAGCCTATAAGCGGCCTTAAAACAGGCATATTCACAACGCTGTCGGTTGTAACAAGCGCCGGCAGGGTCTGGCTTGCCACCTGACCGAGACTCTCTCCCGTTATAAGCGCCAGACTGCCCGAATTGCGCGCTATCCGCTCTGATATTCTCATCATCATACGGCGCATAATAAGCGTGAAATAGTCTTCGGGGCAGTTTTTGCCTATTTCGTCCTGTATTTCGGTAAACGGCACTATCCAAAGGTCTATTGTGCCGGAGTAAGCCGCAACCTTTTTAAGCAATGTTTTAACCTTTAATTCCGCCCTCGGACTTGTATACGGAGGACTTGCAAAATGTATTGCGTTAAGCCGAAGTCCCCTTTTAGCCATTGTCCATGCCGCAACAGGGCTGTCTATTCCGCCCGAAATCAAAACCGAAGCGGTGCCCGCCGTGCCTACCGGCAGGCCGCCTGCGCCCTTTAGCTGTTCGCATCTTATATACGCCGCAAAATCACGCACCTCAACATACACGGTACGGTCGGGGTTATGCACGTCTACCCTTAAATGCGGAAACGCCTTAAGCAGCGCGCCGCCTACCTCGCGGCATATTTCGGGAGAGGTAAGCGGAAAGGTTTTATCCGCCCGTTTTGCCTCAACCTTAAAGGTTTTAATATTTTCCATTACTGTTTTAAGATATTCGGGAGCGCGTGAAAGTATGTCCCCAACCGTTTTTTCGCACACGCAGGCGCGGCTGAAGCCGGCTATGCCGAATATACGCGAAACGCGTGCAAGCGCCTCTTCAAAATCGTAATCGTCCGCCTTCGGTTCAACGTATATTGCAGACTGCGAGCGTGTAATCGCCACTTCGCCCAGCGGCATAAGTCTTCGTTTCATATTTTTAATAAGCGCGTCTTCAAAATTGCGGCGGTTAAGACCTTTAAGCGCCAGCTCGCCGTTTTTAATAAGTATTATTTCCTTCATCAGTTTGCCCTTCTTATCTGCTTTACGGCGTCGCTTAACGCTTCGTACAGCAGTATTATATCCTCTTTTGTATTATATCTTGAAAAGCTTATTCTTAAAGCGCTGTCAACTATATGCCGGTCAAGCCCCATTTCGTTTAAAACATAGCTGCCGTGCCCTTTGGCGCAGGCGCTTCCGCTTGAAACAAATATATCTCTGCTTTCAAGAAAATGCAGCAGCGTTTCCGAGCGGTAGCCCGGCAGGGATATGTTAAGTATATACGGAAGACAGCCCTGCGGCGAATTTATAACAGTACCCTTTAAAGCCGAAAGTTTTTCCGCTACAAAGCAGAAAAGCTCCTGTTGCTTTTTAAGCTGCTCCTCGGCGTTCGGCAATTCGTTTACCGCTCCCATAAGCCCCATTATAAGCGGAGTAGGCTCGGTGCCTGAACGCATACCGCTCTCCTGACCGCCGCCGGTTATAAACGGCGGAATATGCACGCCCTTTTTTATATATAAAAAACCTATTCCCTTAGGTCCGTGAATCTTATGGCCGCTTGCCGACATTAAATCGCAGCCGAGCCTTTTAACGTTTATAGGCAGCTTGCCGTAGCCCTGTACCGCGTCGCAGTGGAAAAGCGACGCAGGCGCAATACTTTTTGTAAGCTTAACTGCGTCCTCTACAGGCAAAACGGCGCCAGTTTCGTTGTTTACAAGCATCATACTAACCATTACGGTATCGGATGAAAGCGCGTTTTCAAGGTCGCAAAGCGATACGGTTCCGTCACGCTGCGGCTTTAAGCGTATTACCTCAAGCCCCTCGGCTTCAAGCCGCTTGACCGTTTCCAGAACAGACGGATGCTCAATAGCGGTTGTGATTACCCTGCCGCCGCGTTTTTTGGCTTTAAGGCAGGAAAGCAATGAAGTATTGTTAGCCTCTGTTCCGCTGCCGGTGAAAATAATTTCGTCCGCCCGTGCAGAAACAGAGCGTGCAACCGTCTCGCGCGCTTCGGATAAAGCAATTTCTGCCTCCATACCGAGCCTGTGCAGTGAAGATGGATTGCCCCACTCGGCCGTAAGCGCCTTATTTATATACCGCACCGCCGTTTCGCAGGGCTTTGTTGTAGAGCTGTTATCAAGATACACCGTATGCTGCAAGAAAAAATGCACTCCCAAAAACTATATATAGGATATTATACTATATTTTTGTCGAATAAACAATAGTTATAATATTATTTTTTGGTTTAAAAGAGAAAAAATATTATATTGTTGCAATGCGTAACCATATATTATATAATAATTTAAGTATTTTGGAAATGTAAGGTCGGTGCAGTAGGTGTTTTCAAGGCTTAACAGCGTAGGCTTATTCGGTATAGATTCGTATATGATAGAGGTTGAGGCAGATGTTTCAACCGGTCTTCCCGCTTTTGATATCGTGGGCCTGCCCGATACCTCGGTAAAAGAATCACGCGAGCGTGTGCGCGCCGCCATAAAAAATTGCGGTTATAAATTTCCCGTAGGGCGTATTACCGTTAACCTTGCGCCGGCGGATTTAAAAAAGGAGGGCGCAATATACGATCTTCCCGTGCTTATTACGATTTTAAAGGCTTCCGGTCAGTTAAAGGCCGAGCTTAACGACAGTATTTTTGTAGGCGAGCTGTCGCTTGACGGAATGGTAAGGCCCACGGGCGGAATATTGGCTATTGCGATAACCGCGCTTAAAAACGGCGTTAAAAATGTATTTGTGCCCGAAGAGAACGCCGCCGAGGCGGCGGTTATAGAGGGCATTAACGTATACGGCGTTAAAAACGTAAAGGAGCTTATAGACCATATTAAGGGCGAAAATCCTATCAGCGCCGCCCCCAAAACTCAAATAGACTCAAAGCCGGTAGCTTACGGGCTTGATTTTGCCGACGTTAAAGGTCAGCTTGCCGCCAAAAAGGCGCTTGAGGTTGCGGCGGCAGGCGGGCACAACATACTTCTTATAGGTCCGCCCGGCTCAGGTAAAAGTATGCTTGCAAAGCGCCTGCCCACCATACTGCCCGAAATGACGTTTGAAGAATCTATTGAAACCACAAAAATACACTCAATAGCCGGCACGCTTGATAAAAGCGACCCGTTTGTACGCGTTCGCCCGTTCCGCTCGCCGCACCACACGGTATCCGTTGCGGGTATCACCGGCGGCGGCACCATACCCCACCCCGGCGAAATATCGCTTGCACATAACGGCGTTTTGTTTTTAGACGAGCTGCCCGAATTCCGGCGCGACGTTATGGAAGCGCTGCGCCAGCCGCTTGAAGACGGCAAGGTGACCATATCGCGCGTTGCCGGCACGCTTACATACCCAAGCTCGGTAATGCTTGTTGCGGCAATGAACCCGTGTCCCTGCGGATTTTTCGGTCACCCCACGCGTGAATGTATATGCACAAATAATGCGGTGAGAAAGTATTTAAACCGCATTTCCGGTCCTATGCTTGACAGGATCGACCTGCACGTTGAGGTGCCGCCGGTAAATTACAGCGAATTAAGCGCCGTGTCCGACGGGGAGCCGTCTGCTAAGATAAGGGAACGCGTTAACCGTGCAAGAAGGCTTCAAACCGAACGGTATAAGGGCACGGGCGTTACCTGCAACGCAAGGCTTACCTCGTCTATGCTTAAAAAATACTGCGTTATGGACGAAAATGCTCAAAGGTATTTGCGTATTTCGTTTGACAGGCTCGGTATGTCGGCCCGCACATACGACCGCCTTTTAAAGGTTGCAAGAACCGTTGCCGACCTTGAAGGCAGTGAAATTATAAAAAAAGAGCATATTTTTGCGGCAATATCCTTCAGAACGCTTGATAAAAAATATTGGAACGAATAACAAAACCGTGGCTGCATTATTGTAACCACGGTTTTGTGCGTTTATAAAGGTTGTCATTGCGGTGCGGGTGTCCGGTGGACACCTCTGCGAAGCAGAAGCACCGACCGAGCCGGCAGGCGAGACCTCCGTAAGGCGTGCGGCAATCCTCCGCCCCTGTCATTGCGGTGCGGGTGTCCGGCGGGCACCTCTGCGAAGCAAAAGCACCGACCGAGCCGGCAGGCGAGACCGCCGCAAGGCGTGCGGCAATCCGTTTTTCCCTATTAAGGAAAATACGTTTTTTTGCCCTGCACCCGAAATCAAGCTTATTTTCGGGTGTAATTATACGTAGGAACTATCTGCTTTACATAGCTTCGTATATCGGTATCGTCGTTATACATAACCTTTTTTATTTTTTCAAGTATGCCGAAAAATTCTTCTTCGTTAAACTCTATCGGCTTTCCTATGTGTATAAGGCTGTTTTCGGTATCCTTTAAGCCCTCCTCTGCCATCAGCATTTCTTCATACAGCTTTTCTCCGGGACGAAGACCTATAAACTCAATTTTTATATCCTTATAAGGCGTAAAGCCCGAAAGCTTAATAAGATTTTCGGCAAGAGTTAATATTTTAACAGGCTTGCCCATATCAAGTACAAATATCTCGCCGCCCTTTGCGGATGCACCTGCCTGCAAAACCAGTGTGACCGCTTCGGGTATGGTCATAAAGTACCGTATTATATTGGGGTCGGTTACCGTAACGGGACCGCCCGCCGCGATCTGCTTTTTAAACAGCGGAATAACGCTTCCGTTAGAGCCTAAAACATTGCCGAAGCGCACCGCAACAAACTCTGTTTTCGACCACTGGTTATACGATTGCACTATCATTTCGCATATGCGCTTGCTGGCACCCATTATATTTGTAGGGTTAACCGCTTTATCGGTTGATATAAGCACAAATTTTCCCACGCCGTATTTATCGGCGCACTGCACGGTTTTAAGCGTTCCGAACACATTGTTTTTAATGGATTCGTTGGGGCTGTCCTCCATAAGCGGAACATGCTTATGCGCCGCCGCGTGATACACTATATCCGGGCGGTATTTTTTAAAGACCGAATCCATACGCTTGCTGTCGCGCACAGAGCCGATAAGCGCTATCATATCAAGCTCAGGGTGGGTGCGTTTAAGCTCATTTTGAATATCATAAGCATTATTTTCGTAAATATCAAAAATAACAAGCTTTTTGGGCGAATGCTCTGCAATCTGGCGGCACAGCTCGCTTCCTATGGTTCCGCCGCCGCCCGTAACAAGAACCGTTTTCTCCGCAACATAATTTATTATGCGGTTAACGTCAAGCTCGATAGGCTCGCGACCTAAAAGGTCTTCTATTTCAACCTTGCGTATTTTCGAGGAAAGACCGCTCGGTCTCGGATCTATCATCTGATAGATCGACGGTATTATTTTAAGCGTACAGCCCGTTTGCTGGCAAATAGTAAGTATTTCAAACTTTTGCGTATTATTGCAGCTCGGTATTGCAAAAAGTATTGTATCAACACGGTATTTCTCAGCCGCCTCGATAATCATATCCCTGCCGCCCACAATATGAATACCCGATATGTAAGTACCCTTTTTAGCGGGGTCGTCGTCTATAACGCACTTTATTCTGCTGTTGGGAACAGGCGAGTTTTTTGAAAGCTCGTTTATTATCATTGAGCCGGCGGAGCCGCCGCCGATTATCATTATATTGCCGTTAAGCTCTGACGGTATTTCCTGTTTATTGCTTGTTTTTTCGTTATACCTTATAATTATGCTTTTCATACAAAGGCGGAAAATAACCGTTAAAGCGCAAGTGAAAAAAAAGGTGACCAAATTTACGTCAAGATCGTAAGAACGGTTGAACACCGCCATTTGCGAAATAAACGCCGCCGCGCTCGCAACGGCGGTTGCAACAAAAATTCGCAGCAGCTCCGAAAAGCTTGAAAAACGCCATAATATACTGTAAATTCTAAAGAAATAAAACGACAGCACCAAAAGCCCCGCCCAAACGGGAATTGTAAAGTAAAAAAGCTGCCTGCCGCAATCGTAATAAGCTATACCGCCGATAGCAAGCGCCAGAAAAAACGAAACAACCGCCGCAAGCATATCGAACAACACAGAACCAAAGAAAATTATATATCTGTTTTTCATATATAAAAGTATTCCCCCCTCCTCTTTTTTAAAGCAGCCTGATACCCGATTTTTTACACCTTTCGGCCTCGCGTTCGGGCCAAATAGACACCTGAACCTCGCCTATATGTGCCTTTTGCAAAAGCAGCATACAAAGCCTTGACTGACCTATTCCGCCGCCGATCGTAAGCGGAAGCGTACCGTTTGCCAAAAGCCTGTGGAATTCAAAATTAAGCCTGTCTTCGGCGTTTTCAGCCTTTAACTGGGAAAGCAGGCTTTCCCTGTCTACCCTTATTCCCATAGAAGAAATTTCAAAAGCGCTCTCAAGCACTCGGTTATACACCAAAATATCGCCGTTAAGCCGCCAGTCGTCATAATCGGGCGCCCTGCCGTCGTGCTTTTCGCCGTTTTTGAGCCTTCCGCCTATCTGCATAACAAATACCGCGCCGTATTCCCTTGCGGCGGCGTTTTCACGCTGCTTAGGCGTAAGATCGGGATACCTTTCTTCAAGCTCGTATGTAGAAACAAACTCTATTTTTTCGGGCAAACATATATCAATTACGGGATATTTTATCTTTACCTCGCGCGCGGTTTCAAGTATTGCGGCATAAATATCGCAAACCGTGCTTTTTAAATATTCTTCGTTTCTGTCCCTTCCGGTTATAACCTTTTCCCAGTCCCACTGGTCAACATATATCGAGTGAATGTTATCGCATTCCTCATCGCGGCGTATCGCATTCATATCGGTGTAAAGTCCGGTATGAACGGGAAAATTGTAGCGCATAAGCGCCATTCTTTTCCACTTTGCAAGGCTGTGAACAACCTCGGCGGTTTCCCCCGTTTCCTTAATATCGAAAGAAACGGGGCGTTCAACGCCGTTTAAGTCGTCGTTAAGGCCGCTCCCCTTTTTAACAAAAAGCGGTGCCGAAACGCGTGAAAGCGTAAGCCTTTTGCATAGCTCGTGAGAAAACTTTTCCTTAACAAGGGCTATTGCGTTTTGCGTATCAAATTCGTTTAGCTTTGCTGTATACATAAATTTCTACCTTTCAGGCAAGCGGGAATAGCCCGAACCCGTTATTTAAGCGCGAAATCCCGCCTGCATAATATAACACTCAAGAAATGCTGCCTACCGTACGCGGATAAAGAATAACGTCTCTTATATTCTGCACGCCGGTAACATACATTATAATGCGTTCAAGACCGAGCCCGAAGCCGCTGTGCGGAACCGAGCCGAAACGGCGCAGGGCTATATAATGCTCGTATTCGTCAAGCGACATATTACGCGATTTCATTGCCTCAAGCAGCTTGTCAAGATCCGCCTCACGCTCGCTGCAGCCTATGATCTCGCCTACGCCCGGCACCAAAAGATCGGTTGCGGCAACGGTTTTGCCGTCCGGATTCTGTTTCATATAAAACGACTTTATCTCTTTCGGATAATCGGTAAGGAAGACGGGCTTTTTGCATATTTCCTCTGAAATATAGCGCTCATGCTCTGTCATAAGGTCGCAGCCCCACTCTACGGGGTATTTAAAATCCTTGCCCGAACCCTTAAGCCTTTCTATCGCCTCGGTATACGTCATAACGGCAAAATTATGCCCTGCAACGGTTTCAAGCTTTTCAATAAGCCCGTTTTCAAAATGCCTGTCAAAGAATTTAAGCTCTTCGGGGCATTTTTCCAAAACGGCGTTTATTATGTGCTTTATAAGTGCCTCGGCAAGCTCTATAATATCGGGTAGCTCTGCAAACGCCACCTCAGGCTCAACGTGCCAAAACTCCGCCACATGGCGCGGCGTGTTGCTTTTTTCCGCACGGAAGGAAGGACCGAAGGTATATATTTTACCAAGTGCCATTGCCGCAACCTCGCCCTCAAGCTGGCCCGAAACGCTAAGCGCCGCCTTTTTGCCGAAAAAGTCGTTTGCGTAATACTCTTCTTCCGATTTGTATTCGTTGCTGTACCCTATTGTTGTAACCTTGAACATTTCGCCCGCACCCTCGCAGTCGGAAGCGGTTATAAGGGGCGTATGCACATATACAAAGCGGCGGCTCTGGAAAAATTCGTGTATAGAGGCAGAAACCACCGAACGCACCCTGAACACGGCGTTAAACGTATTCGTTCTTACCCTTAAATGCGGTATTGTACGCAGATATTCAAGCGTGTGGCGCTTTTTCTGAAGCGGATAATCGGCAGGGCATTCGCCCAAAACCGTTATTTCCTTTGCGTTAATTTCAACCGAGTCCTCCGCCACGGCGGATTTAACTACGGTACCCGTCACCTTAAGCGAGGTGCCGAGCTTCATAAAATCCGAAACGTCGCCGAGCTCCGACTTATCGATAACGATCTGCAAATGCTTTAGGCTTGTGCCGTCGTTAAGCTCTATAAACGCCATATTTTTTGACTCTCTTGATGTGCGGACCCAGCCGCATACCGCCGTCTCGGTGCCGATTAAAGCCTTGTTTTCAAAAATCTCAACAATATCGGTGTGTTTCATATTGGTTTGCTCCTTTATTTGTAAAAATAAAAATGCGTCTACAAGTCCTTAAAACATTAGGACGAATAGACGCTATCCGCGGTGCCACCTAACTTACCATAAAGGTCACCTTAAAACCGTGAACGGGTATGATTTAACGCATCATATACGGCTTACCTACTGATTAAAAACGTTCGGCTTGCGGCTCCCAAGTGTTATTCGCGCTGCGGGACCGCCGAATTTCCACCGACTACGGCTCTCTTTATGCCTTTAAGCAGCGTTACTTCTCTTGATCATTGCCTTTAACGGTAATATTATAACATTCGCAAAAAAAAATGTCAATGGATATTTAAGGGAAAATTTCGGCTTATTCCGCGATTGACAAAGCCGCGATATTTTGCTATAATTTTTTAGTATTAAAATCAAGGAGATTACAATATGCCCGATAATAAAGACAGCTATATTTCCCCGTTTTCCACACGGTATGCTTCGGAGGAAATGCAACACGTTTTTTCGCAGAATTTCAAATTCCGCACCTGGCGCAGGCTTTGGATAGCGCTTGCAAAGGCCGAAAAGGAATTAGGCCTTAACATTACAGACGAGCAGATATCCGAAATGGAAGCGCATAAAAACGATATTAACTATGATGTTGCCGAGGCGCGCGAAAAAGAGGTTCGCCACGACGTTATGTCCCACGTTTACGCTTACGGCGTGCAGTGCCCAAAGGCAGAGCCTATTATACATTTAGGCGCCACAAGCTGTTATGTGGGCGATAATACCGATATTGTAATTCTTCGCGAGGCTTCTTTTATTATTCAGAAAAAGGCGGCGCAGGTGCTTAAAAATCTTTCGGAATTTGCAATTAAGTATAAATCTCTGCCCTGCCTTGCATATACCCATTTGCAGCCGGCTCAGCTTACAACTGTCGGCAAGCGGGCAACGCTTTGGATGTATGAATTATCGCAGGATATGGATAATCTCGACTATCAGCTGGCAAACCTTAAGCTTTTAGGCTCAAAGGGAACCACAGGCACGCAGGCAAGCTTTATGGAGCTTTTTTCGGGCGATGAGGAAAAGGTTAAACGGCTTGAAGCGCTTATAGCCAAGGATATTGGCTTTGACGCCTGCGTTCCCGTTTCGGGGCAGACGTATTCAAGAAAGACCGATTCGTACTTCCTTTCGGTTTTATCGGGCTTTGCACAAAGCGCATACAAATTTTCAAACGATTTAAGGCTGCTGCAATCCTTTGAGGAAATGGAGGAACCGTTCGAGAAAAAGCAGATAGGCTCATCGGCAATGCCGTATAAACGCAATCCTATGCGGTGCGAGCGTATTTCCTCGCTTGCAAGGTACATTATAGCGGACGCGGTAAACCCCGCTATGACGGCAGGCACCCAGTGGTTTGAGCGCACGCTTGACGACAGCGCAAACAAGCGTATATCGGTAGCCGAAGCATTTTTGGCGGCAGACGCCATACTTAATATATACATAAACGTAACCTCAGGCCTTGTGGTATATGAAAATGTAATTAAACGCCGCGTTATGGAAAAGCTGCCGTTTATGGCAACCGAAAATATTATGATGGAATCGGTTAAACGCGGGGGCGACAGGCAGGAGCTGCACGAAATAATACGCGTATATTCGCACGAGGCGGCGGCAAGGGTAAAACTTAACGGCGAAAGCAATAACCTTATAGAAAAAATTGCCGAGGACAGCCGCATACCCCTTACACGCGAAGAAATAATTAAAGAATTAGACCCCGCAAAATATACAGGCAGAAGCGCCTCGCAAACGGAGGAATTTGTTGAAGAGGTTATAAAGCCAATACTTTCAAGGCATTATACCGCGCCTGTAAGGGCGGTTTTAAACGTTTAAATTAAGGAGCAGCGATTATGAATTTTTTTGAAGAGCTTAAAAATTACGACGCCGAGGTAGCGGCGGCGTGCCATTCCGAGCTTGAACGTCAGCAGCACAATATAGAGCTTATAGCATCGGAAAACATAGTTTCAAAGGCGGTATTGCTTGCCGCTGGCGGCGTGCTTACAAACAAATACGCCGAAGGGTATCCCGGAAAACGCTATTACGGCGGCTGCGAATATGTGGACGTTGTGGAAAACATAGCGCGCGAACGCGCCAAAAAGCTGTTCGGGGCTGAGCACGCAAACGTTCAGCCGCACTGCGGCGCCAGTGCAAACCTTGCGGTGTTTTTTGCGCTGTTAAACCCCGGCGACACGGTTATGGGTATGAATTTACAGCAGGGCGGCCATTTATCGCACGGCTCGCCGGTTAATATTTCGGGCAAATACTTTAACGTTGTGCCTTACGGCGTTAACAGCGAAACCGAAACGATAGACTACGACGAGATGAGAAGGATAGCGCTTGAATGCAAGCCGAAAATGATAATCGCCGGCGCAAGCGCCTATTCAAGAATAATTGATTTTAAGCGCTGCCGCGAAATTGCGGACGAAGTCGGCGCTTACCTGATGGTGGATATGGCGCATATCGCAGGTCTTGTTGCGGCGGGGCTTCACCCCTCGCCCGTTCCCTTTGCAGACGTTGTTACTACCACAACCCACAAAACCTTAAGGGGACCGCGCGGCGGTATGATACTCTGCCGTGAAGAATTTGCAAAGCAGATCGATAAAGCCGTCTTCCCCGGAACTCAGGGCGGTCCGCTTATGCACATAATTGCTGCCAAGGCAGTAGCCTTAGGCGAGGCTATGACGCCCGAATTCAAAGAATACCAAACGCAGATAGTTAAAAACGCAAAAACCCTTTGCGGCGCTCTTATAGATGAGGGGCTTGATATAGTTTCGGGCGGCACGGATAACCACCTTATGCTTTTAAAGCTTATTAAAAACGGCATTACCGGCAAAGAACTTGAAAAAAGGCTTGACGAGGTACACATTACCGCCAATAAAAACACCGTTCCGAACGATCCGCAAAGCCCGTTTATCACAAGCGGCGTAAGGCTCGGAACACCTGCTGTAACCACCCGCGGCTTTAAAGAGCCCGAAATGCTTAAAATTGCCAAATGGATAAGCGACGCCGTAAACGATTTTGATAACAGCAAGGAACGCATTGCGGCAGAGGTTTCAGAGCTTTGCTCGCATTTCCCCATATATTAAGATATATAGCTTTAAAAATATCCGGTCTGTGTATTGCAGACCGGATATTTGATTTTTGCCGTCATTCCGCGCGCCTTATGTATTTGCAAATTACCAAACGGTTTGTCATTCTGAACGCAAAGCGTGAAAGAATCCGTATATCCCTTAAGAGAGAACGGATTGCCGCAGCCGTTTACACGGCTTCGCAATGACGAGGGAGATGGAAAACGGATTGCCACGCACCTTACAGCGGTCTCGCCTGCCGGCTCGGTCGGTGCTTCTGCTTCGCAGAGGTGTCCACCGGACACCCGCACCGCAATGACAGGCAAGCTAAAGTATACTGTACGCCTTATGTGTTTGCAAATTACCAAACGGTTTGTCATTCTGAACGCGAAGCGTGAAAGAATCCGTAATCCCCTTGAAAGAAGACAGATTACCCAAAGGCTTTAAAGCACCTATTCAAGCTCAACAGCGGCGGACAGTGCGAATGAATATATTATTTTTTGCTTTACGGGTTTTAAAAATATTTTTTCGCAGGCGGCGGCGTATATTGCAAGCTGCTCGCCGTAAGCAATTTTCAAATCGTCGGGGTTTTCGGTTCTGTCGGTCTTAAAATCAAGCACCGCTAAGCCGTCGTCTTCCTCAAAGCACAGATCCACCGCTCCCTGCACCATAATGCTTTCGCTGTTAAAGCTGTCGTCAAGCGACGGGTCTATGCGCTTTGCGGGCAGCTCGGTTAAAAAGCGCATTTCTCTTTTAACCGTTTTTGCTTTCTTTATACGGGCGAATATATCGCTTTCAAAAAACGCTTTAAGCGCCTTTCTTGAAACCGCTTTTGCCTCGCGCTCCGAAATATACTGCCATTGATAAAGCCGCTCGATCTCGCTTTCAATATCATCGGCTTTGTCAAAATCGATAAATTCAATTATTTTGTGCATAGCCGTTCCGCGCTCGGTGGCGGTTATTCCGCCCTCGCTCATAAACGAAGGTCTTGCCGAAAAGGCGTATTTATCGCTTTCCGCCTTATTTGCAAGCGCCGAAACCGAGCTTTTAGCCTCTATTGTAAGCAGAGGAGCATAAGGATATTTAAAAGAGAACCGCTTTTCAAGCTCTTTTATAACAGCGGCGTTTTCTTCGTATTCCTCTTCCTTCGGCGTATCGGCTTCCGTTTCCCGTTCATATTCCGAAATTTTAATATCTATACGGCTTATATCGTCATACGGTATTATGCCTGCCGCTCCGTCGCGCAGCGCGGCGCCGTCTTTATGTAAAAGAGCGGTCAATATAAGCCACTTTGCATACGAACGCTCGCGGTTTGTAAGCATATCCGCCCTGCCGTCCGAAAGCAAAAGCGCGGGGGTTAATTCGTTTACGGCTTTCTCTGCGTCGTTAAACGCGGCGGTAAATAAAAGCCTGTCCTGCGTTCGTGTCATTGCAACGTATAAAAGCCGCAGTTCCTCCTCTGCCGAGCGGCGGCGTATATCGTCTAATATAATTTCTCTGGAAACCGTTGTGCGCTTTTGCTTTTCGTTTTCGTCAAAATAGCTGAATCCCACGCCGAGCGCCGCGGAATATACGGTTTTTGAGCGCGCGTCCGCGTCGTTAAACGCGGCTGCGGTATCGGCTAAAATGCACACGGGGAACTGAAGCCCCTTTGAGGCGTGTATGCTCATAATTTTTACGCTGTCGCTGCCCGATGTTACCGCGGCGGAGCGCATACCGTTTTGCGACTGCTTTAAAACATATTTTATAAAGCCGCCGACGGTGCCGCCGTTATCCTCTTCATACTGCTTGGCATAGCTTAACAGAAGCAGCAGGTTATTGCGCCTGCGCTCGCCCTCTTTATAAGCCGAAACGGTGTTTAAATAATCCGTTTTGTAATAAAGCTCCGAAATAAATCTGTTAAGCGGCAGGGTAACGCTTAAAATTCGGTATTCTTCAAGCCGCTTTAAGAAATCTTTTTCCTTTTCGCCGCCGTTTTCGGCAGAAAAAACAAGTGCTGAATAAAGGCTTCCCGTTCTGCGCTTTATTCTTATTTCAGCCGTTTCCTCGGCGGTAAAGCCGAATATCGGCGACATAAGCACCGTTAACAGCTCTATATCCGAATCGGGGTTATCTATAACTCTTAACAGCGCCAAAAACACGGATATTTCGCGTGTTTCGGCAAATCCGTCCGCGCTGTAATCGGCAGGAACGCCGTTTTCGCGCAGCGTCTTTGCAATAAGCGCCGCTTTTGTTTTGGTGTTGCGTAAAAGCACCGTAAAATCGGAAAAACGCGCTTTTCTTAAGGTAGTTTCGCTTTCTCTTATAACAGCGCCGCCGTTAACGGTTTTAATTATATAATCGGCTATGCCCTGCGCCTCGGCCTTTAAACGTTCTTCCGACGTTCCCTTGCAGTTGATTATATCAAGCTCAACGGGCGCGCCGTCGGCTTTCGGATATACTGCGGCGGGAATAAGCCTTTCCTCTTTACCGTAAGCAATACTGCCGGAATTTTCTGTCATCATATTGCCGAAAAAGAAATTTATGTAATCGCACACTTCGGGCTTGCAGCGGAAATTAGCGCCCAAAATTATTTTTTTGGGTTCGTTTTCGGCGGCTTTATCGTAGAGTATCGCATTATTTTTTTTGATAAGGAAATTATCGGGATTAGCCCCCCTGAAGCCGTAAATGCTCTGCTTAACGTCTCCCACGGCGAAAAGCCGCTCTCCGCCGCCGGACAGTATGTTAAACAGGGTATCCTGCAGATCGTTGGTATCCTGATATTCGTCCACCATAACCTCGTCGTACCTTTGCGAAAGCTCGTAAGCGCCTTCGCCGCTTAAAAGCTTTAATGCCAAATGCTCGGTATTGTGAAAGGTAAAGGTGCCGTTTTCAAGGTACTTTTCAAAAAGGTGTTTATCAAATTCGGTCAATATCTCGGAAAGCAGGCACACAGGCGCGCTGAGCTCCTTAAGCTGACTGTTTATAAACGCGGTATCGCCGTGAAATATTTTTAAAAGCGAGTCCCTGTCCTTTCCGATATACTTCCATGCGTATTTTGCGGTCTTTGCCGCAAACGAATCGGAAAGTCCGTTCGCTTTCGGAAGGCTCGGCAAAAAGCCGGAGTCCACTGCGGCATAAACCTTATCCCAGTCCCCTGTTTTTGCAGCGTTGTAAAGCTGCTCCGCCTTATCCGCCGCCAAACGGAAGCTTTCAAGATACGCCCCCGCCGCCTTTTCGTCCGAAAAAAGCAGTTCGGCGGTCTTTGCAATAATATCCTTTTGCGCTCCCGAAACCGAAAGCGCTTTTTTAATGCCCATGGCATACCAGCGGTTTTCGGGCGTAAAGCCGTTTACATAGTCCCTCTTTAATTCGCAGAACCACTTTTCGGGGTACGGCAGCTGACGGCTGTATTCGTATATATCAAGCACAAAATCCGAAAAATCGCCGTCGTCGTATTCGGCGCCCACCGTATCAAGCAGCTTAAAGAAATCGGGGTTGCCCTCTTCGTAATACCTATTTAAAATATCGCTTAAAACCGATTCGTTAACGGGCAAGAGCGAATATCCGTCGCTCATTTTAAAATCGGGCGAAACGCCTGCCTTTTCAAAATTTTCGCGCACAAGATCTATGCAAAACGAATCTATGGTACATATCTTAGCGTTGCTTAACAGCCGCCTTTGGCGCATAAGCCCGATATCATCGGGGTGCTTTCTGCACTCCTCGTCAAGCCGCCTTTCTATTCTTGAACGCATTTCGGCGGCGGCGGCGTTTGTAAATGTAACTATTAAAAGCCTGTCTGCGCTTACAGGGGATACTTTATCGGTTAGCTTTTTAATAACCCTTTCCGTAAGCACTGCGGTTTTGCCCGAACCCGCCGCGGCGGAAACCAGCACGTTGCCTGCAGTATCTATTGCCGCCTGCTGTTCCCTTGTCGCCTTAAATGCCATTTGCGGTCTCCTCCCCCATAAGCTTTAAAACCTCTTCGTTTTTAAGGTCGGGTACGCGTTTTACGGGTGCGTTTTCCCTGCCGCACACGGCGGCGTAATCGCAGTATTTGCAGGCAGGCGAATCCCGCCCGTCAAGCGGAACCGCCGCAATATCGCCGCTTACCATTTCCTTACCCGTGCCTTTCATAAGCTTTTCAATATAATCAAAAATAAGCGAAAAATCCTCGGCGGAGGCAAATGATGTGCATGTCTTGCTTACGCTTCCGTCTTTATTAAGCTTAAGCTTTGGCACAAACTCGCCGTTTAAGTCCTTGTCCATAGCCGAAACTATGTCGGTTTCCTTTCTTATATAGCCGTTCATAGCCATTCCGCCTTCGTTAATATCGCGTTTAGAGGGCATATAAAGTATCCCTGCCGCCTTTTCGTCCCCAAGTCCGCCGCCCCTTATTACGGCGTAAAGATATATAAGCATTTGCAGGTTAAGCCCGAAAAGTATATCGGGCAGCTTAAATTTGCGCGAACCCGTTTTGTAATCTATAACCCTTACATATCCGTTATAATTATCCACACGGTCTATACTGCCGCTGAGCCTTATGCTGCCGCCGTCATACGGGAATATAAGTTCGGGCAGCTCGCCGCCCTCGCCTATTTTAAGCTCGCAGGAAACAGGCTCAAAATCGCTTTGCCCGAACTCGCGCGCCAGCTGATACACAACCTCTTTAAGCGAACGCGAAATACGCGAAACCAAAAATTTTGCCCTTTCGGTCTCCACCGCGCGGTAGCCCGCCACGCTGTCAAGGTATTCGTTTATGTATTTATCAACAAGTCCGTCAAGGTAGGCTTTTGGCATATTTGCTATTGCCTTTTTATATTTTCCGACAATTTTTTCAAGCACATAATGCACTACCGTACCGCGCTGAAGCACATCAAACTCGGCAGGCTGTAGCTTTTTCGCCCTTATGCCGTATTTGCAGAAATAATAAAAACGGCATTTTTTAAACGTATCGAATTTTGAGGCGGAAAGCTTAATCTCGGTTCCGTAAAGCTCTTTCGCGGCATCCTCAGTTATACTGAACGGCGCACCCGAAAGCTTATTTTCAAGATAAGCAAGCTTTTCCCTTTCGCCGCTGTTTTCAAGCGCCGCCTTAAGCTCTCTGCCGCCCGAAAAGCCGCGCCTTCGGCAATAAAGCGAATACGCGCTTTCCTCGGTTTCGGGCAGAGCATCGCCGATAATACCGTCTTCCGGCTCGGTTACGGTATTGCAGCCTATATTTTCGGCTATTTCGCTTACAAACGCCGACGGCTCGTAATTTTCGCCCGTCAGGCTGTTTAAGGCATAGGAAATATACAGCCTGTCCGACGGACAGCACAAATTGCAATAAACAAGATAATCCTCGTCGATCATTGCGGCTACCGAGCCGTCGGGTATTTCAATTCCGCTTTCTATAAGTCTGCGGCGCTCGTCCGACGAGAAAATACCCGCCGCCGTAACGTTTTTCGGGAAAACGCCTTGGTTTGCACCCAAAATAAACGCCGCCTTTGGGCGCGATGGGCGTATTCTGTCCGCCGAGCCGAAGGTTACCTCGTCCAGCGTGCGGGGAATAACACCCACGCTGTCAAACGATACCGCAAGCCGCAGCGCCTCGCAAAATTCGCTTTTTTTAAGGCGCTTTTCGCCAAAGCAAAGAGCAAGGCTGTCAAGCAGGCGCATATATTTATCGTAGCTTTGCTTTAAAACGTCGCCAGACCATTCGTTTCCGCTGTTTTTAAAGCGCTCTGCCAGTGCCGCCAGCTTGTCCGCCGCGCCGCAGCGCTCGGTAAGCTCCACTGCCGCCCTTACCATATCTGCGGCGGTGCCGTTGAATTTTTCTTTAAAGTCTTTAATAGGCTCCCACGCTTTTTTGCGCAACCCGTTTATTTTTGCAAGCGTTTTTTTGTCTATATCCTTATTTTCGTCCGCCACAAAGCCGCGCGGGTCCATAGTCCACTCGATATCCCACATATCTCCGCCTATACCCCAAAGAGTTGTATAATTTTCAAGAGCGGAAATTTCATCTGTCGCCAATGTACCGAGCCCCGTTTTGTTAAACCTTAAAATCGCTTCCGAAGAGGTGCTTTGCGCGCATTCTGCCGCCGCGCCTACAGCCGCCGCCAACGGAAAGGCGGAAAGCGGCACGCGCCTGTCCGCAAAGCAGGGCACGCCGTTTTGCAGGCAGGCGGCGGTTACGGCGGCGTCGTATTTATCGCTGTCGCGCGATATAATTACAAAATCGCGGTAACGCATACCGTTTTCCCTTACAAGCCGTCTTATTGTTCTTACCGCAAATTCCGCTTCGTCTGCCGCTGTTGCCGCGGCGCAAACGGTTATACCATCGCATTTTTGCGGTCTTTCAAATTCATCGCTCGCAATCAGCCTTTCAAGCGCCGAAATTTCGGGCGAATTGTATCTGCTTTCAAAAAGGCACAGCGGCTCGTCCTCTTTTACCGCGTGACGCGCGGCAATGCGCCTTATTTTCTCAGCCGCCGCGCGTATGTTTGTAAAAACGTTAAACTCGGCGTTCAGGCGCGGATCGTTAGTAAGGCTTACGGTTACCTCGTCCGTTTGGGCTAAAATACGGTCTATTATTTTAAACTGCTGTCCCGTAAAGCCCTTAAACGAATCTATAAACACCGCCTTGTTTTCAAAATATTTATAATCGGAAAGCTTTGTGTAAAGCCTTGTAAGCTCATCGGCAGGGTCAATGTATTTTTCACCCACAAGCATATCGTAGGCCTCGTATATAATTGCGGCGTCGTTAAGCTTGTGCTTTAGCTTTTCGCTGTTTAAACCGGCGGCGGCAAGGCGCAGATCGTCTGCGGTAACAGAGTTTATTTTAAACTCTCCCACCGTATCAAGCATAGTTTTGGCAAAGCTTACAATGCCGCAATATCTTTGCCACAGCGTAAGCGATTCCTTTACCGATAAAAGCGCGCGGTTCATAAAAACAACCTTTTGAGCGTCGGTAAGAGTTCCCGCCGCTATACCGCCCGTATTTCTGCCCACCTCGTCGCACAGGCGCGAAAAGCTCATAACCGCAACGCTTTGCGAAAGCTGATCGCCGAGCCCCTTAAGCACGGCGCGCTCGCTTTCAAACGAAAACTGCTCCGGCACCAAAAGCACCGCCTGTTTTCCGCTTTCGGCGCATTTTTTAATTTTATCCAAAACGGTGTAGGTTTTGCCCGAAGCCGGCAAACCGAAAATAAACTTAAGCAAGACTTTCACTTCCTTAGGTCTATTTTAACATAATAAAAACAAAATGTCTACTTACTTAAACATAAAAGGCAGTAACAGATAACCGCAAACGGCCGGTATACCGAACGCCGCCAGTCCCGAAACCGTCCACTGGTTTACGGGTATATGAACGCCCGTGAATTTTGAAGTCAGATCTATTACCGCAACGGCGGCGGCAGAAAGCAAAAAATTAAGCAAAAGAGTTTTGAAGGGCTTACCGGTTCTAAGCGCGCACACAAGCACCGCCAAAGCTCCTGCCGAAAGCAAAATTATCGCGCCGTATTTTATAATCTCCATCATATCACACCCTATATAAAATACTATGAATAATAAGCGCCTTAAATGCAAAAAAACAGGCTTTCGCCTGTTTCAGTCTGTCGATAAAATCCAAGTTTTATTTTTGCGGCGTTTACGCCGCATTTGCGTTTTTTCGCTGACACGTGCGGCGAAAAAACACCTTGTAAGCGAAAAACCGCCTATTCAGCGGTTTTTCAAGGGCGCTGGGGTGGTATTGGCGGGGATAGAGT
>ERZ773139.681-NODE-681-length-43638-cov-4.967717_pt1 | contig 43638 bp, 36 predicted proteins | sample MGYA00580854_ERZ773139 | MGnify/ENA primary metagenome ERZ773139 (study PRJEB29015, sample SAMEA2737809) | human gut metagenome | biome: human gut; feature: human-associated habitat; material: faeces | place: China | collected 2012 ...
GCTGTTCCTTGCCTGCATGTTCATTGCGCCCATCGCCGCGATCATCCCCGCCGCCGCGACTTCCTCCGCGCTGATCTACGTCGGCCTGCTGATGCTCGGCGGCCTGAAGAAAATCGACTTCGACGATATGTCCCAGGGTCTGCCCGCCGCGATCATGCTCATCTGCATGCCCATCTCTGGCTCCATCGGCCACGGCATCGGCCTCGGCCTCATCTCCTACACCGTCATCAAGATATTCACCGGCAAGGCCAAGGACGTCTCGGCGCTGACCTACGTCATCTCCGTGCTGTTCCTCATCAAGTTCTTCCTCGTCGCGTGAGATCATAAAAGCGAAACCCCCACCGTACGGCTCCGGCCATACGGTGGGGGTTTTTTTATTTGTCGCTGAGATGCACTTAAATTCCGCTCAGGGTGCCGAGCTGGTAGAACGCAACGGCGGAGGCCGCGGCGACGTTCAGGCTGTCGACCCCGTGCGACATCGGGATCTTGACGGTATAGTCACAGGCGGCAATGGTCTCCGACGCCAGCCCGTCGCCCTCGGTTCCGAGCACGACCGCAAGCTTTTCGACCTCGCGCAGGCGCGGGTCCGCGATGCTGAGTGAATCGTCGCGCAGCGCCATGGCGGCAGTCTTGAAGCCGTAGGAATGCAGCACGTCCTGCCAGTCGGCGTCCTCCGGCAGGTACGTCCACGGCACCTGAAACACCGTCCCCATACTGACACGCGCGGCGCGGCGATACAGCGGATCACTGCCCGCGGCGGTGAGCAGCACGGCGTCCATGCCGAGCGCGGCGGCGGAACGGAAAATCGCACCGATATTGGTCGGGTTCATCACGTTCTCCAGCACGGCCACGCGCCGCGACGCGGCGCACAGCTCCGAAAGCGCCGGCAGCGTCGGACGCAGCATACAGCAGAGCATGCCGCGCGTCAGATGGAAGCCGGCGAGCTGCGTCAGCACCTCAAGCGGCGCGGTGTACACCGGTACATCATCTGCACAGCGCGCAAGAATTTCGTGCCCCCTGCCCTCGATGTGCTTCGGCTCCATCAGGAACGACAGCGGCACGCAGCCCGCGTCCATCGCGCGACCGATGACCAGCGGGCTTTCCGCGACGAACATAGCGTTTTTCGGGTCGGCGCGGTTGAGGAGCTGATTCTCCGTCAGGCGCGCGTACACGTCAAGCTCCGGGGCGGAAAAGTCTGAAATCTCAACGATTTTTGCCATGTGCTCCCCTTCCTCACTCGATGTCCAGCCAGTCCAGAACCGCCGTCACGGCGCGGACAGGCCAGCGCGGATCGCGCGTGTAGTCAAGGTCGACGTCGCGCGCGGAGCGGCGCTGAAGGTGCAGCCGGAACGCGATGTTATGGAAGCGCCACTCGGCGGCAAGATTCTCGAAGCTGCGCTCCGTCGCGCCGGTGTGCGCCAGAATGGCGCATATAAGGTGTCGGTCGCGCCACGATTTGACCATGTAGGAATAGGTTATTTTGAACGCGTCCTCGCCGAAGCTTAGGCGGCACAGCGGCGACCACGGCTCAAGAATGCCGTTGACGAGCGCGACGGCCTCATCCTCGGTGTAAAAATCCTCGACCTGCTCCTCGATCTCCTGAAGCTTGGCCGTTTTCTCTTCTTTTGTCATCATGTCCCCCAGTTATTGTTTTTTCCATTTAATTTTATCACGCCGTTCACGAATTGCAAGAGTAATATTATGTTAACTTGAAGATTTAAGAAACGGGGCAGATGATGATAATGGCGGAACGGCACAGAGGCCGTCCCCTACAGGATAGGATATAGTGCGTTTTGTCTTTTGCCTAATGGCACTCTCTAACAGCTGGCGACCCCTCAGTCGGCTTACGCCGACAGCTCCCCTAAGAGGGGCGCCAATGGCACAGAGCAACAATGCTGCACTAGACTAAAACCTTTGCCGCGAAGCGTCAGCGCCGAAGGGGTCGCCAGACACGGTATATTGCCAATAGGTAGAAGAAAGGACTATGTCAAGACTATTCCCCTATACAAAACACCCCCAGATTTTCATCTGGGGGTGTTTTGTATTATTGCTTATTCGGTGCTTCGCCTACTGCGGATCACTCTTCTCTCTTGCGGCGGAGCAGGATGACGCCTGCGCCGATGCAAGCGATGGAAGCGAACATTGCGGCTGCGTACAGAGCGATATTGCTGCTGTCGCCGGTAGCGACAACTGGCTTGTACTCAGTCCACACGCCGGTGTAGGTGGAGTCGCCCTCGACGAGGTAGACCGTCTCGGAATCTACGCGCTTGCCGTCCTTATCGTACCACACGAGGATGTGATCCTTGCGGGTCGCGTACGGGAACTGGCCGACCTTCTCGCCGTAGACAACAGTCTTGGAGGTGAAGTTGAGCTTTACGTCTTCCTTGAAATCGGGGTCTTCCTTGATCTTGAAGGTGAGCTTGTACTCCTTGCCCTTCCACTGAGCGTACAGAGTGACAGCCTCGCCGCCGTTGCCGTTATCGACAAAGGTCAGCTCATCGCCGCTCTTGTAGCTGTCGCCGGTGCCGTCGGCCTTGGTGTTCCAGCCGAGGAAGTCGTAGCCCTTGCGGGTGATTTCCTTGTCGGCGTCGACGGTGATAGCGCTCTCGATGGTCTCAACGGTGGAATCCTTCTCGTCCGCGCCGTTGTAGTTGTAGGTGAGGGAGTTGTTGATCTTGTTGATGACGACCTTGACCTCGGCCTCGGTGGAAACGGCATCATTCTCAGTGATAACGCCGCTGTCCTGAGCATTGGTGACGGTGAGCTTGACGGTGTACACGCCGCTGTCGGCGACATTGCCGTCAAGAGTCAGGGTCTTGTCGTTCTTGCCTGCAAGAACCTCGCCATCCTTGTACCACTGGTATGCGTAACGCAGACCGGTGTACTCTTCAGTGCTCGCGGTGAGGACGATTTCCTCGCCGTCATAATCCTTGGTGATGTCCTCGGAAACGGTGACAGTCACGGGAGCGATGCTGCGCTTGAGGAAGATGCGGTGATTATCGGGCATGGCCACTTCGGTATCGGCCTTTATCTCGGTACCTCTGACGGTATCGTCAACGATGAGGAACCAGCCGTCCTCGGTGTAACCTGCGCGCGGGGAAGCGACGATAGCGTCGCCGTAGGGCTGACCCATGGTGACAGTGACGTCAGCGAGCTCGTCGCCGCCATTGGAGTCACGGCTGAGGGTGTAGTCGTTAGCCTTCCACTGAGCGGTGTAGGTTACATCCTTGGTAACGGTCTCCGCAACTTCGGGTGCCCAGCCTGAGAAGGTGTAGCCGGCGCGCTCAGGGGTGCGCGGGAATGCGGGGGTCTTGCTGCCGGCCTCGACGGTCGTGCTCTGGTCTGCGAATAGCTCTTCACCGTCAACACCGTCGGTGTAGGTCACGGTGTAGAGGGCGTTCCACTGTGCGACATAGGTTGCATTGCCGGTAACGGTCTCAGCAACTGTGGGAGCCCAGCCCTTGAACACGTAGCCTTCGCGCTCGGGAGTGCCGTTGAACGCGGGAGTAGCCTTGCCGAGTCTAACGGTGTAGCTCTGGTCGGCAAATGCCGTGCCGTTAGCGCCGTCAGAGTAGGTGACGGTGCACAGCTGGGAGACATAGAGAAGCTTACCGGTTCTGGAGGTTTCGCCCTTTGCCCAAGAGCTGGACTGGATAGACCAGCCGGTACCATCCTGCTTGTAATCGGTCTTGCTGCCGGTGTACTTCAAGGTCCACTCGAAAGTAGCGGTAGTTAATTCTTCATCAATACGGTATGCAGGAGTGGGGTTGTTGTTTCTGGTGTTGAATTTGGTAACGTAGGGCGCAAAGTCAGTGATCTTGAGAGTGCACCAGAAGTCTCCATTTTCGTCCTTGGTGACAGGGGTGAATTCGTAGGTACCTTCCTTCAAGTCTCTGAAGTAATGTACATTGCTGGAAACGGTGTCTCTGGTGTTCTTCGGGTCAAAAGGAACAGTGGAGTCCTGAACGCGAATAGCGGTAGAGGACTTGGTGGATCTGGGCAGAGCGGCTATTGTCGGAGCCGCAGGAGCGGTCGCGCACCAGACATCAACAGTCTGCACACCGCCGTCAGGCAGCCACAGGCCAGTGGTTTCGGTGCCGGAAGCATTCTGGCCAGTAGCATTTGCATCCCAAACCAGCTTGATGGTCGCGGTGCGGACAGTATTGCCGTCGGCATCGGTGTGGTAATGGGTCTTACCCCAAACCTTATTCGGAGCCTTCACGCCGGTGGAAAGCAGGGTCTGAACATTGGTTATATTCGCGCTTGCTGTCCATACTCCGCGCGCTGCATCATAGGCTATGTCGTTATTGTACTTAACATAGCTGCCGAACCAGTTGTAGGTCTGATCGGCATGGGTGTCATCAGCAGTGCAATGGAACTTAAACAGTTCCTTGATGCTATTGCTGCCGGAGGGCACCGCAGGCTGTTCCGGAGTCTCAGCGTCTTTTTCCTCGACTGGCGCTTCTTCCTCCGAAACAGGTTTTTTTACGGTCGATTCTTCTACGACCGTTTCTTCCTGCACGGCCGGGGCCTCGTCAACGTCTGCATACGCCGCGGGTGCAAAGCTCACGACCATGCATATCAACAAAACCAAAGCCATTACACGGGAGAAACCTTTGTTTTTGCTCATAAAATCTACTCCATTCCTTTGGATTTTGGGGCATGTATACTTCTGCCCCGAGGTACAGGATATTTTACCATCACGCTATACCAGTGTCAAGCGGTGCGACCTGTCTTTTTATTATAATTTTTCTTAAGTTTTTCAATAAATGGTATTCTGTGTAAGCAACAGTACTATATGTTGTGTTAATATTTGGAATTTGACCTAGTGTGTCAATTTTGCAGATTCTGTAACTGGTATATAATTTCCATAGGATTTTCTGGATGGTTAAGCGAGTAAGGGGCACATACAGCAGGAACAAAAACGCAGTGGCGGCTTCCTGCGTTTTTGGGACAAGTTCTTTCTTTTACCTACTGGCAGTAAACCAAGACTGGCGACCCCTCAGTCAGCCTTACGGCTGACAGCTCCCCTAATAGGGGCGCCAAGATAGTGCGCGACCACCCCATGCGGTTCACACCGCATGGGGTGGTCATTACACATTACACTATTATATATTATATTACACAACACGCGCCGCGCATTATCCGCGGAGGTTCAGAAACCGCGGGATGACGCTGACGTGCGCCTTATCCATCACGCCGGAGGCCTCGCCATCCAGTGACCACTCAAGCTCCGGCGGATTCTCAATATCCAGCTCCTTTGCCTGAAACAGGTCGATATTAGGGCAGGAATAATCCTGCGACAGCAGGCCGCGGATTATCATATCCAGCTCCAGCATCGTCTTCGGCATCTTCACGAGCAGCACCTCGAACACGCCGTCCGCCGTGTCCACCATCGCCGCGGGCAGGGTTATCGTCCCCGCGACGGAGGTCGTATTGCAGATCGCGCCGAAGATATAATCGTCCTCATGCGTCACGCCGTCCGCCGTGACCTTCATGTGCAGCGGCTTTATCTTATACAGATCCTTTATCGCGTCGAGGATATACGCCGTATGGCCGAGGACGTTCTTCATGTTCTGATCCGTCGTATACGACAGCCACGAGAACGCGCCGAAAGCCGCGACATAGGTGAAATGCCGCCCGCCGAAGCAGCCGATGTCATACCGCGTGGAATACCCCGAAGCGATGTGCTCCGCCGCCTCGATGATATCCGTGCTCAGCCCGTGCGATGCGGCGAAGTCGTTCGTGCTGCCGCAGGGGATGTAGCCCAGCGGCACGTCGATATTCGCAGTCGCAAGGCCGTGGATGACCTCGTTGAGCGTCCCGTCGCCGCCGGTGCAGCAGACCAGCTGATAATCCCGCCCAAAGCTCGCGGCGAAAGCCGTGCCGTCGCCCTTTTTGCCGGTTATCATCGTAGTGACCTTATAGCCCGCGTCCATCAGGACGCGGATTATCTGCGCAACGTTGCGCAGCACCATGCGCTTGCCCGACACCGGATTTATTATCAGCAGCGCCGGTTTCAGATCTTTTCTTTCGGAATAATCAAGAGTATCCATTGGAACCTCCGTGGTATGATACGCTCAGATCAGGCTATTATCCCGGCAACGGTAAGGCAGAGGTACGCGGTCGGGATGGAGAAAAGCAGGCTGTCGGCACGGTCGAACATGCCGCCGTGGCCGGGGATAAGATTCGAGAAGTCCTTTACGCCGATCATGCGCTTTACGAGCGATTCGGCGAGGTCGCCGATCTGCCCCATCGTGGACGCGAGAAGCGCAGTGACAACGCAGAGCCAGAACGGGATCGGCAGCCAGAGCTGCGACAGGTAATACACGATGACGCCGGTAACGACGGACGAGATCGCGCCGCAGATGCAGCCCTCGACGGTCTTGTTCGGGGAGACGGAGGGGGCGATCTTATGCTTGCCGAAGCGCTTGCCGCCGAAGAGGGCAAAGCTGTCGCACACCCAGGTGGACAGGCAGGCGACCGCGAGCGTCTGGAGCCAGATGTTGCTGACGCAGATGACCATTATCATCGAGAACTGGAAGCATGGGTACGCAAGGCCGAACACCGTACCGAGCGCGCCCTTGCCGGCCACGTCCTTCCGGAGTATGCCCGAGAACAGCGCAAAATACACAGCGCAGGCGAAGAGCACCATGTACCAGAACAGGCCGATCTCGACGCCGGTAAAGCGGTCGATCAGGGTCAGCACCGCCTGGGCGGCGAGGTATACATACATGACGCCGGCCGCGCAGCCGACCTCAAGCTTTTCAAGGTTGCGGCTGAGCTCGTACGCGCAGAGGATGCCGGCCGCGGCGAAAAAGATGACGCGGGTCACCGGTGAGAGGAAGACGCAGGCGAGCGTGATGCTGATGAGCACCACGGCGGAAATTACTCGTGTTTTCAAAAACTTATCCCTCTTTCTGATCGTTTGCGGGAGTCCTTAAGCTGATCTTAAGATATCATATTATCCGCGCCCACTCAATATACGCCTTACGGTTTCTGTTCGATTTTTGGGCGTTGAGCGGTGTTTTTAACAATTTCTTCACTTTTTATTGCCGAACAGGCCGCGCACGATGGCACTGGAGCCGGAACGCATGACGGAGCTGAGCGCGTTATTCGCGGCGCGCTTGGCGATGGTCTTGCCGCTGGTCTGCTTGCCGCCGAGGATGGAGTTGACCAGATTCGTGCTGACCGAACGCGCAACGGAGGACGCCGCGTTCGTGACGGCGCGCTGTGCAGTCTTGCGGCGCTTCTCGGCTTCCTTCTCCGCCTCGCGCTGTGCCGCGGCCTCGGCCTTCTGCTTCGCCTTTTCGGCTGCGGCCTCCTCGCGGAGTCTCGCTTTCTCGGCGGCCGCCTCTTCCTTCTGGCGCTGCTTCTCCGCCGCGGCCTCCTCGGCCTCCTGACGGCGGCGCTCCTCCAGCTCGGCGTTTGCCTGCTGAAGTATCTCATATGCGGACTCGCGGTCGACGCTGTCGCGGTATTTCAGCTCAAACTCGTCCGCGAGGATGAGCTGCTGCATTCTCGCGCTGTCGGCAGGCCCCATGAGACTCTGCGGCGGGAGGATCTTCGCGCGCTCGACGACGCCGGGGACGCCGTCGGCGTCCAGAAAGCTGACCAGCGCCTCGCCGACGCCAAGCTCCATGAGCGTCTGCTCGGTGTCGAACGCGGGGTTCACGCGGAACGCGCGGGCGGCGGCGCGGACGGACTTCTGCTCTGCCGGAGTGTAGGCGCGCAGGGCGTGCTGCACGCGGTTCGAGAGCTGGGCGAGCACATCGTCCGGAATGTCGGACGGCGACTGCGTGACGAAATACACGCCGACGCCCTTGGAGCGGATGAGCTTCACGACCTGCACGATCTTCTGCACCAGCGCCTTCGGCGCGTCGGAGAACAGCAGGTGCGCCTCGTCGAAGAAGAATATCATGCGCGGCTTTTCGAGATCGCCGACCTCGGGCAGCCGCTCGAACAGCTCCGTCAGCATCCAGAGCAGGAAGGTGCCGTACACCTTGGGGCTCTGGATAAGCCGCGCGCTGCTGAGAATGTTTATATAGCCGCGGCCGTCGGCGTCGGTGCGCATCCAGTCGCGGATGTCAAGCGCGGGCTCGCCGAAGAATATCTCGCCGCCCTCGTCCTCAAAGGCCAGCAGCGCGCGCTGTATCGCGCCGATGCTCGCGGCGGAGACGTTGCCGTACTGCGTGGTGAATTCCGCGCGGTTGTCGCCCACGAACTGGAGCATGGCGCGCAGATCCTTCATGTCGAGCAGGAGCAGGCCGTGCTCGTCGGCGACCTTGAAGACGATATTCAGCACACCGGCCTGCACATCGGTCAGCCCCAGCAGGCGCGCAATCAGCACCGGCCCCATGTCGGATATCGTGACGCGGACGGGGTGCCCCTGCTCGCCGAAGATATCCCAGAAGCGGGTCGGGTAGGACTTGTACTCGAAGCCCTCGATGCCGAAGCGCTCGATGCGGCCGCGCATATCCGCGGAGTCCGCGCCGGGCACACACATACCGCTGACGTCACCCTTGACGTCGGCCATGAACACCGGCACGCCCATGTCGGAGAAGGACTCAGCCATCACCTTCATGGTTATCGTTTTGCCGGTGCCGGTCGCGCCGGCGATGAGTCCGTGGCGGTTTGCCATATTGGGCAGCAGGAAAAGGTTCTTGTCCGACTGCGCGAGCCATATCTTTTTATCTTTGTACATGCTTCTACCCCTGTTTATGTTTTCGCCCTATTCGGGCGGCTCAAATCTTAATATTCTTAATATATCATCCCCGCCGCACGGCGGCAAGTGTATTTTCGTCTCTTGCCAGAGCGGCGCGGATGGGATATAATATGTTGAATAAATATGACACAGAGGATGAGACATATGGACGAGCAGAAAACCGGAACACTTTACATCGTGGCGACGCCTATCGGCAATTCGCGCGACATGTCCCCGCGCGGGGTGCAGATACTGACCGACGTGGACATCATCGCCGCCGAGGATACGCGGCGCTCGATGGTGCTGCTCGGCAAGCTTGAGATACGCAACAAGCTCGTGTCGAACCACAAGTTCAACGAATACGGCAAGGCCAAGTATTTTATAAACGAGATGAAGGCCGGAAAGAGCGTCGCCGTCATCACCGACGCGGGCACGCCCTGCATCTCCGACCCCGGCAACGAGCTTATCAAGGCGGCAGTCGAGGAAGAGATACGCGTCGTCGGCGTCCCCGGCTGCTGCGCGGCGGTGAACGCACTGGCGATATCGGGCTTCGACCTGTCGAGCTTCCTGTTCTACGGATTTTTCCCGCGCGAGAACGCCGACCGGCGCAAGCTGCTTGAAAAAATGCGCGGCGCGGACACGAGAACCTTTGCGTTTTACGAGAGCCCGAAGCGCATAATGGAGCTGGTGGACTTTCTGATAGAGTCCGAGGCGAAGCTGCGGCTGTGCCTCTGCAACGACATGACAAAGCTGCACGAGATGAGCTTCCGCGGTACGCCCGCGCAGGTCAAGGAGCAGCTTCTGGCCAAGGGCAATTATGACAAGGGCGAGTACGCCATCGTCGCCGAAGTCGAGCCGGAGTATCAGTTCACGAAGGTGGAGCACACGGTCAGCGCCGAGGCGATGCTGGTGGACGCGATGATATCCGGCGGCGTAAGCGGCCGCGACGCGATCGCCGCCGTCCTCGCCGACCCGAATAATTCCTACAGCAAAAACGAGCTGAAGGCCGCCGCGCTGAATCTCAAACGCATGTTTGAGTGAGGCTGCGGGGGCGAGTACTTTCTTTTGTTCCCTGCTCCGGTCATTACTCCGGCGACCCCTCAGTCACGGCTAACGCCGTGGCTGAGCCGCAGCGAGACAGTGGCGCGTTAGCGCTGAAAGGGTCGCCAGTGTATAGAAAGCGCCATTAGGGAAATGAAACCGCGTACCATAAGTTGCTTCGTAGGGGACGGCCGCTGTGCCGTCCCGTTTGGACACGGTTTGTCTATGCGGCTATCACAAATCAGCTCACAATTCCGCATCATTATCAGGAGGTAACAATGCCGAACATCAGCGATATTCTTGCCGCGGCGCTGCCGGAGTTCGGCAAGGCCGTATTCAGCCAGCCGACGGACAAGGCCGCCGCGCAGAAGCTCAGCGTCCGCCCGCTCGCCATCCGCGGCGAGACGGTATATCAGGCCGAGAGCATCCGCGACAACAAGGCCATGCACCAAAACCTCAGCGCTGAAGAGCTTACCGAGCTCTGCCGCAGCGAGCTTGAAGGCCGCTACCGGCAGGTGCTTATAGTCTCCAGCGGCGAGAGCCGGCAGTACATTCTCCGCCGCGACGGCAGCTACAAGCTCACCGGCAAGACCGCCGCGACCGCCCCTGCCCCCGCCGCGCACAACCGCGAAAAGAAATATCTTCTTGCGGAGGGCGAGTGCATCCCCGCGCTCGTCGATCTCGGCGTGTTCACCGCCGACTACAAGATCCTCCGCGACAAGTACGACAAATACAAGCAGATAAACCGCTTCATCGAGCTTATCGACGACGCGGTCGGTTCCTCCGGCCTCGAAGAGATGACCATCCTCGACTTCGGCTGCGGGAAATCCTATCTCACCTTCATATTATATTATTACCTCGTCGAGAAGCGCGGTATGCGCGCGCACATCATCGGCTACGATCTGAAGGCCGACGTCGTGGAGCGCTGCAACGGCATCGCCGCGAAGTACGGCTACTCCGGTCTTGAGTTCCACGTCGCCGACGTGACGCGCGACACGCTCTACGACCGGCATATCGACATGGTCGTGACGCTGCACGCCTGCGACATCGCCACCGACTACGCCCTGCACTACGCGCTGCAGCACGACGTGAAGTACATTTTCTCCGTCCCCTGCTGCCAGCATGAGATAAACGCGCAGATAAAAAAGGGCGGCGAACTGGACATTTTCCTGCGCCACGGGATAATAAAGGAGCGCATGTCCGCGCTGCTGACCGACTCCATCCGCGCCGCGGTGCTGGAGGACATGGGCTACGAGGTGGACATGATAGAGTTCATCGACTTTGCCCACTCGCCGAAGAACATCATGCTCCGCTGCACCCGCAAGCGCGCGCCATATCGCCGCGGCACTCCGCGCATAGACGAGGCGCGGGCGCTTGCCGAGCGCTACGGCTTCAGGCAGACGCTGCTGGAGCTGATAAAGCATGATTGACGGCGTAATGCTGGTCTCTCCCTCAGTCGGCACCTCGCAGCTGCGTTTATACAAAAAATTATCGCCCCGTTTGGGGCGATAATTTTATTTTTCTCATTCGTCTTTATCGTCGTAGCTGTCGAGGAAATGGTGCCGCACGCCGTGCTGCTTATATGCGATTAGTGTGTCAAGATTCACGTTCTCGACGCTCTTGAAGATGCACTTCTCAACGTCGGGGTTCGACTTTTTCAGCTCTCGTATCAGTTCCTTCGTCTCCTGACGCTTGGAGTGATTCTGCCCGTCGTTGCAGGTTGTGCAGGTGTCGGTAAATTTGCACGCACACTGGATGAAGTGCAGCCCGTTATAGTCGCGCCACGCCTTGATATCGTCCTCGCGGATGAGGTACAGCGGGCGTATCAGCTCCATGCCGGGGAAATTCGTGCTGTGCAGCTTCGGCATCATGCTCTGTATCTGCGCGCCGTGCAGCATGCCCATGAGTATGGTCTCGATAACGTCGTCATAATGGTGCCCAAGCGCAATTTTATTGCAGCCAAGCTCCTGCGCGAAGCGGTACAGGTAGCCGCGGCGCATCCTCGCGCAGAGGTAGCACGGCGATTTCTCGACGTTGTAAACGGACTCGAAAATGTCCGTCTCGAATATCGTGACCGGTATGCCCAGCGCGCGGGCGTTATCCTCGATTATGCGGCGGTTGTCGGCATTGTAGCCCGGGTCCATCACGAGGTACTTGACCTCAAAATTGACCTCGCTGTACCGCTTCAGCTCCTGAAAAAGCTTCGCCATCAGCATCGAGTCCTTGCCGCCCGAGATGCACACCGCGACGCGGTCGCCCTCGTTGACGAGCTGATAGGTCTTGAGCGCCTTTATAAACTTGCTCATCAGCGACACGCGGAATTTCTTGCGTATGCTCTGCTCGACCCGCTCGCGCAGCTCCTCGTCGTTGCGGCGGCGCATCTCCGCGCGCAGCCACGCGATGTAGCCGCCCTCAAGGCTGTACGCCTCAAGTCCGCGGTCGCACAGCTCGTCCGCGAGGTCTACGCTAACGATGCCGCGGGCGCAGTAGATTATCAGCTTTTTCCCGTCGCCCGGCGGGAACGCCAGCAGTTCCTCCGCGCTTATGCCGACGGAGCCGGGAATGAAACCGTAGGCGCGGTCGTGCTCGCCGCGGATGTCGCATATAACGCAGTCCTCCGGCTGAAGCTCGCCGAGCTTTTCAACAGATATCTCCATGTTCGGCCTCCTCCGGACGCGTCATTCGCTCTTGGGCTCTTCCTTGTCTATCAGCACCCAGGATATTGAATCCGAGGGGCTGGGCAGATAGTTCACGACCACCGGCACGAAGCGGTACTCCGCCTGTCCGAGCGTGACGCGCGGCGTGATATCCTCCATGTTATAGACATAGGTGCCCTTGTCCGTCGGGTGGTACACGCGGTCGAAGAGCTTCATAAACAGCACCGCGTCCTGCCCGTTCGAGGTGTCGGGGCCGACAAGCGCCTTGCGGCTGTAGCAGTATATCGAGAGCCGCCCCGCCCTGTCCTGCAATGCGTCCGCCACGCTCACCGCGAAGCCGCACACCGCGTTCACGGCGCTCGGCGGGGAGGACATGTCGCGCGTGTAAACAAGCTTGGTGTTCTCGTCGGTTATCGTCGGGTGCAGGACGTTTGCGAGCACGACCTCGTCAAAGCCCATGTCGTAAAGCTCGTTGCACATATCGACGACGTACTGCCGAAGCTCGGTATTATACGGGTCGAGCCACGCGCCCTCGTCGTCGGTGTAGTTGCCGCCGAGCTCGGTGCGCAGGCATACGGTCGTGCTGCGGGACGCGTACAGCGCATCGCGGCAGACGTTTATCTCCGCGACAAGGTAGATGTCCTTGTCCTCGCGGGCTTTCAGCCCCGCGATAAGCTCCGGTATCTGGCGGGTCTGATCCGTCTCGACATACAGGCCGTAATTTACCGCGGCCTGTGCCTGCGAGTTCCACATGAGGTTGCCGCTCACGGGCTTCATCTCCAGCACGAGCGCGTTGCCAACGCTGAGACGGTCAGCGTATTCGTTGAGCTTGTCCTGCGTGATGTTCTCGCTCGAGACGTAGATTGCGCGCATCGCGGGGACGTCCTCGCCGACCTGCGCCTCGACGCCGGAGTAGTCCGGATCGTCAAAGGTTATCGACGCGTCCACCGGATCGAACACCTTCACGACGTTGCCCTCGGAGTCCACGGTCGTTTTCTCCTCGCTCTCGAGAAGCGGCAGCTCGACCGATACGCCATCCTTGGAGATGACGGCGTACTGCTGCATCGAATAGAACAATACAACGGTCAGCACGATGATGCCTATTATAACGGCGGCGGGAATTATCGCGTAGCTGCGTTTTTTCCGCCTGCCTTTGTAAAATTCACTGTTTCTTGCCAAAAAAGTTCCCCCCAGCTTCGGGTAATCAGTCCTCTATCATCTCTATGCGGCGGATGTGCCGCTCGCCGTTGGAAAACGGGGTGTCGAGGAAGGTGTCAACGATCTTCAGCGCAAGGCCCGGGCCGACAACGCGCGCGCCGAGCGCGAGGACGTTGGCGTCGTTGTGCTGACGGGTCGCCTCGGCGGAGAAGCAGTCCCCGCAGAGCGCAGCGCGGATGCCGTGCACCTTGTTCGCGGCGATGGAGATGCCGATGCCGGTGCCGCAGATAATGATGCCGCGCTCACACTCGCCGGAGGCGACTGCCTTTGCCACGGCCTTGCCGTACACCGGATAATCGCAGCTCGCGTCGGAATAGGTGCCGAAGTCCTTGTATTCAAGCCCTCTCGCGTCGAGGTGTGCCATGACCTCTTTTTTCAGTTCAAAGCCGCCGTGGTCAGAGCCGATTGCAATCATTTTTATATTCTCCTATTCAATAGTAGTCCTATTTTATATACTTGTGTAATTGTACCACTAACCGCCGCGCGGTTCAAGCCCGCCGCACGATATATTGTAAACATTCGGTGAAGTCTATTGACATTGCGTGGACAAATTCTTAAAATAAATTCAGATACTGATTTACGAGGCGCAGAAATGAAGCAAAGGTTACAGAAATTTTTTGAAGGCCGGCAGGGCATGGACGAGCTGTCCAAGGCGCTGTTCTGGGGCGGGCTAGCGGCTCTGCTGCTGTCCGGATTGTGCATAAAGCTGCTCAACGGCGCGCTCAGCACGGTGCTGAGCTGGCTGGGGCTGGCGGCGGTAATATTCTGCTTCGTGCGCGCTTTTTCGCGGCGGCTGGCTCAGCGCGAGACCGAGAACAACGCGTTCCTCGCCATGCGTGCCAAGCGCAAGCGCGGGTGGGAAGCGCGGAAGGATCGCTTCCGCCAGCGCAAGAATTACAAGTTTTTCAAGTGCCCCGGCTGCGGCACGATACTGCGCGTGCCCCGCGGCAAGGGAAAGATACATATCAGCTGCAAATGCGGGTATATTCTATACAGGAAAACGTGAATTTGTGAATCGGGGCGGCGTGCAGCCGTCCCGATTTTATCCCCCTACCAACAACGACACCCCAGATGCTGCGGCGCAGCATCTGGGGTTCGCCATTAACTATTCAATTCCGCTCAGAATTTATTATCCAGCTTATAGCTGATATCTTCCTCGAAGCTGAGCTTTGTCTCGCGGCCGGAGAGCATGCGCGACACGGCGGGTATATGCCGCACGAGCACCGCAAGCCCCGCAAAGAGCGCAAGCTTCATCACCAGCGGATCGTCCACCAGCAGAAGCGACGCAATGCACATTACCGCAGCTCCGGCCACCGCGCCAAGCGAGACGTACTTTGTCAGCCATATGCCGAGCGCCACAAACAGCAGCACCGCCAACGCACCGGAAAAGTTCACGAACGCCATCACGACGAGCATGCATATTATCGCGTGGCTGCCCTTGAGATCGTAAAACACCGGATACAGCCGCCCCATCACAAGGCAGAAGCCCGCAAACGCGCGCCCGACGGCGGCCTGACCCTTTATGCCCATCAGCAGCCCACCGATGAGGATCGGCAGGATATCGCGCACAAGCTCTACGAGCAGCAGCTTCACAAAGCCCTTTACGCCGTAAATACGGCGGAAGTTTGAAAGCGCGGAGCTGCCCGTGCCAAGCCGGCGCAGATTTACGTGAAAAACAAAGTTTGACGCGATGACAACGCTGCTCATGCTGCCGCAGCCGTAGGCAATAACGGCGATGATTATCAGCAGAACGGTATATATCATTCCTTCTCGCCTTTCTGCCGAATGACAATGCGTATCGGCGTACCCTCAAGGCCGAACACGGCGCGTATCTGATTCTCGATATAGCGCTGATACGAGAAGTGGAACAGCTCGCGCGAATTGCAGAATATCACGAAATTCGGCGGGCAGATGCCGGTCTGCGTCATGTAATATATCTTCAGGCGGCGTCCCTTATCCGTGGGCGGCTGGACTCTCGCCTGCGCGTCGGCAAGGACGTTATTGAGCATACCGGTAGTGATGCGCATATGGCTCTGGTCGTTTGCAAAGTTTATAAGCTCGAAGAGCCTGTCGGTACGCTGGCCGGTCATGGCGGAGATAAAGACGATGGGCGCGTAGCTCATGAAGCTCAGGTCGCGCATGATGTCCTTGCGCATCTTCTCCATGGTGCCGGTCTCCTTATCGACCAGATCCCACTTGTTGACGACGATGATGCTCGCCTTGCCCGCTTCATGCGCAAGTCCGGCGATCTTCGTGTCCTGCTCGGTGACGCCGTCGCGCGCGTCTATCATGATGAGGCACACATCCGCCCGCTCGATGGCGAGCTGCGCGCGCATGACGGAGAACTTCTCGATGCGCTCATCGACCTTCGACTTGCGGCGGATGCCGGCGGTGTCGATGAACATGAACTTGCCGGTCTCGTTTTCAAACAGCGTATCGACCGCGTCGCGCGTCGTGCCCGCGATATTGCTGACGATGAGGCGCTTTTCGCCGAGGATGCGGTTTATCAGCGAGGACTTGCCGACGTTCGGCTTGCCGATGACCGCGACCTTGACGTAGTCCGGCTCCTCGTCCTCTTCCTCCGCCTCCGGAAAATACCTGACGCACTCGTCAAGCAAATCGCCGGTACCGTGGCCGTGTACGGCGGATACTGCGATGGGATCGCCGAGACCGAGAGAATAGAACTCGTAGAGCGCGGGATCCTCAGCGCCGGTGGAGTCGGCCTTGTTGACGGCGAGGACGACGGGCTTGCGCGAGCGCAGGAGCATATTCGCCACGTCCTTGTCCGCTGCGGTAACGCCGGTACGGATGTCGGTGACGAGGACGATAACGTCCGCCGCGTTTATCGCTATCTGCGCCTGCTCGCGCATGAACAGCAGTATCTCGCTGTCGGTCATCGGCTCGATGCCGCCGGTATCGACTATATCAAATTTTCTGCCGCACCACTCGCACTCGGCGTAGAGCCTGTCGCGCGTGACGCCGGGCGTGTCCTCAACTATCGAGAGGCGCTGCCCGACAAGGCGGTTGAAGAGCATGGACTTGCCGACGTTCGGCCTGCCCACTATTGCAACAAGAGGTCTTGCCATATCTTTCCCTCCTATTTATATATCTATTTTATCAATTCTGATTGTATCTGTAATAATCTGTGTCCTCGCCGCGTTCGGGGAGCTTCACCTCGGGCAGCTCGCCCGCCATCGCATCCCACAGCGCGAAGCCGTCCTGCTCGATGGGGTATATCGGCACTCCCAGCTCGCGCACGGCCTCCTCAAGCGTGATATCGTCGAGGAAGTCCATCTCCTGCCGCCGCAGCATATTTTGCGATATCAGCAGCCGCTCGCCAAGGTCTTTCCCCTTGAGCTGGCGGATGAGATCCTGTCCGGTTATGAGGCCGGTGACGTTGATGCTGTGGCCGAAGAAGTCGTTGACTATCGGGTAGACCTTACCCTTTAGTGTATCATATTTTTCCTGCGCGATGTCCACAAGTTTCTGGAAATACGGCGCGGCGGAGACGCCGGTCGCGATCGTGAAGGGTACGCCGTCCGGCGGGTCGGACAGGCGCAGCGCGGAGCGGAACTCCGTTTCCAGCATGCGCAGCATACCCACGCCGTTTTCAAGCTGGGTGTGCTCCTCGAAGAATTCGTCCGGCGGGAACTCGCGTCCGGCGAGGATGTAGAACTCGTCCCCGCAGAAGAAGATGCGCGTGCCGTGTTTTTCAAGGCACCTGTCGCCGAACTCGGTTATCATGTCCAGCGTCTCGGCGGCGTGCTCCTTTGTGAACGGCGTCAGCGGGTACAGCCCCTCGCGGAACTTCGTCAGTCCCACAGGGACTATCGACACGCTGTGCACCCCGGGGTACAGCGCCTCGAGGTCGCGCATCGAGCGCATAAGCTCCTCTCCGTCGTTGAGGCCGGGGCAGCAGACGATCTGGCAGTTCATCGTGATGCCGGATTCCGCGAAGCGGCGCATGGTGTTTATCGTCTCTCCGGCGCGCGGATTGCGCAGCATGGCGCAGCGCAGCTCCGGATTTGTCGTGTGGACGGAGACGTTTATCGGGCTTATATGCAGCGCGATGATGCGCTCTATCTCGCGCTTCGAGAGGTTCGTAAGCGTGATGTAGTTGCCGAGAAGGAAGCTCAGGCGCGCGTCGTCATCCTTGAAGTACATGGTGCGGCGCATGCCCTTCGGGAGCTGGTCGATGAAGCAGAAAACGCAGTTGTTCGCGCAGGAGCGCGGCGTGTCCATCAGGTAGCTCTCGAACTCGAGCCCAAGGTCGCCGCCAACGGTCTTGCGGACGTGCACCTCGCGCTCACTGCCGTCGGGGCGGCGGAGAACGACGTGCAGCTCGCTGTCGTAGGCGAAGAACTTGTAGTCGAGCACGTCTATTATTTTGTGGCCGTTTATTGATATGACCGCGTCGCCGGGGTGCGCTTTGCCATGCAGCGGGCTGCCGCGGTCGATGGATTTGATGAGATTGTCCATGTTCCTCCGAAATCGCGCGGCGCAGCCAAATGCTCTGCTCCGCATACGCAAAAGGAGGAAAGGTACTACCCTTTCCTCCTCAAGCGTTTTTACTTGCTCTCCTCAACATTGATGACCGCACGGCCCTTGTACTGACCGCAGTGCTTGCAAGCACGGTGAGGCATGCAGAACTCGCCGCAGTTGGGGCACTTGACGATTCCGGGAGCGGTGAGCTTCCAGGTAGAAGAACGTCTCTTGTCACGTCTCTGTCTCGATACTTTTCCTTTTGGGACTGCCATGTTGACACCTCCTGATAACGGCTGTTTTGAGCAGCTCTATTTTAATCTTTATCCAAAAGCTGCTCAAGCACAGCAAATCTTGGATCATTTTTTTTGCGGCACCCACAGGGGCCGAGGTTAAGGTTTTTGCCGCAGTCAGGACACAGACCCTTGCAGTCCTCCTTACAGAGGAACTTGCTGTCCATATCCAGAATGAAGCAGGTGGACAAAATCTCGTCCAGATCTATTTCGTCACCCTGAAGCAGGAACAGCTCCGGATCGTCCTCGGCGTTCTCCTCCACGATGGTGGCGTGCAGCTCGGTGAGCTTGGTGCGCTCAAAGTCGCAGCCGCATCGGTCGCACACGCAGACCATATCCGCCCTGATCTCACCGGTCAGGTTCAGGATACCGGCCTCGTTATACACGCGCCCGACGGCCTTCGGCTTTGCCTTATACTCCTTTATCGCGGGGAAATCGAGCCTGTCGGTCTCCAGCTCCGTCTCGAAATCAACGGAAGCGCCCGGTATCTCAATTATCTCTCTCAGGTTAAGAAGCATAGTACACCTCGCACAGTCGCTTTAGTATTATAGATTAACTGACAAGGCTTGTCAACACTAATTTTATATAGTATAATAAAAAAAGTTAGAAAAACGAAAGGTTTCTGCCTGACAGCCATGAAAGAATTTACAATTAAAGCCAATGATGCCGGTCAGCGGCTCGACCGCTTTGTCGGCAAGGCCGTCCCCCTGCTGCCGGAATCGCTGCTGCAGAAGTACATCCGGCTCAAGCGGATAAAGGTCAACGGCAAAGGCGCCAAGCGCGACACGCGGCTCGCCCTCGGCGACACGCTTCAATTATACATCAACGACGAGTTTTTTGAAAGACCCCGCGAAGAAAATTCTTATTTAAAAGTCGGCACGCCGCGGCTCGACATCGTCTATGAGGACGAGAACATCCTGCTGGTGGACAAAAAGCCCGGTGTGCTGTGCCACAGCGCGGGCGTGTGGGACTACAACACCCTCATCGCCAACATTCAGGCCTACATGGCGCAGAAGGGCGAATGGCGGCCGAAGGAGGAGAACTCCTTTACCCCCGCGCTCTGCAACCGCATCGACCGCAACACCGGCGGCATCGTGATCGCGGCGAAAAACGCCGCGGCGCTGCGCGTGCTGAACGATAAGATACGCGACCGCGAGATCGAAAAATATTATCTCTGCGCCGTCCGCGGCAGGCCGAAGCCGGAATCCGGCCGGCTGGAGAACTATCTGTTCAAGGACGCGGATAAGAATCAGGTCTACGTGAAGTCTAAGCCCGAGCCCGGCGCGCGCACCGCCGTGACGGAGTATAGGGTGTTGCGCACGAATGGCGCGCTGTCGCTCGTGGAGTGCCGCCTGCTCACCGGCCGCACGCACCAGATACGCGCGCAGATGGCGCACGCGGGCTGGCCGCTGCTGGGCGACGGGAAGTACGGCGTCGAACGCGTCAACCGCAGCTACGGCGAGAAGGGGCAGGCACTGTATTCGTACAGGCTGGAGTTCACGTTTCAGACGGACGCGGGCTGCCTTGAGTACCTCCGCGGGAAGGAGTTCCGCGTGAAGAGCGTGGACTTTGCGGAGAAGTATTTCGGCGTGACGGAGCTGGAATTTTAATTATTATTATATTATAAATTATATTACGGAGAAACACTATGCTATCAGTAAACGATCTATCCATGCAGTTCGGCTCGTCGGTGCTGTTTTCGCGCGTCGATCTGCAATTCACCGCCGGCAACTGCTACGGCATCATCGGCGCGAACGGCGCGGGCAAATCCACCTTCATCAAGATACTTTCCGGCGAGCTGGAGCCGACCTCCGGCAGCGTCGTGCTCGACCCGAAGCGCCGCATGTCCGTCCTCAAGCAGAACCAGAGCCTCTTCGACGACTACACCGTGCTCGACACGGTCATCATCGGCAACCAGCGGCTCTACGACTGCGGCAAGGAGAAGGACGCGATATACGAAAAAGAGGACTTCACCGACGAGGACGGCATCCGCGCGGCGGAGCTTGAGGAGGAATTCGCCGAGCTCGGCGGCTGGGAGGCCGAATCCGACGCGGGGCGCATCCTTCAGGGTCTCGGCGTGGACGTCAGCCTTCACCAGAGCCTCATGCGCGACGTTGATCCGCGTCTCAAGGTCAAAGTTCTGCTCGCGCAGGCGCTGTTCGGCCACCCCGACGTCATCCTGCTCGACGAGCCGACGAACAACCTAGACCTTGCAAGCGTCGTCTGGCTGGAGGACTTCCTGATGGACTACGAGGGCACCGTCCTTGTCGTCAGCCACGACCGCTATTTTCTCAACAACGTCTGCACCCACATCGTCGACATCGACTACGGCAAGATAAAGATGTACGTCGGCAACTACGACTTCTGGTACGAGTCCAGCCAGCTCATCCAGAAGCTGATAAAGGATCAGAACAAGAAGGCCGAGCAGAAGATTCAGGAGCTGCAGACCTTCATCGCCCGCTTCTCTGCGAACAAATCCAAGTCCCGTCAGGCGACCTCGCGCCGCAAGCTGCTCGACAAGATCACCGTCGAGGAGCTGCCCGCCTCGAACCGCCGCTACCCGTGGGTCGGCTTCAAGGCCGAGCGCGAGCCGGGCAAGGATCGCCTTTTCGTCACCGAGGTCAGCAAGACCGTGGACGGCGTGAAGCTTCTGAACAACGTCAGCTTCATCGTCGGTAAGGAGGACAAGATCGCCCTTGTCGGCAAGAACGAGCTTGCCGTCACTATGCTTTACAAGATACTCATGGGCGAGGAGGAGCCGGACAGCGGCAGCGTCAAATGGGGCGCATCCATCACGCCCGCCTACTTCCCCAAGGACAACGGCGCGTACTTCGACGGCTGCGAGCTTGACCTCATCGACTGGATGCGCCAGTTCTCCGAGGACAAGCGCGAGAGCTATCTGCGCACCTTCCTCGGCCGCATGCTCTTCTCCGGCGACGATGTGTACAAGACCGTCAAGGTGCTCTCCGGCGGCGAAAAGGTGCGCTGCATGCTCAGCCGCATGATGCTCTCCGGCGCAAACTTCCTGCTGTTCGACCAGCCGACGAACCATCTCGACCTCGAGAGCATCGCCGCGCTCAATAACGGCATGGAGGCCTTCAAATATAATATCATTTTCTCCTGCCACGACCACCAGCTCACCCAGACCGTCGCAAACCGCATCATAGAAGTCACCGACACCGGCATAATCGACCGCATGTGCAGCTACGACGAGTATATGCATATCAGCGATCTGGAGTCGGGTATAAGAGAATAAGGGAGGAAGCAAGCATGACCGAAAGCGATCTCAAACTTATTGATTTTCACGTCACCGATATCACCTGCCACGTCAACACCGGCGTGAGTGAGGAGCTGCCCATGTCCATAAAGAGCAGCGTCAGCGCGCGTATGCCGGAGGAATTCGACGGCAGCCTGTATATCTACCTCAAGACCACCATCACAGGCCAGGATGAATCCCTGTTCCTGCTGGATGTGCTGACCGAGACTATCGTGCGGCTGCCCGAAGGCAAGACCGAGCTTGACGAGAACGACGCGCCGCCCTGCATCACCTTCGCCCGCCGCCGCAGCTACAAGGCGATACTCGAGATGAGCAAGGCCATGGGCATCGCCCCGCTCGATCGGAAAAAGACGCTGGACTGAGTTTTTTCCGCCGCCGTTCGGCGCTGGCGGACACATTTCCTCCATTCCCGCACAAAAAGTTCTTGACAACGTGCGGGAATGGTGTATAATACGAGCATGTTTAATATTTTAACTCGTTGAAGCCCCCAGAATCGCAAGAGACTGGAGGCGGAGAGTCTCTGGAGAATCCCTTGGCCGGCTGGCCAAAGGGTGCCGAAGGTGCAAGGCTCGCGCAGAGCCGAATCTCTCAGGCAAAAGGACAGAGCGGCTCCCCGATCCGATGCGGATCGGGAATATATCGCTTTTGTTTTTCTCCGGAGCTGTGGCCGTCTGGCCGCAGCTTTTATCACTTTTATAAGGAGAAATCAGCATGGAAACCTTACTCAAGATCGTTCAGACCGTCAACAGCTATCTCTCGGACTACATTCTCATCGTCATGCTCGTCGCCGCGGGACTTTTCTTCTCGATAAAGACCCGCTTCGTGCAGGTGCGCTATTTCGGCGCGGCCATGCGCAAGGCGTTCGGCGAGGTCAAGCTCTTCGGCAAGAAGCATGACAGCGGCATGAGCTCGTTCCAGGCGCTCACCACCGCCATCGCCGCGCAGGTCGGCACCGGCAACATCGTCGGCGCGTCCGGCGCGATCCTCACCGGCGGCCCCGGCGCGATATTCTGGATGTGGATAATCGCGTTCTTCGGCATGGCGACGATATACGCCGAAGCCGTCCTCGCGCAGACCACGCGCGTCGTCCATGAGGACGGCACGGTCAGCGGCGGCCCCGTGTACTACATAACCACCGCCTTCAAGGGGCGCGGCGGCAAGTTCCTCGCAGGCTTCTTCGCGGTCGCGATAATCCTCGCCCTCGGCTTCATGGGCGCGATGGTGCAGTCCAACTCCATCGCCGAGGCCTGCCACAACGCCTTCGGCGTGCCGAACTGGGTCGTCGGAGTGGTAATCGCGGCGGTGTGCGCGTTCATCTTTATCGGCGGCGTGCAGCGCATCGCGTCCGTGTCGGAGAAGATCGTCCCCGTCATGGCGACACTGTACCTCATCGGCGGACTCGTCATCCTCATCGCACGCATCCGCTACATCCCCGAGACCATCGGCATGATCTTCAAATATGCCTTTGTCCCCAACGCGCTCATCGGCGGCAGCATCGGCTACGCGCTGAAAACCGCCATCAGTCAGGGCGTAAAACGCGGCCTGTTCTCCAATGAAGCCGGTATGGGCTCCACCCCGCACGCCCACGCGCAGGCCAACGTCAAGACCCCGCACGAGCAGGGCATCGCCGCCATGGCGGGCGTGTTTATCGACACCTTCGTCGTCCTCACCATGACCGCCCTCGTCGTCATCTCCACGCTCTACGCGGGCAACGGCGTGCTCGCCTCCGGCGCTGCCGAGGGCATAAGCAAGACGAACATGGCACAGCTCGCGTTCTCGTCGGTGATGGGCAGCGGCTTCGGCAGCGCGTTCGTCGCGATATGCCTGCTGTTCTTCGCGTTCTCCACCATTGTCAGCTGGAACATGTTCGGCCGCGTCAACTGCCGCTACCTCTTCGGCAAGAAGGCCAATCTCATCTACTCCGTCATCGCGATCGCGTTCATCTTCCTCGGCTCGCTGCTTTCCAACGACCTCGTCTGGGAGCTGACGGATATGTTCAACCAGCTCATGGTCGTGCCGAACGTCATAGCGCTGCTGGCGCTGTCCGGCATCGTCGTCGCCTCCGTCAAGGCCGCCGACAGCCACAAGCTCGACAACAAGTAATAAAGCGTGTATAATAGCGATGCAGGAAACTGCATCGCTATTTTTGGGAGGAATACCTATGGATAATATAAATTATATAGATATGCCCGTTTCGGAGTTCACCGCGGCGCTCGCGTCTTCATCGCCCGCGCCCGGCGGCGGGGGCGCGTCCGCGCTCGCGGCGGCGCTCGGCGCATCGCTCGGCTGCATGGTGGGCAATCTCACCGTCGGTAAGCCTAAATATGCCGCGAACGAGCCGCGCCTGCGCGAACTCATCGCCGAGGCGCAGTCCCTGCGCGAGCGGCTGCTGACGCTCGTGGATGCGGACGCCGAAGCGTTTCTGCCGCTGGCCGAGGCGTACCGCCTGCCGAAGGACGCGCCGGATCGCGGCGCGGTGATGGAGAAATGTCTGGCGGATGCCGCCGCCGTGCCGATGGAGATACTCGAGCTGAGCTGTCGGGTCATCGCGCTTCAGGAGGAGTTCGCCGCGCTCGGCAGCAGCCTTGCGGTATCGGATGCCGGTACGGGCGCGGTGTTCGCGTGGGCGGCGATGTACGGAGCGGCGCTCAACGTGCTCGCGAACACCCGCCTTATGGCCGACCGCGAGCGCGCCGAGGATATGAACCGCAGCGTGAACAAGCTGATGCAGGAGTATCGGGTCAGAGCCGACCGCGTGTACGGGGATATTTTCGCAAAGCTGAGCGACAAATAGTTTATTGACAAGCCCATGCCCGTGTAGTACACTCTCCTTGCGCCACATCCGCCCAGAGCGGAGCGGCAGCAGGAGGAATTTAATATGAGCAACTCAACCCCGCGCAAAGGGCTGAAGCGGCAGGTGGGTCTGTCGCTGTTCTCGGCGATCATCGTCGTGCTGACAGTCCTCGGCAACTTTGTCCGTTTCGGTCCCTTTCCCATTACGCTTTCGCTCGCGCCGATAATCATTGGTGCAGCGGTCTACGGCAGCTCGGCAGGCGCTCTGCTGGGCGGCGTGTTCGGTCTGGTCGTTCTTCTCGGCGGTATTTTCGGCTGGGACGGCGGCACGGTCATGCTCCTCATAGGGCTCAACCCCATCGGCTGTATACTCATCTGCATCGGCAAGGGCATTCTCGCCGGTTATCTTTCCGGACTTGCCTACCGCGCGATTGAAAAGAAAAGCCCCCTCGCGGCCGTCGTTACGGCGGGCATCGTGTGCCCGGTCGTCAACACGGGTCTTTTTATCCTCGGCATGCTCGTTTTCTACGGCTCGACCCTGCAGAGCTGGGCGGGCGGGCAGAACGTGATATACTACGCCATCTTCGGTCTCGCCGGTATCAATTTCGTCGTGGAGCTGCTGGTGAACCTTGTGCTCTCCTCCGGCATCACGACCGTTATCAAATACGCCGCGTCCCGCAGGTGATCGGTAAGTAAATAGGAAATAGTGAGTAAAGCTCCGGTAATACTTATCGTATTACCGGAGCTTTTGCGCATGTGGGGACTTGCGGGACAATTTGTGGTGCATTCTGTCTTTTCGCTATTGGCAATATTCCAAGTCTGGCGACCCCTCAGTCGGCCGCAGGCCGACAGCGTCTCGCTGCGGCTCGGTCACGGCGCGGCTCTGACATGCCACCGGCATGTCATTCACTACCGCGCCGCCGCTTCGCTACCTAGTAGGGGCGCCAAGAGGTGCGGCCCCACCACTTTCAACTTACCCGAACAGCAGATTCACCAGCACGCAGAGCGCGGCTCCGAAAGCGGTGGGCAAGGCTGCAGCGAGGACTGCCCAGCGCATGCCGCCGCTCTCCTTCTTTATCGTCAGGAGCGTCGTGGAGCACGGCCAGTGCAGCAGCGAAAAAATCATCACGCACGCCGCCGTCGCCTGCGTCCAGCCGTTCGCGGCCAGCACCTCGCGCAGTGAGGCAAGCCCACCCAGCGGCGCAAGCCCGCCCTGCGCCGTATAGATCATCACCGCTACCGGCAGCACGATCTCATTCGCAGGCAGACCCAATATAAACGCCAGCAGGATCGCGCCGTCCATCCCCAGCAGCCGCCCGACCGGATCAAGGGCGTCCGCCGCGTGCTGCAGAAGGCTCGCACCGCCGACGCTGATATTCGCCAACGCCCATATCGCCGCGCCTGCCGGAGCGGCGACCGCCGCCGCGCGGCCGAGCACGAACAGCGTCCGGTCAAAGATCGAGCGCACGAGCACCTGCCCGACCTGCGGCATCCGGTACGGCGGCAGCTCCAGCACGAAGCCGCTCTCCAGGCCGCGCAGCAGCGTGGCCGAGAGAAGCCCCGTCGCCGCAAATGTCAGCAACACCGCGCCCGCGATCACACCCGTCAGCAGCAGCGCCGGAACGAAGGCTCCGCCGGCGGCGAAAAACATCGTGATCAGCGCTATCAGCGCCGGAAAGCGCCCGTTGCAGGGCATAAAAGCGTTCGTCAGCATCGCAAGCAGCCGCTCACGCGGGGAGTCGATGATGCGGCAGCCGACCACGCCCGCCGCGTTGCAGCCCAGCCCCATGCACATCGTGAGCGCCTGCTTGCCGCAGGCATGGCAGCGCTTGAACGGGCGGTCGAGATTATACGCGACGCGCGGCAGATAGCCCACGTCTTCAAGCAGCGTGAACAACGGGAAAAATATCGCCATCGGCGGCAGCATCACGGACACCACCCACGCAAGCACGCGGTACGCCCCCTCGGCGAGCAGCCCGCGCAGCCAATCGGGCGCGCCGAGCGCCGCGAGCAGCGCGTTCAGCGCCGTCTCACCGCGTGAGAGCAGCCGCGACAGCAGCTCTGACGGGTAATTCGCGCCGATGATGGTCAGGTACAGCACCATCGCGAGCAGCGCCAGCATAATCGGGTAGCCCAGCAGCCGCCCCGTGACGACGCGGTCAACGCGCCGGTCGCGTCCGGTATAGCCCGCGGCGCGCCGCACACAGGCGGCGCACACGCTCTCGCCCTCCGCCATTATTGCCGAGACGAGCATATCCTTCAGCCGCTCGCCGTCTATCCCCTGCGCCGCAAGGAGTTCCCGCTCCGCCGCCATGAGGGTCGGCAGGGCGCTGCCGAACAGCCCGCCGCCGAGAAACGCGTCGATGCGGCGGTTCAACGTATCGTCGTTTTCAAGCAGACGCAGGCAGAGCCAGCGCGGGCAAAGCCGCCCCGCACACAATTTTTCCGCCGCGGGCAGCAGCGCCGTGACCGCGGCCTCCACCGGCGCAGGGTACGGTATCGCATAGCTTTCCGCCGCGGGCGAGATCAGCATTTCCGATATCGCGGCGAGGAGGCTTTCCCGTCCGGCACGCGTCCGCGCGGACACGCACACCGCGGGCATACCCAGCCGCGCCGACAGCGCCGCCGCGTCCACCTCTATCCCCTTCCGCGCCGCCTCATCGACAAGATTGACGCACACGAGCGCGCGCCCGCCCAGCTCAAGCGTCTGTAAAACAAGGTTCATATTCCGTTCAAGGCAGCACGCGTCGCAGACGATGACGACCGCATCCGCGCCGCCGAAGCATATAAAATCGCGCGCGACCTCTTCCTCCGCGGAGCGCGCCATCAGCGAATAGCAGCCCGGGAGATCGACCAGCAGATGCTCGCCGCAGCGGCCGCGCGCGTTCACGACGGTCTTGCCAGGCCAGTTTCCCGTGTGCTGGTGCAGTCCGGTGAGGCCGTTGAAAACCGTGCTCTTGCCGACGTTCGGGTTCCCGGCCAGCGCAATCACGCTCCCGCCCGCGCCGGGGCGCAGTTCAGTCTCCGCCGACGCGCCGCGTCCGGTGGAGCTTCCGGTCAAGCCCATGTCTCTCCCTCCTCCGCAGTCCGAAGAATGATGCTCAGGCAGTCCTCGCGCCGCAGCGCCAGCACCGCGCCGCGCACAAGAAACGCCCGCGGGTCGCCGCCGGGACTGACGCCGACGCACTCGATGCGTGCGCCTGGGGTCAGCCCCATATCCAGCAGGCGGCGGCGCATACCGCAGCCCTGCTCCAGCCGCACAAGCTCCGCCGTATCGCCGGGGTGAAGCCGCACAAGGCTGAATTCTCCGTTACAGTCCAAAAATAACACCCGCTTCCACCATCAGTATATTGCGCAACGGCAGAGCGGGTTCATTCCCCCCTCGACTTTTGGGGAGAAGTGTGATATATTCGATTATATACATCTAACCACCGGAGGCGCGAAAATGCCCGCAATAATCGACCATGACGCAGTCAAAATGAATATCCTCGCGGCGTTCCAGAGCTGCATCGAGGAGCGCACCATCACGCAGATACCGCTGCGCATGGTGGCCGAGCGCGCCGGAATGTCGCACTCGAAGCTGCTGTATTACTTCAAGAGCAAGCATGAGCTGCTGGTGAGCTACGTGCGCTACACGCGCGAATACATGACGGAGAAGTGCGTGGCGTGGTTTGCGGAGCACCCGCGCGAAAACTACGGCTCGAACCTCGACTACATGAACGCGTTCATGGAATACGTCGCGGTCGGCAAGCCCGGCGAGGTGCGCCCGAACGCCACCACGCAGACCTACGTTCTTGCCCGCTACGACGATGAGATCGGCTGCCTTGTGCGCGAGGAATTCGCCGAGTGGCGGCGCATCATGGAGCGGTGCCTGATAAAAATTTACGGCGAGGATGTCGGCGCGCGCGAGGCTGAGGCCATGATGATCCTGATCGCGGGGACGTTCATATGCAACTATAACGGCGCGCTGACCGGCAATATCAACAATAACATCATCGGATATTTGAGCAATCTATCAAAGAGCTGAGGCGAGAAACTGCAATGAACATCGAACATATCGCGATGTACGTAAACGATCCGGATGCCGCGCGGGATTTCTTCATAAAATATCTTGGCGCGCGCTCGAACGGCGGCTACCGCAACCCGAATACGGGCTTCCGCTCGTATTTTCTCTCCTTCGACGGCGGCGCGCGGCTTGAGATAATGAGCAGGCCGGGGATGGCGGAGCTGCCGAAGGAACCTGCCCGCACCGGCTACGCGCACATCGCTTTCAGCATGGGCAGTCGGGAGAATGTGGACGAGCTGACCGCAAGGCTCCGAGCCGACGGCTTTGATGTCATCAGCGGTCCACGGATGACGGGTGACGGCTACTACGAAAGCTGCATTGTCGCCATCGAGCAGAATACGATCGAGCTGACGGTCTGAACCGGCGGCGAATCAGGCACAGGGAGGGAATGTTATAATCTTATATTTTTCCGCGACGGGAAACTGCAAATATGTCGCTTCGCGGCTCGCGCAGGCCGAGGGGCAGGAGACGCTGTCCATCGTCGACTGCATCCGCGACGGCCGCTATGCCTTTGAGGACGAGGTCATCGAGATGCGGGACGGCAAGCCCGTCTGGGTCAAGGGCAAGTGCGTGATGTGTCTCGGCTGTCTGCATCGATGTCCGAAATTTGCATACCATCAGTTGACAAGGGCAAACACGGTTTTGGCGGGCAGAAATGCGCCCATACTTCTTCAAAGTCCTTGACAATACGGCAAGTATTCTCTACGGCCTTTTCATCGTCTGGCCATATTTCTGCTCCGTCAAAACTGCTGCGCACCTGACAGGGATGGATTTTCGAGTGATTTTTGCTTTTTGAGACGCAGGCGGGCTGCCGCCCTTCAAGTTGAAAAAAGCAAAAAGCGCCGGAAAGACGCACTGTCAGGCGTGTCTGCTCTTGTTAACCGATACTACGGTAGATGAATATATTATTGCGAATTGTGAGTACCCAGGAGAATGGGATGGTATCGTTGAGAGAGTCGAAATTGTAAATGATTTAATTATTACAGTTGTTCGTATCTATCCCAAAGATAAAAGCGCTTCTTTCCATGTGACTTCGTTTATCCAAACAGAAAACGATAAAATTACAGCAATGGACGAATACTACGCCGATGACGGGATTGCACCGCAATGGAGATTGGATAAACACATTGGAACAGCTATCAAATAACTCCCAGCTTTCAGAAATGAGAAAAGCTCATCCCTCGGAGGTAATTTATTATGAAGAGGATCACTTCTGTAATCACAGCCCTGTGTATCGCCCTGCTTCTGTGCGCTTGCAGTCAAAAAGGCACTGACGGCTCAGACGTGCCGGACAGCTCCGGCGCGGCGACAGTAAGCGGTACATTCGGATATCATATTGAATACGACGCACTGCCTGCCGGAATGTCGGTCACATGCGCGCAGACCGCTTCCGGCGACTCGGTTTACATTGCCGGTTTCAGCAGCGGCGATGTGCTGCATTTCGGCAAGCTGTCCTCCGGAGAATTTGAGGAATATCAGCTGCCCGAAAGCATCGGCTACATACATGCAATCACCGTTTGCGGCGATGAGCTATGGGTGCTTGCGGGCGACCGTCCCCGTTACTGGCAGGGCACGTCGGACATGCTTCAGCACAACGAACAGGAGCGCTACGGGTTATTTCTAATAGGCTACGATTCGGGCGCAAATATTACCAAAATCTTTGAAGCCGACTCACAACTGACAGACGGCACAAGATTCACATCCCTGCGGTATTATAACGGGGACTTCTACATTCTCTCCCGCACCGGCCTGTATCAGCTTTCGGGAGACGGGACGCTGCTGAACAGCAGGCTTCTTGACGGCGGCCAATTCTTTGGGCAGGCCGTTTCCGCCGAGAATTACTACGTCTGTTACTTGTCATCCGCGGCCGACGGCGGTCAGGATGGGATAAATATCGACGTCCTCACCTCCCCGCAGGACTTCGGTTTTGAGACCTATCTGTTCGACAATGAGAACAACATCATCGGCATAGGTGTTGACGACGCCGGGGCAGTTTTTGTAAACACTGAAAGCTCCCTCATCTACGCGAAACCTGCGCTTGAGGGCAGCATATACAGCTTCAGCGAGAATGGCATACTGGATTCCATCTATAACGAAATCATCGCCTTTGACGGCGGATATCTGCTGGTAAAGCCATCACAGAACCGTATCGCAAAGCTGGTATACGGAGAAGCGAACACGCAGAAAACAGTTCTCCGCCTATGGGCAACAGCCGAGACCGGCACGCTGATTTCCCTTGTGGAGGATTTCAATGTGTCCGATCCGGACTACACACTAGTAATTGAGACCGAATACGACCTCGGTTCGGAAAGGATACGCGCAGAAATAATGTCCGGCGGCGGCCCGGACATCTACGCGTTGGCTGAGACGCTGGAATTCGACGGAATCAGCGGCAGCACTATATTTGAGGATTTATATCCATACCTTGAGAAGAGCCGGACATTCTCGGCGGGCGACTTTGTTCCGACTGTTATAAAAACGCTCGAAACCGATAACAGCCTCTATGTTCTGCCGCTTGACTTCAGTATACGGACAGCCGTTAAGCGAACCGACCTGCTTGCGGACGGCGGGCTTTCCGCCGCGCTGTCTCTCCCCCAAGTTGAGGACGGGAGCGTAAGCATTTTCCCGCAGAACGTTTCGCAGAATGATATGTTCTACTGGCTCAGCAATATGTATCTCAATGACCACATGAAAAACGGGAAATGCGATTTCAATACGGAAGAGTACCTTTCCATACTGAAAGCATGTGCGTCCATAAGTATGAAAGAGGATGACGGAACGCCGTCGATCTATTCCGTTGAAAATATCTCGCGTCTGCTCAGGCTGCTTTACCTTCAGGAAGCCTACGGCGATGAATTCACTTTTCAAAGCGGGCTGGGTTCGTGTCTGTTTGTAAGCCAGAGCTTGGCCATATCAAACACAAGCGCCAATAAGGACGGCGCGTGGAGATTCCTCGAATTCGCGCTCTCGTCCGGTGCATCGCAGACAAGCGACGCGGCGTTCCCGGTTCTCACGGCAGAACTCAGCGCTATGCTTGACGAGGGAAGCACATCCGGCGTGTGGAGGTACAAGACCAACACATTTGAAAAGCTGACTCCGCACAGCAGTGAAGAGATACGAAGCTTGATTGAGTCTACATATTGCGCGCTGGATCAGTATCCGCCCTTGATTGAGATAATGAAAGAGGAAGCCACAAAGTATTTCTGCGGAGACCGCAGCGTGGAAGAAACAGCGCAGGTCACGCAGTCTCGCGCGGATATTTATCTCGCCGAGAGGTACAATTAACCGGCCTTGGCCGCAAAAATTCCCATGCAATTAATTGCATGGGAATTTTCATTGCATTACGCTTTTCTCCGCCGATAGATATGTATCGCAAGGCCGATCACGATGCCGAGCGCCGCGGGGCACAGCCAGCCGAGTCCCTGCCCGGCCAGCGGCAGCAGCTTCTCCGCCACGGCCTTGATCTCCTCGCCGTGCAGCGCGCTCCAGAGTTCTTTCGGCAGGGCGGCAAACATGTCGTAAATCGAAGCGATTGCCGTGAAGGTTATCGTCCAGCGGAACACGACCGGGTCGTTTTTGAACGGTTTTCCGCAGAGCGTCAGCACGATCAGCATTATAGCGATGGGGTGCAGCAGCATCAGCACGGGGACGGAATACTTGATAATCGCGTCAAGGCCGAGGTTTGCGAAAGCAAAGGACACGGCGCTGAACGTTATCGCCCACGCCTTATACGACGGCCCATTCTTGAACAGTGCGCTGAAGGTCTCGGCACAGCCGGTTATGAGGCCGACCGCCGTCTTGAGGCAGGCCAGTGTAACAGTCGCGGCAAGAACGATGAGGCCGGTATTTCCGAGGTAATACCGCGCTATCTGCGCGAAGGCCACTCCGCCGTTTGCGGCGGCGGGCAATGCGCCCCGGCTCTGCGCGCCGATGACGGCAACGGCGACGTATATCAGCGCCATGAGCAAACAGCTCATCACGCCCGCGCGCACCGTGCTCCCGGCTATCGCGCCCGGCTCCTGCACGCCGAGGTCACGTATGACCTGAACGACGATGATGCCGAAGGCGAGGCTTGCCAGCGCGTCCATGGTGTTGTAGCCCTCAAGGAAGCCGGTGAAAAACGGCTGCGCCGCGTATTTCCCCTCCGGCGCGACATCCGCGACGGCGGCGGTCGGATGCAGCATGGCGGAGACTATGAGCACCGCCAGAAACAGCAGGAAGCAGGGGTTGAGCACCTTGCCCACCCAGACGAGTATCTTGCCCGGCCTCAGCGCGAAAAGCAGCACGGCGGCGAAGAACGCCAGCGAGAACAGCAGAAGATACAGCTTCGTGTTGCCCTGCGGCAGCACCTGCTCCAGCCCGACGGTGAACGACGTTGTGGCACAGCGCGGAATTGCGAAGAACGGGCCGATCGTCAGATACAGCAGGCAGGTAAAGCCCAGCGAGAAGCCGCGGCTCACCTTCAGTCCCATCTCGTACAGCCCGCTTGAGCGGCTTATGCCGAGCGCCGCCACACCCATGAGCGGCAGGCCAACGCCGGTTATCAGGAAGCCCACGGCCGCCTGCCAGATATTCCGCCCGGCCATCTGCCCCATGTATACGGGGAAAATCAGGTTCCCCGCGCCGAAGAACAGGCCGAACAGCATGCTTGCAACGTAGATATATTCTTTAGAGCTTAGTTTCTTTTTCATAGTCACCAATTAAAAATCAAAACGAAATATGCTTGAACAGCGCGACAAAGCAGAGCACCACCGCGATCGGCACATATACATAGCGCCCAACGCCGTACCACAGCGCGCCGCGGGTTCTGCCGCTGCCGGTGTTGACGGCGTCGAGCAGTTCATCTTTCTTCATCACATAGAACCACGACACCGCGCCGAGCGTCGCGCCGATGGGGATGATGTAGATCGACACCAGATCCATCCACGGCCCCCATTTGCCTATCGGCTCCATGCCGAGGCCAAAGCCGAGACACAGCAGGCCGAGAAGTATCAGCACGGCAGTACGGCTGAGCTTCGGGAAGCGGTTCAGGAGCGATTCCGCCACGGCTTCGAACATGTTCTGAAGCGAGCTGACGCCGGCAAATATCATGGCGATATACAGTATGACCGCGAACAGCCGTCCGAGCGGCACATCCTGCAATATAGTCGGCAGAGTCACGAACAGCAGGCTCGGCCCGGAGCCGACGTCAAGCCCGTAGGCAAAGCAGGCCGGGATGATGACCAGCGCCGCGACTATCGCCGCTATCGTATCAAACAGCGCGGTGTGCTGCGCGACGTCGACCACGTCCTCGTCCGCAGGCAGATACGCGCCGTAAACTATCATGCCGCTGCCGGTCACGGACAGTGAGAAGAACGCCTGTCCCATCGCCCATATCCAGATCATCGGATCCTTGAGCGCCTCCCAGCGCGGCGTGAGCATGAAGCGGTAGCCCTCGGCAACGCCCGGCAGGAACGCCACGCGCACCGCGAGCACGAGGAAGATGACGAAGAACAGCGGCATCATCACCTTGTTTGTCTTTTCGATGCTGTGCGCGCCGAGGAACAGCGTCAGCAGCGTCCCGGCGACGACAATGATGTGATACGGCACCACCGAGTATGGCTTCGACGAAAACTCGCCGAACCACGCCGCAGTGTCGGCGCTCATAAGCGTCCCGGCCAAGGAGTCGACCAGCGCCTTGAGAACGTAGGTGACTATCACGGCGTAGCCTATTGCGATGCACAGCGAGCCTGCCAGCGGCAGCCAGCCGAGCACGGCTCCGGCCTTGCCGCAGCCCTTGCCGCGCGTCGCCCACGCGCTTTTATATGTTCCCAGAGTGCCGGTGGCGGCTCTGCGCCCCATAGCGAATTCCGCCGGCAGCCCGACATAACTGAAAATGAACACGAACAGCAGATATATGAGCAGGAACGCCCCGCCGCCGTTGCTGCCCATTTTATTCGGGAAGCCCCAGACGTTCGCCATACCGACCGCCGAGCCGACGGATGCGAGGATGAAGCCCCAGCGGCTTGCGAAGCTCGATGTATTTTTCTTCATTTCTTCTCCCGTTGCTTTCTGTAAAATCCTTGCTATTTCCCTGTATTATGAAAATTCGCTGATTTCGTACGAAATCAGCGAATTTTGGTCCGAGTGACTAGATTCGAACTAGCGGCCTCTTGAACCCCATTCAAGCGCGCTACCAACTGCGCTACACCCGGAAATATTAACTTTCTTTCAGCCCGATTATATTAGCACAGCCGCGCGAAAAATGCAAGCCCTATTTTCATATTATTCAAAATTTTTCTGCGAAGCGTCCGCTTTTTCCAGCCAATCACGCACCATATGAGCCGCAAAATCGGGCTTACGGGGTCATTTTCGCCGTGCCCGCGGCGCATTTTAAGAAAAGTTCAACAAAACGTAAGCTATTTTTGAATATTTCTCTTGTATTATTGTGCAGAAACCTGTATAATGTCAATGCTTAAAAAATTGAAACCATATTGGGAGTGATACCAATGAGCAAATACAAGCGCCGCTTTGGAGACCGTAAGGAAGGCCGTCTGCTGCGTTCCCTGCCGGCATTTGCGAAATTTGTCCCGTTCATCATGCCGACCAGAAACGACGCCTGCAATCAGTACGAGGAGTCCTTCGAGGTGTCCGATGTTGACCGCCGCCTGCGCAAGCTGAGGGTTGACGGCTATAAGGGCATCGGCATCCTGCATTTCATAATCGCGGCTTACATACGCGGCGTATCCATGCTGCCGGGCATGAACCGCTTCATCGTCGGCCGCCGCATCTACGCGCGCGACAACATTGAGGTCGTTATGACCGTCAAGCGCAGTCTCGCCATCGATGCGACCGAGACTACGATCAAGGTCGTCTTTGAACCGACGGACACGATATTCGACGTTTACCGCAAGATGAGCGAGAAGATAGACGAGATAAAGACCGTCGAGGGTAACAACAACACCGAGGATGTCGCAGAGGCGATGTGCAAGGCGCCGCGCTTCCTGCTCCGCTTCGCGCTGACGATACTGCGCATCATGGACTACTTCGGCTGGCTGCCGCAAAGTCTGCTCGATGCAAGCCCGTTCCACGGCTCAATGATAATCACCGACCTCGGCTCGCTCCGCATCGGTCCCATATATCACCACATCTACAACTTCGGTACGCTGCCCGTGTTCATCTCCTTCGGCGCGAAGCGTCACGCCTATGAGCTTGACCGACACGGCAACATGGTCGACCGCAAATACGTCGACTGCAAGTTCGTCATGGACGAGCGCACCGTTGACGGCCACTACTACGCTCAGTTCCTGCAGGCGTTCCGCTACATCTGCCAGCACCCTGAAATAGTCGAGACCCCGCCGTCCAAGGTCGTCGAGGACGTGTTCTGATACATATTAAAGATAAAACCCAGCCGCCGGAAGCTTTCCCGGCGGCTGGGTTTTCGTTTACTCCTGCGGCTTATTGACATTGCTGCGCAGGATGCTTCTTATTATTCTGGCGGCGGAGCGCTTCAGATCGGTATCCGTCAGGCGGAATTTGCTCAGGCCGCGCCGTATCGCAAGCTTATCCAGAGGCGTCCCCGGCATTATCATGTCGTTCCCCGCGCCGATTGCGCTGCCCGCGTCGGCAAGCCCCGGCAGCGTCGAATACCAGTCGGTCATCACCACGCCGTCAAATCCCCACTCGTTGCGCAGGATCGCGGTGCAGAGGTCATGACTGTCAGCAGTGTAGACGCCGTTTAAGAGATTGTAGCTCGTCATCAGTGCCTTCGGCTGCGCCTCGCGGACGCATATCTCGAAGCCCTTCAGGTATATCTCGCGCAGGGCGCGCTCATGGACGATGCTGTCGGAATGGTTGCGGTTGTCCTCAAGATTGTTGCAGGCAAAGTGCTTCACCGTGGCATAGCAGCCGTCCACACTCTGTACGCCGCGCGTTATCGCTGCCGCAAGCTTGCCGGTAAGCACCGGATCCTCGGACAGATACTCGAAATTTCTGCCGCAGAGCGGATTGCGGTGAATGTTCATGGCGGGGGCGAGCCAATATGTCACGCCGTACTCCTCCATCTCGCGCGCCACCGCCGCGCCGACGCGTTCGCACAGCTCCGTGTTCCAGCTCTGCGCAAGCGCGGTGCCGACGGGGAACGCCGTCGCATGCTGGTACAGCGTCTCGTCCTCCGGCGCGGCGTCAAAATGCTCGCGGATGCGCGGCGGCAGATCGCGCATGATATCGTTTATATACTCGCCGCCGCAGAAGCGCAGGCGGCCACGCTTGTTCAGCGCCGACACGCGCAGAAGGCGCAGGCCCGCGGGGCCGTCGGCAAGGTTGACGTTTGTAATGCCCTTGTCGGCGAATTTGTCCGTCGTGCGGCCGACGGCGCCGGGGGTGTAGTTATAGGCGGTGCTGAACATTCCGGACACGCCCGTACCGACGCAGAGGTCGATCATGTCTCCGGTGCTGAACTTTGCGAGCGCCTCCTGCACATCCGCATCGCGGCAGACGGGCGGCTCCGAATAATCGACGGTGCGGCACTTTATATCCCCGGCGCGCAGCTCAAGCCGAACGGTGCCGCCGAGGTCATCGGCGCTTCTGCGTATCGCCGGGGCGATCTCGCTGAATTCCGCTTTCACTGGGCAGACGTTGCGCAGTTTCCACAGCTCGGCAGTCCCGTCCAGAGTTATCACAGCGACGGGCACGGTGTCCGCCGAGGACGCGCCCACGCGGACGATGTACTCCCCTTTTTCCAGAATATATGCGGCGCGGCGCTCCGAATAGCTCTCCATATAGTCAAGCGGGAAGCTGACGTTCAGAGTCTCCTCCTCGCCGGGGGCGAGGGCGCGGGATTTCTTGAAGCCCGCAAGCCGCTGATATTCCTTTGTAAGCTCACCCTGCGGCACGGAGACATAGATCTGAACGACCTCCTTGCCGCGCACAGCGCCGGTATTTTTGACACGGACGGCGACATTGACAGCGCCGTTTTCGAGCGTCACGCTCTCCGTGTTCAGCGCAAATTTCGTATATGACAGGCCGAAGCCGAATGGGTAGCGCCGCGCGGTCTCGAAGCTGTCGTAATACCGATAGCCGACATATATGCCCTCGCGGTAGTATTCGTGCGTGGTGTCACCGTTGAGGTAGCTGTACTGCATGGCGCAGGGTACGTCGGCATAGCGCCGCGCCCATGTATCGGTCAGCTTGCCGCTGGGGCTTGCTCTGCCGCTGAGAATATCGGCGAGCGCCGCGCCGCCCTCCATCCCCTGCTGGCAGAACCAGATGACGGCGGAGACAGCCTCGTCCAGCGTCCCGATATCCATATATGAGCCGGAATTGATGACCAGCACGGAATTTTTATAGCCTGCCGCCATTTTGCGGATGCTCTCCGCCTCGGCGGCGCTGAGGTCGAACTCGCCGTTTTTCAGCTTTTTGTCCGCGCCCTCGCCCGCCTGACGGGCGACGACGTATATCGCCGTGTCGCAGTCAGAGGCAGCGATGTCCGCATCCGTTATCACGCGCCCAGCTGGCGGCGTGAAGGGCTGAACCATGCTGTTCATCAGCCCCGCACCCTGTGCGCCACGCTCCTGCCGCCAGCGTTCCTCCGCCTCGCGGCACTCGGTCTCAAAATCGCGTATCCAGCCGTAGCTCGCTATCTCATAGCCCGCAAGCTCCAGTCCCTCAAGGATCGTAACAGCGTGGCGCTCATTGACCTCGCCGGAGCCGGTTCCGCCCTTGACGGTGCGCGATGCTCCCGCGCCGTATAGCGCGATTCTCCCTGGCTTTACCGGCAGCGCGCCGTCGTTTTTGAGCAGGACTATCCCCTCCCGTGCGGCGGCGCGGGCAAGCTCGCGGTTTTCGCGCTGGCGCGGCGTGACGCCGTCGTTCGCGTCGGCTCTGATGATACGCTGTTTCATGGCTCTCCTCCATATTAGGTTCGTTGTACTACTATATTATAACATAGCCGCGCAGTTTGCAAGCAAGCGGCACACATAAAAGTAACGGCGCGGAGTTTTCCGCGCCGTTACAGCTTATCACATTACTTTCAGGCCGCTGAGATAACGGCGCATCATATCATATACATGGTTGCCCGCCATGCGGCGGATAAAGCTGCGGGTGCGGTACGCGCCGAGATGCAGTTCATTGACCCATGTCTGCTCCGCGGTCGCCATCGAGACGAACACGGTACCGACCTCGTGCACGCCGTCCCCGTCGGGACCTGCAAGCCCCGTCACGCCGACGCCGATATCCGTGCCGATGATGCGGCGGACGTTTTCCGCCATTTCCTTGGCAACCTCATAGCTCACGGCGCCCTTATCCTCTATCATGTCGCGGTCGATGCCGAGAAGCTTTGCCTTCGCGCCGTTCGTATAGGTCACGACGCCGCCGAGGAAGAACGAGCTTGCGCCCGCCATATCGGTGAAGCGCTTGGCAACGTCGCCGCCGGTGCAGCTCTCCGCCGCGGAGAAGGTCATGTTCTTCTCGCGCAGCAGCTTCAGCACGCTCTGCTCGATGCAGTCAACGTCCACGCCGTAGACCACTTCGCCCAGCTTCTCCTGCACCTCCGCCATCACGGGGCACAGCATCTCCTCAGCCTCGGCCTCAGTATGCGCCTTGGCAGTGACCTTCAGCAGGCAGTCGCACTCCTTGGCATAGGGCGCCATGCTGGGATTGGTCATGGCGTTCATTTCCCCGGCAAAGATATCGTCCACCGCGCTCTCGCCGATGCCGAAGATGTTGATGGTGTGGGAGACGATCTTCTCGTCCGACAGCTGGCGGAGATACGGTATCGCGCTCTTTTCGAGCATGATGCGGCACTCCTTCGGAGGCCCCGGCAGCATGACAACGACCTTGCCGTCCTTCTCGAAGGCGCAGCCGGGCGCGGTGCCCGCGGTGTTATGAAACACGGTGCAGCCCTCGGGCAGCAGCGCCTGACGGAAATTGTTGTACGTCAGCTTCTTGCCGAGATTTATATAGTCATAGAGCGTGTCCATCTCGCGCTTGTCCTCGACGAGCTTCACGTCGAAGGCACGGGCGAGGATCTCCTTGGTCAGGTCGTCGCAGGTCGGGCCGAGACCGCCGGTGGTGATGATGATGTCGGCGCGCTCGCGCGCGACCTTCACGCAATCCTCCAGACGCTGCGGGTTATCGCCGACGACGGTGTGATACAGCACGTTGATGCCGATCTTCGACAGCAGCTCCGACACGTCGCGCGCGTCGGTATTCGTGACATGGCCAAGCAGCAGCTCTGTTCCCACGGAAATTATCTCGGTATTATAGGTCTTACTCATGTCTAAGCTCCACTTCCTCCAAGCCCTTCACAGCCTCGTCCACCAGCGCGTCGATATCCAGCACCGACTCCGCTCTCTCCACCTCGGAGAGCTTCGGGCGGGTGCGCGGATGCTTCGGCGTGAACACTGTGCAGCAGTCCTCATACGGGAGTATCGAGGTGTCAAAGGTGCCGATCTTCCTTGCAATTGTGATTATTTCTTCCTTGTCCATGCCGATGAGCGGCTGGAGCACGGGCAGGTCAATGACCGCCTGCGTGGAGGCCATGGCCTCCATGGTCTGGCTTGCGACCTGACCCAGATTTTCGCCGGTCACTATCGCTTTCGCACCGGTATCATGCGCGACGCGCTGCGCAATGCGCATCATGAAGCGGCGCATGATGAGCGTGAAATACTCTTCGGGGCACTTGTCGCGTATCTCTTCCTGAATATGCGTGAACGGCGCGATCTCAAGCGTCATGCGGCCGCAGTACTCGGTCAGCATGTTGCCAAGCTCGATGACTTTTTCCTTGGCCTGCTCGGAGGTATACGGGAAGGAGAAAAAGTGCAGCGGAATAAGGCGCACGCCGCGCTTTGCGATCATATACGACGAGACCGGACTGTCGATACCGCCGGAAAGCAGCGTCACGGCGACGCCGTTGCAGCCGACGGGCATACCGCCCGCGCCGGGCACGGGAGCCGCATGGACATACGCCGCAAGGTCGCGCACCTCGATGTTGACGACCAGTTCCGGATCGTGTACATCGACCTCGACGTTGGGATAAGCCTCGTTCAGCTCGCCGCCGACGTACTGGCTCAGCTCGACGCTGGTCATCGGGAAGCTCTTGTCGCTGCGCTTGGACTCGACCTTGAAGCTCTTCGCGCGGAGCATATCGTCCCGCAGATAGTCGATGGCGAGCTTCGCTATCGCGTCCTTGTCCTTTTTGCAGGCGGCGGCGCGGCTGAGCTTGACGATGCCGAACACCTTCTGCAGCGCCTCGAACGCTGCGTCCATATCCGCGCCGTCCTCCGCGGCCTCGACGTACACGGTGGACTGGAGGCAATATACGCGGAACTTGCCGATGTGTGCAAGGCGGCGGCGGACATTTGATACCAGCTTCTGCTCGAAGCTCTTGCGGTTGAGTCCCTTGAGTACGATCTCGCCCAGCTTTAGAAGAATTATATCGTTCATATGAAAAATATCCTTTCTTTTCACGGTTTCTTTCTTATCAGGTAAGAACCACGACCGCAAAAAGTCTACTCAAAATTTATCGATCGGCAGAAGCGGCCAAATCGTGTACAAATTGCAATTGATGAGTTCTTCATCGCAAGAGCTACTGAACAAGTCGTCATCTGAAATAAAATGGGTATATTTTACCTCTGGATTATAGCCGTTGCCAAGCACAGCAACATAAACTCCGTCACTCGTCGCTATGCACCTGCCATTCATAGCAGATCCATTGGCACACCCCGTATTGTATTTATCAAGTTTTTGCCACTCTGTATACAGCGCACTGCTTTGGCTCAGATCGTCCAACAGCGCTCCTATTGTATCATGTGGCATAAACTTGTCCACTATCAGGCACTTTAAAATTTCATAGCTATTGCAGTCAAAAAACACAAATGCTCTCGATCCGTTATCAAAAAGCAGCACCGCATACGGCAAATATGATTGCTCATACTCCTGAGGAGCACGCACACACTCGACCTCAAAGCACTCTGAAAGTTCGTAGAGCGTGTCGAACTTGCACGCCAACTCGGAATCTATCAAGTCATCTGCTAAACCGCTGTCATATACGTAGCTGGCTATTTCATCCGCCCGAGCAGTGTTATTGTAATCAACAGCAAACTCGCTTTTTGATAATGCTGTACAGCCCAACAGCAAGCATAAGAGAAGCATTAAAAGAAAGACAACACACCGTTTCTTTATTCTCATACCTCTCTGAAATCGTATGTCCTGTACTGTATCGCCTCGGCGATATGCTCTGCGCTTATATTTTTCTGCCCGTCGAGGTCGGCGATCGTCCGCGCGACGCGGAGGATGCGGTCATAGCTGCGGGCGGAAAGCCTCATCGAATCAAACGCGGCGTGCATCAGCGCTTCGCCCTCGGCGTCCAGCGCGCAGATCTCGCTCATCTCACGGCTGCCGATATGCGCGTTGCACATCGTACCGTCCCCGCCGAAGCGGCGGCGCTGTATCTCCCGCGCGGCGTTCACGCGCTTTTTGATGTCCGCAGAGCGCTCCGCGCTGCTGCGGCGGCTCAGCTCCTCATAATCCAGCGCGGGAACCTCAACTATTAGGTCGATTCTGTCCAGCAACGGGCCGGATATTTTGCTGTGATAGCGGCGCACATCGCGCTCGGTGCAGCGGCAGCGGCCTGAGGGATGCCCGTACCAGCCGCATTTGCAGGGGTTCATCGCGCAGACGAGCATGAAGCGGCTCGGATACGTCACCGTCCCCGCGACACGGGACACGGCCACTTCCCCGTCCTCCAGCGGCTGGCGCAGAACTTCCAGCACATCGCTGCGAAATTCCGGCAGCTCGTCGAGAAACAGCACGCCGTTATGCGCTAGGCTTATCTCTCCGGGGCGCGGCGAGGTTCCGCCGCCCGAAAGTCCGGCGGCGGACACCGTATGGTGCGGCGCGCGGAACGGGCGCATGGAGACTATAGGGTGCTCGCGGCTCGTAAGTCCGGCGACGGAATATATCTCTGTCGACTGTATCATCTCGCCGCGGCTCATATCTGGAAGTATCCCCGGCAGGCGCTTTGCCATCATGGATTTGCCCGCGCCGGGCGGGCCGACGATTAGGATATTGTGCCCGCCAGCTGCAGCGATCTCAAGCGCGCGCTTGACATTTTCCTGCCCTTTGACCTCCGAGAAGTCGGGCATATGCTCTATAAGCGTATCAAGCGCAGGCGCAGCGGCGGGTTCTATATTGACTTCGCCGCGCATAAGGCGCAGCAGCTCGTCAACATTTTTCACGGGGTACACGCTTATCCCGTCCGCGAATGCGGCCTCGGCGGCATTATCCGCCGGAACGAACAGCTTCTTCACGCCGCAGCGCGCCGCGGCTATTGCCATCGGCAGTGCGCCGTACACCGGGCGCAGTTCCCCGCTCAGGGACAGCTCGCCGATGAACGCGCAGTCGTCTCCCGGCTCGTCTATATCGCCGTCGGCGGCAAGGATGCCGATAAACATCGGCAGATCGTACAGCGTACCGGCCTTTTTCTTATCCGCCGGAGCGAGATTCACGGTCATGCGGCTGACCGGAAAACGGTAGCCGTTATTCTTTATCGCGGCGCGGACGCGCTCTCGCGCCTCTCTGACCGCCGCGTCGGGCAAGCCGACAACGTCAAACGCGGGCAGGCCGTTGGAGATATACACCTCCAGCAGCACCTCATATCCGCCGATGCCCTGCAAGCCCATGGAACGAACCTTCGCTATCATCCGGTTTCACCGCCTTTCCGCAAACGGGACGGCGCATTTTCTATTCGCCGTCCCATATCATATGCTTTTATTCCTCGGTCTCGCCGACGAGGGCAATGTGCAGCTCATCAAGCTGCTTCTGCTCGACGGTGGACGGAGCGCCCATCATAACGTCCTGCGCGTTCTTGTTCATCGGGAACGCGATGACCTCGCGGATGCTCTCCTCGCCGGAGAGGAGCATGACCATGCGGTCAACGCCCGGCGCGATGCCTGCATGCGGGGGAGCGCCGTAGCAGAAAGCGTTATACATGGCGGGGAACTTCTTCTTGACGTCCTCTTCGCCGAGACGCACCATCTCAAAGGCCTTTATCATTATCTCAGGATCGTGGTTACGGACTGCACCGGAGGAGAGCTCAACACCGTTGCAGACAAGGTCGTACTGGTCGG
>ERZ773139.682-NODE-682-length-43621-cov-7.386724_pt1 | contig 43621 bp, 39 predicted proteins | sample MGYA00580854_ERZ773139 | MGnify/ENA primary metagenome ERZ773139 (study PRJEB29015, sample SAMEA2737809) | human gut metagenome | biome: human gut; feature: human-associated habitat; material: faeces | place: China | collected 2012 ...
AGCACTTGACTGTTAATCAAGGGGTCCTAGGTTCAAGTCCTAGTTGGGGCGCCATTATGGCCAGTTGGTGAAGTGGCTTAACACACTGCCCTTTCACGGCAGCATTCACGGATTCGAATTCCGTACTGGTCACCAATATTTGTAGTAACTCCGAGGCAGGAGTTTTTCTTTTTAAAAAATGTTGACAGAAAAGTATTTTTACTGTAATATTATAAGTGCAGTTGGAGACATACTCAAGAGGCTGAAGAGGCGCCCCTGCTAAGGGTGTAGGTCGGGCAACTGGCGCGAGAGTTCAAATCTCTCTGTCTCCGCCATAATGAAATTAACCGTTTTTTAACGGTTTTTTTGTTTCTTCTAATCTTTATAAAATTTATAAATCATGATATACTAATCTATAGATAGGAGTAGGATATGATGCATAAATTATTAAAGAAGTTTTTAGAAAATTTTAATGACATTAGCAACTTTTATTCATTTTTAGTTGCTAAAACAAAAAAGTATGAAAATGTTGGTACCACTAATGAATGGTTGATTGATAATTATTACTTGGTTGTCGAATATAAAAATGTTTTAATTGACGATAAAAAAGGTTTATCAAAAGCTTTAAAACACGTTGATAATATTTATCCAATTATTTATGATATTATTAATAAAAATCAATATAATATTTCATACAAATCATTAATGAAAGAAATGAATTCTTATCAAAGAAAAAGCAAAAATTATTTCACTTACAAAGAACTTTCTTTAGTAATACCCGTTTTATATTTTATCTATACTGATAAATTAAATTCTATATGTGAATTATCATACCAAAGATTAGAAATAAAAGATAAAGTTCACGATATGATTAAAGAGTTACAAAATAATTCCTCAGTTATACGTGATTTTACATTTGATAAAGATATTCCAAGACAAAATGTTTTTATCTTTGAATTAAATCAAGAATTAAAATTATTAGGAGAAGCAGCTAATAAAGAATTTAGAGAGTTTAATAATTATTTAGAAGAAAATAATATAAGTCTAAGACAAATTATTAATGATGAATATCAAGAACAAATAAATATGAATTTACTAATATCTAATATATTCAACAACCTAAAAGAAATTATGAAATATCAAACAGAAGATATTTTTGAAAAGGCTAGTAAATGTGAAAAATTACTAGTTGAAGATAAAGTTTACGATAGTATGACTACTGATACAAAGGAAGTGTATAGAAAACAAATATATAAGATTTCTAAAAAAACAAAATGTAGTGAATTTGAAATAGTAAAAAAATTAATGGAAGAAAAAAATGATGATAACTTCCATATTGGATATTTATTATTCCCACAGAAAAATAAAATGGTTAGGGTTGCATTATATATAATTTGGCTTCTTTTTACTACCTGCGTAATTTCATTTTTCTTAAGCTTCTACTTCATTCCTCTTAAAGTAATTGGTTTTATAATTTTATTTATTCCAGTTTTACAAATAGTAGTTCAACTTACTAATCAATTTTTAAATAAGCATGTACCATCTAATCCACTTCCTAAATTAAATTATGCTAAAGGACTTCCAAAAGAGTCTGCTACTATGGTTGTAATACCAACAATCATTGCTGATACAAAGAAAATAAAAGAAATGTTTGATACATTAGAAACTTACTATGTTGTAAATAAGACAGAACATTTATATTTTTCCCTACTAGGAGATGTCAGCGCATCAGATAAAAAAGTAATTGATAATGATAGTGTAATTGCTGAATATGGAAAAAAGTATGCAGAAAGCTTAAATAAAAAATACAAAAAAGATATTTTCTTCTTTTTATATCGTAATCGAGTTTGGAATGAAAGTGAAGAATGTTACTTAGGTTATGAAAGAAAAAGAGGAGCACTTTTACAATTTAATAGATATCTTTTGAATAAATTAACAAAAGAAGAAAAAAAGGATTATTATTTTACATCAACCCTTGATAATTTAGATGAGAAAATAAAATATGTTATTGCGCTAGATACTGATACTAAACTTGTCCTAAATTCTTGCTTAAATTTAGTAGGTTGTATGGCTCACCCTCTAAATCACCCTGTCTTAAATCAAGATAAAACCAAGGTTATTAGTGGATATGGAATGATGCAACCAAGACTTAATACAGATTTAGAGGCTACTAATCGTTCACTTTATTCTCAAATATTTGCGGGTATTGGGGGATTTGATACTTATAGTGTAGTAGTACCACATACAAATCAAGATTGCTTTGGGGAAGGTAGCTTTGTAGGAAAAGGTATCTATGATTTGGAAGTATTTGATCAAGTTCTATATGAACGTTTTCCTGATAACTTAATTCTTTCACATGATTTATTAGAAGGTAATTATCTTCGTTGTGGTTTTGTCTCTGATATAGAATTTATCGACGGTTTTCCATCTGACTTCTTAGTAGATTCCAAAAGGCAACATAGATGGGCTAGAGGAGACTTACAAATAATTAGTTATCTCTCATCAAAAACTAAAAATAAAAAAGAACAAATAGAACATAATCCAATAAACTTATTAGGTAAATATAAAATACTTGATAATATTATTAGAATGTTTTTATATCCAATGTTACTTCTTATTGTAATTCTTTCTTTAATTTTTAGTAAACATAACTATCTTTGGATTTTATTTATATTCTTAGTTATTGCTTTACCAATTCTTTCATATTTAAAAAGCAAACTTTATGTAAAGAAAAAGAAATTAACTACTGTATATTATAAAAACTTAATGTTTGGAGGAAAATCCCTTTTCTTACGTTCTTTCCTAGTTTTTTCTACTATACCATTCTATACAAAATTATACTTAGATGCTTTTATAAGAACTATGTATAGACTTTTTATATCACATAAAAAACTACTTAACTGGACAACTGCAGAAGAAGTAGAAAAGAAGTCAAAAGGTGACTTAGCATCATATTTAAAAAGTTTTATTTTTAACTTAGTTTTAGGATTAATTCTTCTAATAGTTGGTATTTTGACAACTAACTATTCAATGATTGTAGTAGCACTAGTATTTATCAGTGCACCATTCTTACTTCATTATGTAAGCAGTAATATTAATCATGAAGTAGAAAGAGTTGATGATCGTGAACTTGAAGAAATGAAAAGTATTGCCAAAAAAACTTGGAATTACTTTGAAGAGTTTTTAAAAGAAGAAAATCATTTCTTAATTCCAGATAACTTTCAAGATAATAGAGAGATGAAAATGGATAATAGGACATCAGCAACTGATATTGCTTTTTCACTAACAAGTGTCATTTGTGCTAAAGAATTAGAATTTATCTCCCTTGATAAATCAATTTACTATTTAGAAAATATCTTAAAATCAGTTGATTCTCTAGAAAAATGGAATGGACATTTATATAATTGGTATTCTATTGAAGATAAAAGTCCTTTATATCCTAAATTTGTTTCAACTATTGATTCAGGAAACTTGATTGCTGCTTTAATGGTTTGTCAGTCATATCTAGAAGATAACAATTTTAAAGAATTAGCAAAACTTTGTGAAAAGATGATTAAAAAAGCTAATTTCAAAAAATTGTACACGAAACAAGATGTATTTAGTATTGGATATGAAAGCCTAGAATCTCGTTTATCAATATATAATTATAATAAATTTGCATCAGAATCACGTCTTACTAGTTTTGTAGCAATCGCCAAAGGAGACGTTTCTAGTAAACATTGGTTCTGTCTTGATAAATCATTAACTACCTATCTTCATCATAAAGGCTTAATTTCATGGTCTGGAACTGCATTTGAATATTATATGCCACTTTTATTTATGAAGAACTATTCAAATACATTACTAGATGAATCTTATCAATTTGCCCATCTATGTCAAAAATCTTACATAGAAGGAATTAATAGAAAACTTCCATGGGGAATATCAGAGTCAGCATACAATGAACTAGATAACTCAAATAGTTACAAATATTATAGTTTTTCTGTTCCATATTTAAAGGCCAGGGAAGACAACAATAATAGAATAGTAATTTCTCCATATTCATCATTTATGGCTACGGAACTTTACCCAAGAGAAGTATACGAAAACATCATAAAATTCAAAAAACTTAATATGCTATCAGCCTATGGTTTTTATGAATCATACGATTATAGTAACAAAGGAGTTGTTAGAGCGTGCTTTGCTCATCACCAAGGTATGAGCTTAATGGGATTAACAAACTACCTAAAAAAAGGAATACTTAAAGACTATTTTCATCAAAATGTTGGAGTTAAAACCTATGATATTTTACTAAAAGAAAAAGTTCAAGTAAAAGCTGATATTGATATGAAAATGGCTAGATACAAAAAATATAACTACAAAAGAGAAGTTATAGAAAATGATATTAGAAAATTTGATTATATCTCTAACATGCCAGAAGTTAGTGTACTATCAAATAAGAAATACACTTTACTAATGAATGATCGTGGTGATAGTTTTTCTAGATATCGTATGTTACAACTAAATCGTTATAGAAAAATAACAGAACAGGACTATGGTATATTCTTCTATATAAAAGATTTAGATACAAAAAAGGTTTGGTCTAATACCTATGCACCAATAAACCAAAAGCCTGATAAATATGAAGTTGTGTTCTCATCAGATAAAATAAAGTACTTTAGAAGAGATGGACTTATTTCTACTAAAACAGAAATAACTGTGTTACAAAATCATCATGCAGAAATACGTAAAATTACTTTCTATAATGACTCTAATGACTTCAAACTATTACAAGTTACAAGTTATACAGAACCAATTTTATGTGAAAATATGGACGATGTATCCCATCGTGTTTTCCAAAATATGTTTTTATCATCAACTTACGATGATAAGACTCATTCACTTATAATGCGTAGAAAAAGTAGAACATCAAACATAAATGCTTATATGATTCAAAGACTTCTAATAGATGATCCTAAAGATAAATACACATATGAAACAGATAGATTTAATTTTGTTGGTAGAAATAGAACTTATCAGAATCCACAAGCATTATCAAAAAATTTAAGTTGTAACGTAGGTGATAGTATTGATCCTGTTATGAGTTTAAGAAATACAGTAGAAATCGCACCAAACTCATCAAAAACAATTTATTTTATAAATGGATTTGGAAGAAGTATGGAACAACTATTTGATATTGTTAATAGTTATGATACAAAGAAGAAAATAGATGAAGCATTTCAAGTTGCCTCTCTTATGAACATTATGAACACTAAAATGATTAATGTCGTTGGTAGTGAAATGAGAACTTATAATATTATGCTCAACTACTTATATCAAACTACTAAAATTACAGTAGGAGAAGATAGAAAACAAATATTAAGACAAAATGCATTATCTCAAAGTGGATTATGGAAATTTGGAATTAGTGGAGATAGACCGATTATTTTAGTAAATATAAATAGTATAAGTGATATTGCCTTTGTATTTGAAATTTTAAAAGCCTTCGAATATTTCAAAAATAAATCTATATTTGTTGATATCATCATTATAAATAGTGAAAATGAAGAATATTCTAAGACAATCAAAAAAGAAATAGATGATGAATTATATAGAATGTATGCAGTTAATGGTTTTTCAAATACTCCAGGAAATGTTCAAGTTATTTCTAAAAATATAATTAGTGAAGAAGATAAAACACTTCTAAAAACAGTACCTAGACTTATGTTTAATATATCTTCTCATACATCACTAAAAGATGAAGTAGAACGCCTTCAAAGAAGAAATAAAATTAATGTTCCAGAAGTAATGACAACAGATAAAAATCTAGACTTGCCTATAACTAAAAATCTAAAATATTTTAATAACTATGGAGGATTTAGTAATGATGGTTCACTATATGTAATAGAAAACAATAACACTAAAACACCATGGAGCAACGTTATAGCAAACGAATCTTTCGGTACTATCGTTACAAACAATGGCTGTGGTTACACATATGGCTATAATAGTGGAGAATTTAAAATAAGTTCTTGGACAAATGAAATGGTTTTAAATGATAAGTCAGAAGGAATAAAAATTAATAATTCATTATTTGATCCATCAAGATGCAGTCATGGTTTTGGATATAGTATCTTAGAAAGTGAAGGAGAAAATCTTCATAAAGAAATAGTTGAGTTTGTCGCAGTTGATGATCCAGTAAAACTATACATAGTTAAATTAAAGAATAAAACTAATAAAGATATTTCCATAGATATAGATTTCTTTATTAATCCAGTATTAGGTAATTTCGAAGAAAAGACAAGTAGACATATCTTAACGGAAGCAATGGGCAAAGACAATTATCTAAAAATGCGTAATGTTTATAGTAATGACTATAGTGATGTTAATGTATTTATGTCTTCTAGTGAAAAGATTACTAAATTTGTTGATGATAAAATTCTTATCAAAGAAATTGGTATTAATACAATAGTTCCTAAAAATAATGAAAAAATAGTTATATTTAGTTTAGGCTGTCATAGAGATGTTTCTAAATTAGAAGAAATGGTAGTTAAATATGGCGATGTAGAAAAAACTACTAAAGAATTTAAATTAGTCAAAGAAAAATGGAAAAATACATTATCAAAGATTGAAGTTAAAACTAAAGATGAAAGTTTCAATTATATGATTAATGGCTGGTACTTATATCAAACTATTTCTTCAAGACTTTTAGCAAGAGCTGGATTCTATCAAGTAAGTGGAGCCTTTGGTTATAGGGATCAATTACAAGATTCTATGAATATTTGCTTAGTTTTACCTGAAGTAAGTAGAAAACAAATATTAAAAAATGCAATGCATCAATTTGAAGAAGGAGATGTACTTCATTGGTGGCATGATAAAAACAGATTTGGTCTTAGAAGTAGATATAAAGATGATTATTTATGGCTTGTTTATGCAACACTTTACTATTTAAGAGTAACTAATGATACAACTATTTTAACTGAAGAAGTACCATACGTTGTAGGTGATAAATTAACAGAATATGAACAAGAACGAGGAATGATATTTAATTATAGCAACTATTCAGAAACACTTCTAAACCATCTTCTAAAGTCCCTATCACTTTCTATGTCAAGTATGGGTAGACATAACTTACCACTTATGGGTGGAGGAGACTGGAACGATGGAATGAATAAAGTTGGTATTAAAGGTTCTGGAGAAAGTGTTTGGCTAGGTTTCTTCTTATATCAAATTATTGCAGAATTCATTTCATTTATGAAAGATTATGATAGTAGTTTTGACACTATTAAATATGAAGAATTTAATGAAAAATTAAAAAATGCTTTAAATAATAATGCATGGGACGGAAAATATTATCTAAGAGCTTACTTTGATAATGGAGAGAAGTTAGGATCCCACGAAAATGATGAATGTAAGATAGATCTTATTTCTCAAAGTTTTTCAATCCTAAGTGATGTTTGTCCTGAAGATAAGGTAACTAGTGTTATTAATTCTGTTGAAGAAAACTTAGTTGATAAAGATCTAAAAATAATCAAACTACTTACACCAGCATTTGATAAAACTCTAAATGATCCAGGTTATATTAAAAAATATCCAGTTGGAATCAGAGAAAATGGAGGACAATATACTCATTCAACATCATGGTATATCATGGCTTTATTAAAAACAGGAAATATTATTAAGGCATGGAACTATTACCAAATGATTAATCCAGTTAATAGAAGTCTTAATGAAAGTGATGTATCTACATATCAGATTGAACCATATGTTATATCCGCAGACATTTACTCTAATCCAAAATATAAGGCACATGGTGGCTGGAGTTGGTATACAGGTTCTGCAGGTTGGTTTTATAGAGTAGGTGTAGAAGAAATATTAGGAATAAAGAAATATGGAGATAGCCTAGTACTAGATCCAAAAGTTCCAAATAGCTTTAAAAATTTTGAAATTAAATATAAATATAATGATTCAACATATAATATAAAAGTAAATATTGGTAAAGAAGAAAAACTAATTATTGATGGTAAAACTCAAAGAAGTAAAAATAAAATAAAACTTAGTGATAAAAAGAAAAAATATGAAGTATCACTCTATATTAAGGAGGCAGCTAATGATTAAATTTGATTTTTCTACTTATATGGATTCTAAAGTAGAAGTTGATACAAATGAAAAACAAAAACTATTAAATAAAATTTATAATAGTCCTATGGCAGGATTTTATAATAATGTTATTAGTACTGATGAAATAAATAAAATCAAATCGGTTTCCCAAAAAATAAAAGAAAATAGTAATTGTCTATTAGTTATCGGAATAGGTGGATCATTCTTAGGAAGTTATGCCATAAGTAAAATATTTTTATCAAACTTCAAAAAATCTGAAACAGAAGTTATTTATATAGGAAATGACTTATCAAGTAAATACTTGAATGAAGTTTTATCCTATATAAAAGATAAAGAAGTATTTGTTAATGTCATTAGTAAATCAGGAACAACTCTTGAAGTAAAATTAACATATCAGATAATAAAAAAAGAACTACTAAAGAAATATACTAATGAAGAGTTTAGAAAGCGAATAATTGTTACTACTAATAAGGATTCCGGTTACTTAAGAGAAGAAGTAAAAAAATATGGCTATGAATCATTTGATTGGAACGATGATATAGGAGGAAGATATAGCTTAATGACCGCAGCTCATCTTCTTCCATTATCAGTGATGAATCTAGATATAGATGAATTATTAGATGGTTATAAAAAAGGACTAGGCTTAATAGATGATGCTTATTATTATGCTAAACTTAGAATAAATCTATTTTCAAAAGGCAAATACATAGAAAACTTCAGTGTCTATAATAGAGAACTTTATTATTATACTGAGTGGCTAAAACAATTATTTGGTGAAAGTGAAGGAAAAAATAAATTAGGTATTTTTCCTATTTCTACTGTTAATACAAGAGATTTACATTCTCTAGGACAATTCTTACAAGAAGGTAATCCAATTATATTTGAAACAATTTTAAAATTAGATTTTGATGAAGAAATAAAAGTAGGAGATGAAACACTTTCAAATATAAATAATAAAGTCTGTGATGCAGTATGTAGAGCCCATAAAAATGGTAATACACCAAGTATTATAATTGATATAGATAAAATGACTATAAATAATATCGGAAAATTAAGTTCATTCTTCATGTTATCCGCAGTATTTAGTGCCTATCTATTTGAAGTAGATCCATTTAATCAAAATGGAGTAGTGTCCTATAAAGAAGAAATAAAGAAGCTTATCTCTTAAAAGTAAGCTTCTTTTTTAATAGTTGTATTTTTTGATAATTAAATTTACATTAGCAAAATCAATATTAGCAGTCCCTTGATCTCCTATAATTCCACATCTGATATATAAGTTAGTTGGAGTATCTATCTTAGTAATTACTGTTTCAGAACAATCCATTCTATTGGTAGTTCCTGCCTTTAATTCAAAAGAAAGATCTTGAATTACACTACCATTACTATTTGATAGGTGAAATATAGCCCCATGACTTTGATCAACACCAGATATTTGCCCACAAACAGTTATTTCATAGTATCCAGGAGTATTGACAGAAAATTCTGTATCATTAACCTGGGTGAAGAAATTATTATTATCAGGTATTTCGATAATATCTTGAATTTGCATTACCCTAGAATAGTGAGCTTGGGCATAGCTAGCAAATAATATAGCATTATAACTTGTTGGTAAGATTTCTTGTGCTGGTCCTGTAGGGCCTTGAATCCCCTGAGGTCCCGTAGGTCCAATATCACCTTTAATACCTTGTGGTCCAGTAGGCCCAGTTTTACCAACATCACCCCTAGGTATAACAAAATCTAAAACGTGAGTATCATTCTCAAATGTATCAATTACTTCGGCTTTCCCTCCATTTTCAGTTGTAGTTGTAGTATTAATTTTTATTTTTTCAGCTATTCCCGTAGGTCCTTGTACATTACCAACATTTTCCCATTTTTTATCTTCGTCATTCCATACATATAAATCTCCACTTATAATATAGCTTTCACCAATATTACCAGTAGGATGATGTTGTAATAATTCCTCTTCACTACTATATGATCCCATTATTTGTAATCCGTTACCTTGAGGACCAGTAGGGCCAATATCACCCCTAGGTCCAGTAGGACCAACTATTTTTTTCACTCCCATATTTGGATATATTCCTATTTCCTGTAATCTATGTTTTAATTTATGATTTTTTATTATTTGTGAAATTTTGTCATCATAACTCATTTGATTCAACCTCCATTATAACTGTTATAATTTATGAATGTTTTCTTATTATGATTGTGGTGTAGTCTATAAAAAAGCATTGACTTTTCCTCCTTTTTCTGATATAATGTGTACACATTTAAAGAGGGGGATAAAAATGGATAAAACAAAAATATTAGAAGATTGGAATGAACAATTTTCAAATGTAGAAAAATTAAGAATTAGTGAGGTTAAGGAATTATATAAGAAAATAAATGAAACAGATAATAAGGAACTAAGAAAAAATTATTACAACAAGATTATTTTAGGTACAGAACATGTTGTATATAATTATTTAAAAAGTACAAATATTTATTTACTTTCTAGTATGAATGCTGATACAGAGGACATTATTGCGACAACATATGAAACTTGGATTGAAAATATTAAAAATGGTAAATTAAATGAGGCAAATTCATTTTCACAAATTACGCAGGCTAATACATTCAGCTATTCTATTGAAGAAAAAATGGGATTAAATAGTCAGTTTGATATTTCATCTAGTTCAGAATTTGCTAGCTCACAATTCTATAAAAATGGAAAGAAACATTCTGATAATGCATTAGGTGTATTAACAGATCTAGAGTTAAGAAAGTCTTTTGTTAAATATTATAGACTAAGACAATTAGGTGATGAAAAAATAGATTTAACAGAACAAGTCTTTGAAGACAGTAAAATTTCAAATGACCAAAAAGTAAGGGTAGCTAGTTTCTTTGATAAAACATGTGATTATTTAGATTCCACTATTGGTGATACTAAAATTAGTGATACAAACTTGGCAAAATATATCAAATTGATAATAAGTAATACCATCACATCAGATTCTACTGATAATTCTATGTTGATTGATAATAATGACGTTGATTCAGAAGTAATTGAAAATAATATGAGAGAAAAACTTATAGAGTCATTTGAAACTGCACAATTAACAGATACAGAAAAGTTTATTATAAGAAAAAGATTTGGTATTGATGGTGGACGTTGTAAAACATTAGAAGAAACCGGAAAAAGTTTAGGTGCCTCTAAGATAGGAGTTTTATTGACAGAAGCAAAAGCACTTCATAAATTAAGAACACCAAAAAGCGCAAGAGGATTACAAAGTTTTCTCTAGAAATGAAAAGAAACTAATATCAGTTTCTTTTTCTATAAGTAGGGGGTTAATATGAAAATAGATATTTATAATGGAATTGAGACATTAAAAAATAATATCAATTTAAATAAAAATGATGATAAAAGAGTAAAAGAAACGCTTAGTAGAATCAGAATTAAAAATAAAATAATGGAAAGTATTTGGCTTTTAAGACTAGAATATGACACAAAATTCCGAGGATTTTATAACGATTATTTAATAGCTGAACTTAAAAAATGTAAAAAAAATAAAAACACAATAACAAATCCAAGTAAATTTAAAATAGTAGATAATATAAAATTTATATCAGATAATGATAAAGATATTGACAAATTAATAAACTATTACAATTTTAGCAAGAAAAATATTAAAGGAGATAAAAAAAGACAAGCATTGCTTGATAATTTAGGAAAAACTGACTGTATTATCACAAATTTGCCTACTATCCCATCAGATTATAAAACAAGTGGAGTTTCCTATATTTCCAAAGATGTTCCACCACATATTTATTTTGATAAAGATGTTATAGAATGGTTTGATGTTAACGCTTTCTATCACGAAGTAGGCCATTTTTATGACATGAGCAGAAATCTATTTAAAATTAATAGAATAGTAGATAAAATGGATTTTAATAAAGAAAAAGTTAATTCAATTTTAAAGAAAATTAATAACACTCAAGATGAAATTAAAATCATAATAGAAAATCAAGTTAAAAATAATTCTAGCTTAACAGAAATGTTACTAGAAGATTCTCAGAAAGAAAACTCGCATACCTCTCCAATAAAGCTTAACCCTAATTTCAAAATTATTAGTCCTCTAAAAGATGTCAAAATTTCTCTTTTTTCATTAAATGTAATGAATAAAATTTACGCCAAAAGTAGTGATAATCCTGTATCAGATATAATTGAAGCTATCGCCACATATAAGAAAATAGAATTGTCTGAAAGGATACCATTTGGTCATGGCAAGGCGTACTATAAAGAAAAAATGAATGTAGCAGCAGAAATATTTGCTAATTTTGCCAACCTTTATACATCAGAAAATGATAAGTCATTAGATGAAGTATTTGAACCAGATTTCAGAAATCAATTAGAAAAGATATACATGAATACAATTAATAAAACCCAAAATGAAATTCCGAAACAAAAAGTTAAATAGATTTGACCTATTTTACGTGTTATACTTATTACAAGTGAATTTTATATAATTTGTTAGGAGATTTAATATGAAAGATAACAGAAAAAATACTAAGAAATTTTCTATGGTAGGTGGAGGAGAACATGCTATGTTTATAGATGTTTCTAAAACACAAGCAGAAAAGGAAAGAATGTATGAAGATAAATGTGATGACATTATTTATTCGAAACCAGTGGCACTTATAAAAAAACTAAAAAGAAGAGTAAAAAAATAATTGCATAACATTTAATACTTGTAACAAGAAAAAAGAAAATGATTATATATTTTTCAACTTTTCTTGTTTTTTTCTGGTATAATATATGTATATCTGTGTGAACTAGGAGTGATTATTATGAAAATTATTGTTAAAGAAAATGGTGAATTACTAGATTACTTATATAAAAACCTAGATATGTCTAAGAAAAAGATTAAGTCATATTTAACACATGGCTCTATTTATATTAACAATACAAAAGTAACCAAATATAATTATAAAGTTGTAAAGGGATTAGAAATAATAATTGATACAAATAAGAAAAATAAAAAAGAATTACCATTTGAAATTATATTTGAAGATGATGAAATAATTGTAGTTAATAAACCTAGTGGACTTTTAACAATTGCAACGATAAAAGAAAAAGAAAAGACATTATATCATTATATTTCCGAATATTTAAAAAGAACTGATAAAAGAGCAAAGGTCTACATTGTTCATAGATTAGATAAAGATACAAGTGGTATAGTTTTATTTGCTAAAAATGAAAAAATGAAAAACACTTTGCAGAAAAATTGGAATGATTACGTATCTGTTCGTGAATATATCGCAGTTGTTACAGGAAAATTGAAAACTAAAAAAGCAAGATTAGTTAATCGTTTGTTAGAAACTAAAACTAATTTAGTATATATTACTAATAAAAAAGAAGGAAAAGAAGCAATTACTAATTATGAAGTTATAAAAGAAAACGATAAATACTCTTTGTTAAAAATAAATCTAGAAACTGGTAGGAAAAATCAAATAAGAGTTCAACTTGCTAATATAGACTGTCCAATTGTAGGCGATAACAAATATGGAGAAAAAGATAAAAATAGTAAAGCAACAAGACTATGCCTACATGCCAATCGCTTAAAAATATATTATCCAAAAATAAAGAAAGAGATTATGTTTGAGGTAAAGACTCCAAAGGAATTTAAAAAATTAATATGAGAATTTTAGTTGATGGAGATGCCTTCCCAGATCTAGTTTTAATTGTTGCCCTCGCTAAGAAATATAATATAAATGTAATTATTTATGTTGATAGCGAACATGAAATTAATTTAGATACAACCATAATTAGGGTAGCAAAAGGTGCTAATGCAGTAGATACAAAGTTAGAAAATGATGCTTTAGAAGGAGATATTGTACTTACCCAAGACTATGGAGTGGCAGTAATTTGTCTTTCCAAAAATGCAATTGTTATTAACCAATTAGGATATGTATATAATAGTGACAAGATAGATTTTATGATGGAAATACGTAATCAAAATAGAAAGATGAGAAAGCATATACATATAAAAGGTCCAAAAAAAAGAACTAAACTTGATACAAAAAGATTATTAGAACAAATAGAAGAAGTAATAAATAGATGAGGTGCGTTTATGAAAAAGAAAGTTGTTTATAGCTTAATAGGGGTAATATTAGTAATAGTCATAATTTTATCTATATTTACTATAAAAAGTGAAAAAATAAGCAAGGACGAGAAAAAATTTAAATCAGAATATGAAAGATTTAATGGCACAAAGAACTTATCAGGTGTTTCATATCTTTCTGTAGAAGTTCCTGAAAAAAATGGAGTAACATATATAAGTACAAAAAAAGCTGCACAAATTTTAAAAAATGAAACTGGTGTTATTTACTTTGGATATCCAGAAAGTTCATGGTCTAGACACATTTTAACTTCATTATTCAATGCTAAGGAATCAACTGGACTAGACAAAATATATTATTGTAATGCTTATTCTGAACGAGATGAAAAAAGTCTAAAAGAAGATGGTAGTATTGAGGTTATAAAGGACGGTAGTGATAGTTATTATAAGATTATTGAAGCACTTGGCGATAAGGCAGATAGTTATCAAGGATTGAATGATGACAGTATTAAAAGATTATATTTTCCCACTGTTGTCTTTGTAAAAAATGGAAAAATTGTAGATATCCACGTTTCTACATTACCATCACATACAAAAGAAAGAAAAAAGCTAACAAAAAAACAAAGCGAAGAATTAGAACAAATCTATGAAAAAGCAATAAATAAAATAATTTAATGTATAAGAACTCTTCTTTTATATCATAAGAAATATGAAAGGAGAGTTTTTTATATGGCACGCCACAAAGTAGAAATAAGTGGTGTGAACACAGCAAATATTAAAGTATTAAGTAGTAAAGAAATGAATGAACTATTTAGAAAAATGCAAGAAGGAGATCCTTTTGCTAGAGAAGACTTAGTAAACGGAAATTTAAAATTGGTTCTTTCAATTCTAAGAAGATTTAATAATAGATGTGAAAATATGGATGACTTATTCCAAGTAGGATGTGTAGGATTATTAAAAGCAATTGATAACTTTGACTTGTCACATGAAGTTAAGTTTTCAACCTATGCTGTACCCATGATTTTAGGAGAGGTTAGAAGATACTTACGTGACAACAATTCAATTAGAGTAAGTAGATCACTAAAAGACATTGCCTATAAAACATTAAAATATAAAGAAGAATACACCGCGACTAATGGAGTTGAACCAACAGTAGAAGAGATTGCTAAAAAGTTAGAAGTTTCAACCTTTGATGTTGTAAATGCTCTTGATTCACTACGTGAACCAGTTAGTATGTTTGAAGCAATTTACAATGATGGAGGAGACACAATTTATTTATGTGATCAGATTGAAGATAAAAAAACAAATAGCAAAGATATGGAAGTGAAGTTGGCTGTTAGTGAAGCAATGAACAATCTTAGTGATAGAGAACAATTAATATTAGACGAAAGATTCATTATTGGTAAAACCCAGATGGAAATAGCAGAAGAATTATCTATTAGCCAAGCCCAAGTTTCTAGATTAGAAAAATCAGCAATAAATTCATTAAAAAAAGTATTACGCTAATACATAAAGCATATAATTTGCTAGGTGATGTAGATGAGACTTTCTGATTTGCAATCTAAAAATATTGTTAATATGGTTGATGGTAGAAATGTAGGAAGTATTATAGATGCAAATGTTGATAAAGCTGGTAATATAGAATCACTAGTAATAGAAACAAATAAAAAATTTCTATCTTTTTCTAAGGATGATGATTTGTTAGTTCTATGGAAAGATATTGCAAAAATAGGAGAAGATGTAATTTTAATAAATCTAAAAATGTAGGATTAAGGCAAAAGTAATAGAATGTTATTTTTGTCTTTTTCATATCATAAAGTATGGAAATAAAAAAGAACTTTACAATTTTATTTTGGGTTATTATAAGTAGTTTGATTTTAGCCATTATCCTTGTTAACGTTGTAAATTCTAAGGTTAGTCCAGGAATTGCATCATATTCAGAAATAGAAGCAAAAAGATTTGGAACTTATATGATTAACTATTCGTTAGATAAGAACTTTGTTAAAGAACTGGATAACAATATTTTTAAAATTGTAAAAAATAGCGATGGAGAAGTTCAACTAATTGACTTTAGAGCAAAAGAAGCTAACTTATTGCTTGAAAATGTAACGAAAAGAGTTCAAAATAATTTAATAAAACTAGAAAATGGAAATATAAAAGATATAGATTTAGCGGATACATTTTATGGACTTAGATTTAAAAAAATTAAAAAGGGTGTTGTATGTGAGATACCAACAGGAATGTTACTTTCTGATACTTTACTAGCTAATAATGGTCCAGTTATACCAATAAAATTAAACTTTATAGGACAGGTTATGACACATTTGAAAACAGAGGTAAAATCATATGGAATAAATAGTGTCTACTTGACATCATCAATTCAAATAGAAGTTAGAGAAAGAATTACTATGCCATCTAGAACTAAAGAAGTTGTTGTGAAAACAGAGGTCCCATTATCAATAAAAGTTGTTCAGGGATCTATTCCAGATTATTATTTAAATTCACTTACAAAAGATTCAGCAAGCTACTCCTTACCAGTTGAGTAAAGACTAATTTGTTGAACATTTTTTTATTTGTGCTATAATTATTGACAGAGGGATGTTTATGAAAAATACTGAAAAAGAATTAAAAATTGAAGTAGAAGGCAATAAATATACACTAGAAAAAAAACATAGAGATTGCTTTGAATTAGAAGAATTTATTGATACATATACTGATTACTTTAATCCATTTGATTATATTGTAGGAGATTATTCTTATGATAAACTACGTTTGAAAGGCTTTTATAAATCTGATAACAAGAATGTAAGCGATTGTAATGATATTAAAAGATTAAATGATTATATAGATAATTATTGTGCCTATGGTGCAAAGTACTTTTTATTAAAAAAAATCAAATAAGTATTGTAAAATTTTACAATTATGATAAAATATTCTTATATGAATAGTAAGGGAGGATTTAACATGGAAATGGAAAATCAAGAAAAAAAGATGATGTCTATTGTAAACGAAGATGGCTCAGTAGAAAAAGTAGAAGTGATTCTAGCATTTGAATTTAAAGACAATAAGAAGGAGTATGTTGTTTATACTCGCGATGAAAAAGATGACAATGGTAATGTTACTGTTTATGTTTCTAATATAGATCGCAGTTCTGGGCAACCTAAACTTCTTGGTGTAGATGATGAAAACGAATGGAATCGTATTAAGGATGTATTACGTGAACTTTCAAAAGATGAATAATTAGATAGGAGGGTTTTACAATGAATAATAATAAAACTAATTATGAATTTGTGGATCGTGATTATAATAGTATTGTAAAAGGAAATGAAAAAAAGATTCAATTCTACTCTAGAACATTTGATGCTATCCATAATAAATATAAACTTTGGCGTTATAACCAATTAATGAAGAAAAAAAATAAGAAAGAAGAAGATATAAAAGCGTATGCTAAGGTAGCAAATATGGCTAGCATTGGTGTTCACAATCAAGAAATAGTGAAAAGAAAGTTAGCTAAATTACAAGATCAAGTTGAATATCTCAATTTAGCCCTTGAAGATGAAAACTATTTACATGTAAGCGTTAGACTGCTAAAGGTTGCTGAACGTGCAAGAAATAGCATTTCAAGGTGGTGGAAAGACTTTATCAAAAATGTCCCTATTGTAGGTAAGATGTATCAACAGAAAATGGCAGCTAATGATGAACCAAGCAACGTTCAAGATAATATTAATGTGGATGATATCATTTCTCCACAAACAGTTGAAGAAATGATTAATAAACAATTCGCAACAGATGATAATAAAGAACAAAAACAAAATTCTAACCAAGAAGATACAACATATCGTCTAGGACGTGATGAACTTACAAATATATCAGGAAGAATAGATGATATTAATCCTACAAATGATAACCAAACTAGTACAGATAATAGCCAAGTGAAAAATAATAATAATGAGATTGAAACTGGTGTAAGTATAATCTCTACAGAACCTAATACTTCTTTAATTATTCCAAATGAGTTTGTAATGCCTTCTGAACAATATGATAGTAAACTAAATGAAAATGTTCAAAATAATTTTGAAACTAACACTAATAGTAACAGTTCAATAAATAATAATTCTGATATCATTACTACAATTAACGACCAAGATACAATTGCAGCATTGGAACAATACAGAGAAATTCTTAAGAAACAGATAGAAAAGAAAAAACAAATGACTCTAGAAAAAGAAAAAGCACAACATGAGTATGAACAAGCACAGGAGAAAAATAATAAAGTTCGCGATGAAAATAATTATCTAAAAGAAATGATTTCAACAAGACTTAATCTAATGGAAGAAAGTTTAAATGAAGAATCACAGAAAACACAAGCAGAACTTAATTTAATGTGCGATAAGACTAATAAGTTGAATTCTAGTACAAATCAACTTGATCAAGCTAACGAGAGTTTGAAGGCAATGTGTGATGAACTAAATATAGGAGTTCAAGAAAATGTAAATAATAATTCTAAAGGAAGATCAAAATAATATTTTCCTTTTTTTTTGCATATATACTAAGGAGGTGATACCTATAAAAAATATCATTGAATACTTTTATAAGATACCTGTTTTAAAAATATTAAATAAAGGGAGTATATACTCATTTAAATACAATTCAAACGAATATATTTTTATGCCAGCACAACGAACTGAATTGGAATTGACAGAAATTCACCACTTAACTAATAAAAATAACTTGTATGACAAATTAATTCAGAATATTGAGAAAAAGTATTTGACTCTAACTAGTAAAGGGTATTATATTCTTTTAAAAAAATCAACCGATGTTAAAATTAACTTGGAAAATATTATTGTTAAGTCAAAATTAACGCCTATATTGTTTGAAAATTATCAAGGTATTAATAGGACAGATTGGGTGAAAATGTGGACAAAAAAAATAGATTATGTTGAATATCAACTTTTACATATAGAAAATAAATATCCTCTTATATCTAAAAGTATAAATTATTACATTGGAATGACAGAAACGGCTATTTCCTATCTCACTGACAATACTATAAATAAAAACGAGACTAATGTTGTTATTTCGCATAAAAGAGTAGTAACAGAAGACAATTTTAATAATCCTATGAACATTATAGTTGATTACTTTGCACGTGATATCTCAGAGTATTTAAAGTATATATTTATTAAAGATGACTACAACTACGCAGATATTATTTTATTTTTGAACAAATGTGATTTTTCAGAATCAGATGGTAAGTTGATATATGCAAGGTTAATGTATCCTAGTCACTACTTCGATCTATATGATAGAATTATTAGCGGAAATGATGACGAAAAAAAAATACTCTCACTCATATCAAGAAGTGTAGAGTACGAGAAATATGTAAAAAATATCTATGCCATATTAACTAAAAATTATTCTAACATTTTTACAACAGAATGGATTTAACCAATATTAATAACATTTTCGACTTCTGGTATTTCATTTTTAATCAACTGTTCAATACCATCTTTTAAAGTTATATCCAACATACCACAATCAGCACATGCACCGGAAAGCTTCACATAAACGGTCTTATCTTCATATTTTATAAATTCAAGGTTTCCACCATCACTTATTATGTATGGATTAATTTTATCTATGATAAGCTTTATTTTTTTGTTTAAATCCTCATTATTCATCATAATCACCACGCATAATTATATCATATTTAAATGGTATTATGCAATTAATTGATATAAATTGTTAGATTTGAGTAAATATTTATATGTTATTATAATAACATTTGTTTACGATGAATTTTCGACCTTGTATAAAATGTATATCTCTGATATAATTTAAACTGGAATAGGAGATTGTGGCTTTATGGAAAAAAGTACATATAATGTTGGAGACGTAGTTACAGGTTGTGTTACTGGAATAGAAAGATACGGAATATTTGTTAATTTAGATAATTATTATAGTGGATTAGTACATATTTCAGAAATTTCTAATTCGTTTGTTAAAAATATAAATGATTATGTTAACGTTGGAGAAAATATAAGGGTTAAAGTGCTTGATGTTGATAAGCAACATTGCCATTTAAAACTTAGTATTAAGAATTTAGAATACAAATCTTCGGGGAAAAAGAAAAATAAAATTATTGAAACAGAACATGGATTTTCCACTTTAAACACTATGTTAAAAATATGGATAAATAATAAAAAAGACGTTATTTTAGTAGAAAAATCAAAAAAAATATAAAATTTGTACTTTGCATATTGACAAATGAAATAATTACTGGTATATTTGATATTGTCAACTGGCATTAATGGGCGATTAGCTCAGTTGGTTAGAGCACCTGCCTTACAAGCAGGGGGTCATAGGTTCGAGTCCTATATCGCCCACCATGCGCCGAAATAGCTCAATTGGTAGAGCAACTGATTTGTAATCAGTAGGTTCCGGGTTCAAGTCCTGGTTTCGGCACCATTTTTTTTGGAGAGGTAGCGAAGTGGCTAAACGCGACAGACTGTAAATCTGTTCCCGTCGGGTTCGATGGTTCGAATCCATCTCTCTCCACCACTGATATTGCCTCGTAGCCAAGTGGTAAGGCATCAGACTTTGACTCTGACATGCGTTAGTTCGAATCTAACCGAGGCAGCCATCTTTAATATATGATCTGTTAGCTCAGTCGGTAGAGCATTTGACTTTTAATCAAAGGGTCATGAGTTCGAATCTCATACAGGTCACCATGTGCCTGAGTGGCGGAATTGGTAGACGCACAGGACTTAAAATCCTGCGAGAATCAACCCTCGTGCCGGTTCAAGTCCGGCCTTAGGCACCATCATATGGAGGAATACCCAAGTCTGGTTGAAGGGACCGGTCTTGAAAACCGGAAGGTCGTGCAAGCGGCGCAGGGGTTCGAATCCCTTTTCCTCCGCCATTATAATTTTTTTGGAGGAATACCCAAGTCTGGTTAAAGGGGCTTCAATTATTTTTGTTGAAGTAGGTCATTTAATGATGCAAGTGGTTCAAATCCCTTTTCCTCCGCCATATCGCGGGATAGAGCAGTCCGGTAGCTCGTTGGGCTCATAACCCAGAGGTCAGAGGTTCAAATCCTCTTCCCGCAACCAAATGGTCTCATGGTGCAGCTGGTTAACACGTCTGCCTGTCACGCAGAAGATCGCGGGTTCGAGTCCCGTTGAGACCGCCATTATGGCTTCATAGCTCAGTCGGTAGAGCAAGGGACTGAAAATCCCTGTGTCGCTGGTTCGATTCCTGCTGGAGCCACCATTATTTTTTTATTATTATAAACTCTAAAGAGTGTTTTATGTTAGGTATAGAGCGTATGCGTTCGTAGCTCAGTTGGATAGAGCGTTTGGCTACGAACCAAAAGGTCAGGGGTTCGAATCCCTTCGAACGCACCATTAACGGGAAGTGGCTCAACTTGGTAGAGCACTTGGTTTGGGACCAAGGGGTTGCAGGTTCAAATCCTGTCTTCCCGACCATTTTTTAGCTTATTAGTACTACTTATGTAGTGCTTTTTTTATTTTTCTCTTTTTGATTTTATATTTTGTTAAACAATAAATCCAGATTTTGTTTATCAATTGTAATACTTGTGCCGTGATCGTGTATTTGACCTTTTCTACTTCCTTTTTTAAATACACCTATTTTAAATCTGAAACTGATTATTCCATTATCTATTAAGTCTATGAAAGTATTAAAATCTTTTAAAACGTAATAATTATCTGTTTTGTACTTTACATAATTTTTGCCATTTATATAAAATTTATCTGCCTCAACATAGCATAGAAATTTTAATTTTCTTTCTAGTTTGTTCCTTAATAATTCAAATGACCATGAGGTTTGATTATCAATTAAATTACCATTGTTGTTATATACCATTAACTGAACTAATTTTCTTTCCCTATTTACATTCAAACAAAAATATACATCATCTTTAATTTTGACCATTTTATTACTAACTATTTCTTGATTAAGAATCTTATAATCAGAATTATTTTTATCAGCGTATGAATATAATTTATGTATTCTTTTAATTTCAAAAAGATAGCTATCTGGCGTTGCATTAAAAAGAGATATCTTGTTTTCTTTTTTCGAAACTTTAGTTTTTATTTCTACTTCATTTTTATAATCTGGTATTTCAAAATTTTCAGAATTAATTTTTAATAATTTTTCTAGTTTTAACCCAACATTTCCGTAATTATTTTGTTCATAAGGAATCCAGCCCATACTTTTGATTTCATTTAATTTTTCTTTTAGTTCATTAAACATAATTGATTCATCTCCATTTTTGTGTTTACTATATTATTATCAAAAAAATAGAAAATTCTTAGATTATAAGAAAAAATAATTATTATATTAATATAAAATATAGAAATTATCAGTAAAAAAGAGTAAAATTAATAAATAGAATAAAAATAGGTAATATTTAGTGAAAACTAAATTTATCTATTTTTTCTTCTCAAAAATTATAGTTTTTATAACACCACAAAAAGACCGTTTTACAGGTTAAGTTAAAAAAATAAAAAAAGTGATGATTTCAAAGAACATTAATGTTATAATTTAATCATCAAATCTTAACTGAAAGTTTGTTTCTAAGTTGTTAAGATCTGAGGGTTTTGAGGTAAGTGCTTTTAGTAGGAGTTTACTTACTTCTTTTATTTTGAGTTTTAATGATTTTTTTAATAAATTACCTTGTTCCAATAATTGTCTTATTGTATGAGCAAATTGTATAAAGAAATAGTGATTTTTCATAGCTGTATCATTTCGACTACTTAAATGTGATATGTTGAATGTCCTATGTTTTTGATTATAGAAGTCTTCATTTTCTATTTTCCATCTTTTTCTTCCTATAGAGACAATTTCTTTAATATTAGAATCTTTAACACATAAATTACTAATGTATCTAAAAGTAGTGTTTTTCTTCTTTTTTGTTTCTATAAATTTAAAAGCTGATAATATATTACCTTTATATTCAATATTAGTAGATAAATAATAATCTTTGAGAGTAGTTTCATTTTTATAATTAATATTATCTTCAAAAGTTTCATTTATTTCTTTTAATCTGTCGGGTTTTAAATTAAAAATATAATACCAATTATACTTTTTACATAGTTTAATAATTGGAGAAGTAGCATAAAGACCATCTCCAGTAATAATGAACTTATATTTAGGATAATTCTTTTTATATGTTTAATCATTCTCTTAAAAGCATTAGTTTCACAATCTTGTTTTTGTTTTTCAGTTAACATCTTTTTATTTTCAATGAATTCAGAATCTAAACTAATGACTATATTACCAACAACTAACTTACATCCTAGAACATATTTATAATATGAAATTTTACCATCTTTATGTTTCCTGATAAGACAGTTATTATTAAGATTGTAATCATGATTAGATAAACCGGTGCCGTCAAATAATAATTGAAAACATCCATTAAATCTATATCTATCAAACATTTTTGAGCAAATTAAAGCTTTTACAATATATTTTTGTATATTTATTAATTCATCAGTATTAATATTTATAAAAACGTCTTGAATAGTTTCCCAGTAGGGAAGTTCTTCTAAATCTTGATTACAAATCTTAGATAGATTTTTCATACAATTATCATAGTTAAAATCATCAGAAGAAATATCAGTCATGGTAGTTAATCCACATAAAAGCCCAAACAATCTAATTACACAAATTGTCTTCATTTTATAAGTTGTATAACTTTGATTTCTAGTATCCGTTAAATTATCAAACATATCTAATAGTTTAGTAAGATATTTATTAATAATAGAATATAATTCCTTAACTAAATCTTTGTCTTTTTCTTAATTTTCTTCTTTCTTTTATTCATTACTCATGCCACCTTTTATTCTTATATAGATTTTAACATAAATAGAAAAGAAAAATAGACGGATATCAGCATATTTATTGCGAAAAAATTTACTCTTTTTTAGGGAAATTATCAAAAAACTTTTATTTTTAACCAATATATGTTATAATTTTGTACAGAATAGGAAGGTGTTATTATGCTTGGCAATATAGTTGAAATTATTGATAACCAAGTCTTTATAAATTTAAACATAGATATCAGCAATCAAACCAACCTAATAAACTTACATGTAATATTTGAAGATGAAACAAAAAAAATCGTTGGTGAGATAGTTAAGGTTAACAAACAACAAATGGTTGTTAATATCGTTGGTGAACTTAAAGAAAAAAATTTTTTACCAGGATTTTCCTCAAAGCCATCGTTTAAATCAAATGTCCGTATAATTTCACTGGAAGAACTTGAATATGTACTAGGACCTCAAACTCCATCACAAGGTCAAACATTTTTTGGATATTCCAACATTTACCAGAACTACCGAATTAATGCCAGTATAAATGATTTTTTTAGTAATCATTTTGCTATCTTAGGTAATAGTGGTTCCGGAAAGAGTTGCACCGTAGCAAGCATATTACAAAAATTATTTACTTCAACATCATATACACCAGTAAAAGCAAATATATTTCTATTCGATGCATTTGGTGAATACACAAACGCTTTCAGCAACTTAAAGGATAAAAATGCTAGTATATTATATAAAACATATACAACCAATGTTACCTCAGCTGACTCTGAAATTATTCATATCCCAACATGGTTAATGGATGTTGATGATCTAGCACTTTTATTAGATGTAACCAATCCTAATCAATTACCAATACTAGAAAAAACGCTAAAACTTGTTCCAATATTAACAGGTGATTCTGCAGAAACAATCAAACACAAAAATGACATTATAGCTAGAGCACTGGAAGACATTTTACTAAGTGGTGCAAATTCGACAAAAATAAGAGACCAGGTAACGGCCATTCTTACCAAATTCAATACAGAAGAGTTAAATTTGGAAACAGAAATAGTGCAACCTGGTTACGTACGAACATTAAAACAGTGTTTATATATAGACAAAACCGGGAAATTTCAAGAAATTGAATTGGTTACTGAGTTCATAAGAAGTTTTATCCATAAAGAATTTGATCAAGATGATTCTACTACAAGCAGTCAATGCTTTTATAATTTAACAAATCTAGAAGAGGCGCTAGAATTTGCACTAATATCCGAGGGAATTTTAAAAAGTGAAAAAGTATATGACTTTGCAAATGTACTAAGTGTTAGATTGCATACATTAGCAAACAGTCCAAATCGTAAGTATTTTGAATATCCAGAATACACTGATAGAAATAGTTATGTGAGAGAACTACTGACAGATCGTTTAACTGGAAATAAATGTCAAATTGTTAATTTTAATATTAATTATGTCGATGATAGATTGGCTAAAGTAATTACAAAGATTTTATCTAAAATGCTCTTTAGTTTAGCCGTAGAAAACAATAGTAGGGGTAGTATACCTTTTCATATTATTATTGAAGAAGCTCACCGATATGTTCAAAATGATAAAGATATTGACATATTAGGATATAATATTTTTGATAGAATTACAAAAGAAGGTCGTAAATATGGTGTGTTTTTGGCTTTGATTACTCAAAGACCATCTGAGTTATCGGATACTGCAATATCGCAATGTTCAAACTTTATAATTTTGAGAACACTACATCCAAAAGATTTGCAATATATAAAAGAAATGGTTCCAAATATATCATCTGAAGTAGTACAACAATTAAAAAGCTTGCAGCCAGGAAATTGTATAGCATTTGGTAGTGCATTTAAAATACCAATTTCAATGCACGTGGAGTTTCCAAACCCTGCACCAAATAGTAATAATGTTGATTTAGCGACTATTTGGTATCAATAATATAAAAAAGCTACTTTTGTACTTTTTCTTTTTATATATTTGTGGTAAAATAAGATTGATAAAATAGTAAATGGAGGAAAATTTATGGCATTAGATAAATTAAAAACTATATTTGGGGGAGACGAGGAAGAAGAGTTTGTTGAAACACCAGTAGAAGAAGAATTTTATTCTACGACTCGCAGCTCTTATCAAACAGATAATGGTGCTGCTGGTTCAAAAATGATTTTGTTAGAGCCACGTGCTTATTCAGAATCTCAACAAATTGCTGATTATTTGAAAGAACGTAATGCAGTGGTTGTAAACTTAAAAAGAGTGACGCCTGATCAAGCAAAGCGAATAGTGGATTTTTTAAGTGGAACATTATACGCTATTGGGGGAGATTTACAAAAACTAGGTGGTGGCATTTTCTTATGTACACCAAATAATGTTAATGTTGAAGGAAAAATTAGTGATGACGCCCAACCAAGTAAGTCATCTCGTAGTAAAAAAGAAAAGGATGAAGATGACGAATTTAATTGGTAATCAATAGATATTCTGAGGTGATGAGTAATGGAAAAATTCAGTTATGAAGCCAACGGATATAATCGTAACCAGGTTAATCAATTTGTAGAAGAAGTAATTACTCAAACCGAGGGGATTATTAAACGATGCAAAGAACAAAAAAATGAGATAGAAAATTTAAGACAAGAATTAGAACACTACAAAAATATTGAAACTTCATTGAAAGATGCGATTATAAGAGCTGAAGAGGCAGGAGATAATATAAAAAGAATGGCTCGTGAAGAGTCTGAAATGATAGTTACGGATGCTAAGCATAATGCAAGTAGAATTGTCAACGAGGCTCTATTAAAGGCAGAAAAAATAGAAGTTCAATCAGAAAGATTGCAAAATAATATAAAAATATTTAAACGAAAATTGAAATTAATTGTAGAACAACAAATGGAAGTTGTTGATGAAATAGAAGTCTTAGATTTAGATGAAAAATAAATTCTAATTTAAAATAAGAGTTGTCATTGACAATTCTTATTTTTTTTGTTATAATATGTCGCAATTGAAGGGGATGGTGTAATGGAAATAGATGTTAAAGAACTTTTAAAGTTTTTCATATCTAAAATCAAGATTATTATTTTATGTACTTTTATCTTTGCAATAATTGGAATTATTTATGTTAATTTTATTATAGTTCCAATGTATCATAGTTCAACAACATTGATATTAGTAAGTAATGACAATAGTAAAAACTCTACAATGTTACAAAGTGAGGTAACACTTAACAAAAACTTAGTAGCAACGTACAGCGAAATTGTAAAATCTAGAACTGTTTTAACTAAAGTTATTGATGAATTGCATTTAGATACAGATGTAGCAAATCTATCAAATCAAATAACAGTTACATCTGTAGAAAATACGGAGATAATCAAAATTGAGGTTTCTGACGAATCTGCTGAGAAAGCCCAAAAAATAGCCAAAACAACAGCTGAGGTATTTAAAGATGAAGTTCAAAAAATTTATAATTTAACGAATGTATCAGTGGTTGACAAAGCCTATCTAGCAGAAAAGCCATATAATATAAATCCAATAAAACAACTTACAATTTTCACATGTGCTGGAATAGTTGCAGGAGCATTTATTTTGTTTTTAATATTTTATTTTGATACAAGTATAAAATCAAGTGAAGAAATAGAAGAAAAATTGAGCTTACCTGTTGTAGGTAAAGTAGTATTAGTTGAAACAAAAAGGGGACGTAGAAAATGAAAAATAAAGAATTATTAGTAAGTAGTAATCCTAAATCAGCGTTTAGTGAATCAATAAAAACAATTCGTACTAATTTACAGTTCTTATTAGTGAATGAGGATTCAAAAGTTATTTTACTAACATCTCCAGAACCAGGAGATGGAAAGAGTTTTGTTTCAGCAAACTTAGCAACTGCCTTCACTCAAGAAAATAAAAAAGTTTTATTAATTGATGGTGATCTAAGAAAAGGAAGACAACATAGATTATTCAAAATAGAAAATGATAAATCAAAAGGCTACTCTAATCTAATATTATCCTCAAAGGACGATAATACTATAGCAAATTTCATAGTAAAAACTGAAATAAAAAATTTAGACTTGCTACCAAGTGGTGCCTACCCACCAAATCCATCTGAACTTTTATCATCATCTAATAACAAAGAATTAATTAAGAAATTACGAAACATGTATGATGTTATTATTCTAGATTGTGCTCCAGTATTGGGATTAAATGATACTCTAGTAATGACAAAATTGTCAGACGTTAATGTTGTAGTTGTAACTAATAAGAAAACAAAACTAGAATCGTTAGACCAGGTAAATAAAAATTTTGCTAGAGCAAACACTAAGATAGATGGAGTAATATTAAATAAAGTAAAACAAAAAGATATATCGTACTATGGATATTACGGTGAACATTAATGAGAGATATTCACTCACATATAATGTATGGGATTGATGATGGTTCAAGATCACTAGAAGAAAGTATAAAAATTCTAAAAATTCAAGAGGAGAAAGGAATAACAGATATTATTTTAACTCCTCATTATATAGAAAATACAGATTATACATGTAGTATAAAACAAAAAAAAGATATAATAAAAGAATTAAAAAAACATACAACAATTAATCTATATATTGGCAATGAAGTATATATAACCGAAAATATTAAAGAATTGTTAGAAGATAAAAAAATTTCAACCCTAAATAATTCAAGATATTTATTAGTTGAGTTGCCAATGAATAATAAAATAGTTGATGTTGAAGATATTTTATTTAATCTAATAAGAATCAATATTATTCCAATAATAGCTCACCCAGAACGATATAGTTATGTTCAAGATAACATAAAATATTTAGATGGCTTAAAGGATTTAGGAGTGTTATTTCAGGGGAACTATGAGAGTTTATTTGGAAAATATGGTACAAATGCAAAGAAAACATTAAAAAAACTTATTAAACTTAATTACATATCATTTTTAGGAAGTGACATGCACCGCCTAGGTTATAAATATCATCAAGAGAAAGTGGCAAAAAAAATACTAAGAATTACTAGAAATAAAGATTTGGTAGAGGATTTAATTTCTAATAATATACTAAAAGTTATTAATAATAAGAATATAGAGGAATAACAACCTCTAATTTTTTTGCCTAATCTTGTAAAAAAGAAAAAGCTTTGTTATACTATAAATGAATAAAGAATAGAGGGCTTGCGTATGGAAATTTTTGGTATAAATAATATTTTTATTAAAAAAGATAAAAAAGAAATTCTAAGAGATAAGTATAAGAATATTTCTCTTTGCTTAAGTTTAGCTAGTGGCTATATCTTAAAGGATAAGGTTAATTCTTGTATAAAGCTCATTGCACAAGAATTATTAGATTTTTTTGACAATGAAGGAGATGGATATACATATCCTGTTTTAGTTGATAATTTCTACAGAATAACTATAGATAATAACAAAATATACTTTAGAAAAAATAACACATTTGGGGAAGAAACTTTAAACAAAGAAGCATTTTTAAAGCAAAAACTAATTTTCGTAGAAAACCATAATATTCCACAGTTTTTACTAGAAGAAGAGAAAGAAAAGATGCAAAAGCTACTTTCTCCTGAAGAAAGTATAGAATTAAATAAAGCATATAATAAACAAGAATTAAATAGCAATAAGTACTATCTAGATGATATATATAACAGTCTAGAGCTACAAAACATTTTAGCTAAGACAGGTTACTATGATATATCTATAAAAGACTATCTTTTAAATGCGTCTAATAATGATGTAGAATTAAAAATAAGTAATAAATTATTTCAGGATATATATGTAAATTATATTCTGGAATTAGGCTCATATATAGCTAAAAAAATAAAATAATAACATAAAGGTGGGGGTAACGATGCAAGCAAGTAGTAGCACGATAAAAAGTGAAATTTTTCGAACAATTTCTGATAACAGAATAAGTAGAAATAATCTTGCAAAAGAATTTCTTCTAATAAAAGAAAAAAGAGATAAAAAATTAGATGAATATAAAGAATTAGAACCGACAGCTATGATTGAAGTAGAAAGAAAATTAACATTAGAGAAAGCAAATTCAATTTTACTTCAATATCAAAATAGAATCAAAATGTGTGATTTATACGCGAAAAGAGCTCAACCTTTTATGAATTGTGTTATAGCTATAGAAAAAAACGATGAGGAAGAGTATAAAAGGTGTGTTGAGAAATTTGTAGAAGAAGTAAAAGAACAAGCCTTAGAATTAAAAAAGATGGAAATAAGAGAATCTAAACAAAAGAGAATAGTCTATAATACAACAAAACAATGGCTTAAAATACTAGAACGAACAAATTATAATGAGTGGAAGACATCAAGAGAAAAAAATGAAATTCAAAAAAATATTGAAGAAGAAAATATGCGTTTCTTTGAATTGGGCGAAGAAGAGGAAATAATCAAGATAGGATTAAAATCTCAAGAAATAACAATGAAACGAGAAGATTTTTCAGATATCCAAATTTTAAACACCTCACCATTAATACTAATTACTAGTATTTGTCCAAATATTAAAAACGGTTTCTCTAATTTAAATGAACAAAGAGCAAGGAAGAATAAATAGCTTTTTTGTAAAGTTTTGTCTAAATTTGGTCAATTAGGACTATATTATTAATATTTATGATATAATATTGCAAGAGAAACGGAGTGAAATTAATGTTACTATTAACAAAGGCAATTTTTGCAATTATGGTTGGTTTTTTATCATCAACTGTCTTAGGGTTAATCTTAATTCCTCTTTTGAAGAAGATGAGAGCAGGACAAAAAATAAGCATATTTGTAGGTGAAGCACATAGAAAAAAAGAAGGTACTCCTACAATGGGAGGTCTTATTTTTATTGTGCCAACAGTAATCGCAACAATAGGATTACTAATTACTGAAAAAATATCATATACATCAAACTTAGGAATTGTATTACTGGTTTTTGTAGGATATGCAACAATAGGGTTTCTAGATGACTTTCTGTCAATAAAAAAAGGAAATAATGAAGGATTAACTACTTATCAAAAACTTTTTTTACAAGTTTTAATAGCTGTTGGATTTTTCTATATTTATATGAAAAGTGGTGGACAAACTGCTTGGGTAGTTGGAACACTTCACATAGATATTGAAATGGGTTGGCTCTATGGATTATTTATTTTATTGGTATTAGTAGGAGCTTCTAACGCAGTTAATTTAACCGATGGACTAGATGGCTTAGCAGGAGGTCTTTCCGCAATAGCCTTTGTTGCATTTAGTTTAATTTCATTAATGGTTGGATTTGAAGATATAGGAATATTTTCCTTAATATTAGTTGGAAGTATAGTTGGATTTCTTGTGTTTAATACTCACCCAGCAAAAGTATTTATGGGTGATACAGGAAGCCTTGCCTTAGGAGCAGCAATGGGAACAATTGCTATATTAACACATAGGGAATTAACACTATTAGTTGTTGCTAGTGTATTCGTAGTTGAAACATTAAGTGTAATTTTACAAGTTATCTGGGTTCAATGTTTCGGGAAAAAATTATTTTTAATGACACCATTGCACCATCACTTTGAAAAATTAGGTTGGCAAGAAACTGACATAGTTAAATTGTTTTGGGTTTTCGGTCTTGTAGTTGCAATGGCAGGAATAATCTTTGGAGTTTGGTTATAATAAGAAAAGAGGAAATGATATGGCAAATAAAAAAATAGTTTTAGTTGTAATGGACGGAGTTGGAATTACAGAAGAAAAATTTGGTAATGCTGTTTTAAATGCTAATACACCAAATTTAGATTTATTAATGGAAAAGTATCCACATACATTAATCAAAGCTCACGGAACCGCAGTAGGACTTCCAAGCGATGATGATATGGGAAATAGTGAAGTTGGTCACAATGCCTTAGGCTGTGGTCAAATTTATTCTCAAGGTGCAAAATTAGTAAATGAAGCAATAGAATCAAAGAAAATATTCAATGGTGAAATATGGAAAAAACTTGTTTCTAATGCTAAAGATCATACTATGCATTTTATTGGATTATTATCAGATGGAAATGTTCATTCACATATAAAACATCTATTTGTTTTAATGGAACAAGCCAAAAAAGATGGTGTAAAGAATGTAAGAGTTCATATTTTACTAGATGGTAGAGATGTAGAAGAAACAAGTGCCTTAAAGTATGTTGATATGTTAGAAAATAAAATAAAGGAATTAAATGATGATAACTTCAATGCCATGATAGCGAGCGGTGGTGGTAGAATGACTATCACGATGGATAGATATGAAGCAAATTGGAAAATGGTAGAAAAAGGCTGGGAAGCACATGTACTTGGAATAGGTCGAGGATTCGAAAGCGCTACAAGTGCCATAGAAACATATAGAAAAGAAAACAATGTTATAGATCAAGATTTAGATAGTTTCGTTATTGAAAAAGATGGAAAACCAGTTGGAACTATTGAAGATCACGATAGTGTAATATTCTTTAACTTTAGAGGTGATAGAGCTCTTGAAATTTCTAGATGTTTCGATGAAAAAGATGAATTTGATAAATTTGACCGTAAAAGAGTTCCAGACGTCATGTATGCAGGTATGTTACAATATGATGCAGACTTAAAAATTCCACACAATTATTTAACAGAACCACCAAAAATAAAATATACTTTAACAGAGGAGCTATGCAAATATAATATAAGAGAATACGCAATCAGCGAAACTCAGAAATTTGGACACGTTACGTATTTTTGGAATGGAAATCGTACTGAAAAATTTGATGAACAATTAGAAACTTATGAAGAAGTTGATAGTGATGTTATATCATTTGATAAAAAGCCAAAGATGAAAGCCTTTGAAATTACGGATAAATTAGTTGATGCTATTCTATCTGATAAATATGATTTTCTTCGTACTAATTTTCCTAATGGTGACATGGTAGGTCATACTGGAAATTATGAAGCAACTATTGAAGGAATCGAAGCAGTGGATGAAAACTTAGGTAGAATTATGAAAGCAGTAGATGAAGCTAATGCAACACTACTAGTTATGGCAGATCATGGTAATGCAGAGGAAATGTACCAACTAAAAGATAAAACTAAAAAAGTTGCAAAGACCTCTCATACACTTAATCCAGTACCATTTATTTTATATGGAAAAGATAGTGATAAATATGAAATGAAGAAGGGTAATTTTGGTCTTGCCAATGTAGCTTCAACAGTCGCAACCCTATTTGAAATCAGTCCAAATGAACATTGGCTAGAAAGTATTATTGAAAAGAAAAAATAGCACTATTTGTACTATTTAACCAAGTGCTATATCCATAATCATCATAATTGAAAATCCAATTAATGTAAAGAAAGCCATTAGGTCTTTCTTTTTATTTGTTTGACTTTCTGGTATTAATTCTTCTACAACCACATATATCATTGCTCCAGCTGCAAATGCTAATAGATATGGTAAAAGTGTTCTAACCTTTATAACTAGTATCGCTCCAATAACTCCAGCAATCGGTTCTGCAAAACCACTAAGTTGTCCATAAAAAAATGCTTTTTTTCTACTCATACCTTCACGTCTTAAAGGAAGTGACACAGCCATTCCTTCTGGAAAGTTTTGAAGACCAATACCAAGTGCCAGCATACATGCAGTTGTAGTTGTTGCTCCCTCTAGTCCATAAAATAATGAACCAAATGCAACTCCAACAGCAAGTCCTTCTGGAATATTATGCAAAGTTATTGATGTAATAAGCATAAGACATCTTTTAAAACTAGAACTATTAGTAATTTTCTTTTTCTTTTCTATAATATCAAAGATCTTATCACCTAAAAAAAGTAAGACAGCTCCTGATAAAACACCTATTAAACAAACAACCCAAACTGTTAAATGTAACACTTTAGCCATTTCCATTGCTGGTGAGAGTAGAGAAAAAAATGAAGCAGCAATCATTACACCAGCTGCAACCCCTAACATCGCATCCATAACATTTTTATTTATTTTCTTAAACAAAAAAACAACAGAAGCACCTAGTAAGGTTATAAACCATGTAAATAATGTAGCAAGTAAAGCTTGAACTGGATATCCCAAATTATTAAACCATTGAATCATAAAATCCTCCTAACAATCTAAGTTATTCTATGAAAAAATGATTATTTTGTATAGACGAATATAAGAAATTAATTTGACACATTTCATAAATTATGATAAAATCTACGATTGTGTGTAAAGAAAGGAGGCTAAAGATGAATTTCGATGATAAAAGTATAGATTTTGAATTTTTAATTAATGATTTTATTGAATCATATAAGTTTTATCATTCAAAGGAAGAAACAGAACAGTTGATATTAGATATATTAAATGAAAAACATATCGCAATCTTACCTAGTTACCTAGAAATATTAGGTACTGATTTAAAAATAAAGTTATCAAATATGATAAAGAAGGATTATGAAGAAACTCATAACGACGAATTAGAAAAATACATTGAATTAATAAACAAACAAAAAGAAGAAAAAAATACATCACAGAATAAAAGATTAAAAAAGTTCAAGTTAAAAAGAATGACAACCATTGGTGTTGTAACAGCAATTTGCCTATCCAGCCAATCACCAAAAATAACAACAGATAAAGAGTTAACAACGACTAGTAAAATAGAACTACATCAAGATCTAGATTTCTATATAGCCGATACTAAAATAAAAGAAAAAGAAAGAAAAGAATATCAAAAGAAAGAACAAATAAAGAATGAGTTAGAAAGAAAAGAAAAAATATTAAAACACTATAAAAAGTGCAAATCAATAAAAGATATAAAAACAAGACAAAAACAATTAGAATCAATAGATTGGAAAAAATCAGATAAGATTTACCCAGCTTGTAAATTAAGTGCACCTGTTCAACGTTTTATATATGAACAATCAGTATTAAATAAATGGCCAGTTGATTTTACTTTTTCTATAATTTATGCAGAAACAAGAGGTAACTTTACTTCAAGTGGAGAGGTTAGCTACAATGCACCTAATAACTATGATTTAGGTTTAACTCAACAAAATACAGTGAGTTCATTAGAAAATTTTAGAAAAAAGTATAAAATTTCATACGATAAAGCATTCAAGTTACTAAAAAATAATGATTACGTAAATATTTGTAGTGCATTTTTAGAATATGAAGTAATAGCAGCTAGATTTGATGAATATGATCCTTATGAATTTGCAGGATGCTATAACGGTTGGATTAATTGGAGAAAAAATGAGATTTCAATGGAATATGTAAAAGAATTTAAAAAAGGTTATAACAAAGTTTTTACAAAGAATCATAACATAAAAAGCAAATAAGTAATTAACATATATAGATATATGTTCTTTTTTTTTATAAAAAAAATAAAATTAAATAGGGTGGTAGAATGAAAAAACATTTTGATTTCTATTTGTTTACATCAATAATTATATTAATTTTATTTGGTGCCATAATGATCTATTCGGCCTCATCAATATGGGCTAATTACAAATTTGAAGATAGTTTTTACTATGTAAAAAGACAAATGGTTTTTATAGTATTAGGAATCTTTTTAATGATTACAACGTCTAAAATTGATTATAATATTTATTATGAAAATTCTAATAAAATTCTGGGAATTTGTATAATTTTATTAATATTAGTTTTAATTCCAGGAATAGGTAGTGTCAGAAATGGTAGTAGAAGTTGGTTTGGTATAGGATCATTAGGAATTCAACCAAGTGAAGCAGCCAAACTTGGAATGATTATTTTTACAAGTAAATATCTTACTAACAGTAGTAAATTTCTAAAAAACTACAAATATGGTGTTTTTCCTATCTTAGGAGTTTTATTTCTACTATTTGGCCTAATAATGCTTCAACCGGATTTAGGAACTGGCATGATTTTAGTTATATCAATTATTTCTCTTTTATTTATAGCGGGAGTTAATATGAAATTCTTTATAGGAGGAGGTATCATAGGATTAATAGGAGTAATCATTTTAATAGCTATCGCCCCATATAGAATGGATAGAATAACTTCATTTATAAATCCATGGAATGATCCATTAGGAACCGGTTTTCAAATTATTCAAAGTTTATACGCAATAGGACCTGGTGGACTACTAGGAAGAGGATATTTAAAATCCATCCAAAAACAATTTTATTTACCAGAGCCCCAAACTGATTTTATATTTTCAATTATAGCTGAGGAATTTGGTATTGTTGGAACTATATTTGTAGTTTTTATGTTTTCATTTATTATATATAGAGGGATCAGAATCGCCTTAAGAACAAAAGATAGTTTTGCTAAATATTTAGCATTTGGAATGTCTTTTCAACTAGCTTTTCAAGCACTTATGAACCTAATGGTGGTGATTGGAATGATTCCAGTAACTGGAGTTACACTTCCATTCCTATCTTATGGGGGTAGTAGTTTACTTATAACTTTAGCAAGTATGGGAATAATCCTAAATATAAGTAGATATCAAAAATAGAAAGATACAACTAAAGAAACAAAATATAAAGTTATGTACATGAAAACGAAAGACTAGTTTAATTGGTCTTTTTTTGATAGAAATCATTTCAAACCTATAAATAGATTGCCAAATCAGCAATAATTTGGTATAATACGCAATAAATGTCAGGGGGATTATTATGGTTAAGGGTGATTTTGACAAAAAGGTTAATAGTGTAATTGAAAAGTTAGAAAGTGATTACTCATATATATCAATCACAAAAGAACATTTGAAAGCATTGATTACGAGTGATGTTGATCTTAACACGATAGAAAAAAAGTTAAAAAACTACTGCGAAAGTGAAGTAAAGGAGAAATTAGATTCTAATAATTCTGTAGAAGTTATAGATAGTTTTATTAAGGACAAACTTAAATTTAATACAAAAATCGAACATAATATAATAAAATTAAAAAAACTAGGTGCTTTCTTATCAAGATATGATTATATACTTGACATAGATGTACTTAATAAATTAGTAACAAGTAATGCTTGTTTAGATAAACTATTTAAAGAAATATCACTAAGTCAAACTGAATCAAGTGAATCCAAAATATCTTCGATTATCGCTGAAGATAGTTTTATATCTTCTCTTATTGAAGGATATTGTTGTTTAAATAATATTCAAATTCAAGATGAGTTAGATGATTTAGAAGAAGATTGTTATACTGATAACTTAAAAATTTATTTTCAAGAAATTAGGAAGTATCATTTACTAACGAAAGAAGAAGAAATAAATTTATTCTATGAATATAATTCAGGAAGTATATCTGCAAAGAAGAAACTAATAGAAAGCAACTTAAGATTAGTAATTCCTATTGCAAAAAAATATAAATATCACGGCTTATCATTTGAAGATTTAATCCAAGAAGGAAACATCGGATTGATGACTAGTATAGAGAAGTTTGATGTTACCAAAGGATATAAGTTATCAACATATGCAACCTGGTGGATAAGGCAGGCTATAGTTAGATCTCTAGAGAAAAAAGGTAGAATGATTCAATTACCTTCTAGAAGAGTACAAAGAATAAGTAAATATAATAGAATTAGCGAAGAATTAGAAAAGAATCTTGGAAGGGAACCTACTATTGCAGAAATGTCTAAAGCTATGCATCTTTCATATAATACGACACTAGAGGTTTATAATGAAAGAAACCACCCAACAAGTTTAAATGCAATGGTAAGTTGTGAAGAAACAAAGGAATTAGGAGAATTTGTTCCATCAGATTTTGAAGTTGATCAAGATATAAATAATAAAATGGCAAATAATGACATAGAGAAAATTATGCTCGAAACACTTAGCGAAAGAGAAAAGAAAGTTTTAATGCTTAGTTTTGGTTTTGACGAAAATAAAGAAATGACTTTGGAGGAGATAAGTGAAGCATTAGGAATATCTAAAGAAGGTGTCAGAAAAATAGAAAAAAGAAGTCTAAATAAAATAAGAAAAAATCGTGAAACAAAATATTTGGCTTACTATATGAATAGTCCTAAAACATCACAAGAAAATTTACACAAATTAACAAATAGTGACAGTTCAACGGGATGTTATATTTCTACAGATAGTTTAATAACATATATAAATACAAAGTATCAAAAAAATTATGATAAAGATATATTAAATGTATTGTTACTAGATTTAGCTGAAGATGAATATAATAATATTCTTGAAAGATATAATTCTGATTTTATCGAAAAAGATATGGGAGAGTTCCAGTCAGATATAAAAAAGCTTTTCCACACAAGGGTATTGCCAAGAATAAAAATTATAATCGAAAACGAACGATTAGGAAAATCTGTAAAATATCGAAAAGATAAGAAATTAGAAAAAGAAAAGTATTACGATGTAATAACAAGTGGTGAGTTTGCACAATCTCTAAAAAAATTACCAAAAGATACCCTAACAATTGCAACAGAAAAATTTCAAAATATACCAACAAGAGAAATAGCTAGACAGTTTTCTATAAGTGAAGAGGACGTTTTGAGAAAAACATCAACAGTTTTAAAAATTATTAAAAATAAAATAGAAGAACCTTTAAATAAAAATGATTGCAAAGTCAAAATATATAAAAAATAAAGATAGCTCTCACTTCAAAAGTATGTTAAAATTATACTAGAGGTGATAAGATGAATATTTTTGTAACAGGTTGCTGTGGTTATATAGGAAGTCACACCTGTGTAGAACTTTTAAATGCAGGTTATAATGTTATTGGATTAGATAATTTCAGTAATAGTAAAAAAGATGTATTAGAAAAGATAGAAAAGATAACAACTAAGAAGATTAAGTTTTATGAAGGTAATATGCTAGATAAAGAGATATTATCAAAGATATTTCATGAAAATAAAATAGATTGTGTTATAGATTTTGCTGCATATAAAGCAGTAGGTGAATCAGTAGCAAAACCAGTTGAATATTACATAAATAATGTTTCAAGTGTTTTAACATTACTTAGTGTTATGAAAGAAAACAACTGTAAACGTTTAGTGTTCTCAAGTAGTGCAACTGTATACGGAGATCCTGAAGTAGTACCTATTACAGAAGATGCTAAAACAGGTGGCACTACTAATCCATATGGTACTAGTAAATTATTTGTAGAACAAATCCTAAAAGATTTATATAACTCAGACAAAGAATGGGATATCTGTATCTTAAGATACTTTAATCCAATTGGAGCGCATGAGAGTGGATTAATAGGTGAAGATCCAAAAGGAATACCAGCCAATTTAATGCCTTATATTTCCAAAGTTGCTAGTGGTAAATTAGAATGTTTATCAATTTTTGGAGATGATTATGACACTAAAGATGGTACTGGGGTAAGAGATTATATTCATGTTGTTGATCTTGCTATTGGTCACATCAAAGCTGTAGAAAAGTTAGAAAAGGAAAAACAAGGATTGTATATCTACAACTTAGGTACAGGAGAGGGATACAGTGTTTTGGAAATGGTTCATGCCTTTGAAAAAGTAAATAATTTAAAAGTCCCATATAAAATAGTAGAAAGAAGAAGTGGTGATATTGCAATGTGTTATTCATCACCAAAAAAAGCAAAAGAAGAATTAGGCTTTTCTTGTAAAAAGACATTAGATGATATGGTAAGAGATGCCTATCACTATGAACAAGTTAATAAAGATTTGTAAAGTATTTAATAGTAGAGTAAATTTTATTACTCTTTTTTTCTTTTGTTAGTTTTTTTTAATTCTTTATGGTATACTAATAAAAGATGAAAGAGGCGATAGTATGGAGTTTGTTGAGTTAACGAAAAAAGAATTTGATAAGTTTGAAGAAAATCATAAACAATCAAGCTTTAATCAAACAAGTGCATGGGGAGAATTAAAAAAATGTAATGGTTGGACTCCTATGCTATTAGGATTAAAGGATAAAAAGAAAGTTGTTGCCGCTACACTTTTATTAGCAAAAGAATTGCCCATAATCCATAAAAAAATGTTTTATGCCCCACGTGGTTTCTTAATTGATTATAAAAACTATGACCTGTTAGGTGAGTTCACATCAAAAATCAAAGAATACGCTAAAAAAAATAAAGGTATTTTCATAAAAATAGATCCATATATTCCATACAAAGAGCGTGATATTGATGGAAAAATAGTAGAGAATGGTATTGATAATGAAGATGCATATAAAAACTTATTAAAACTAGGCTATCATCATTTTGGTTTTAATGTTATGCAAGAGACTCTTCAGCCTAGATGGATTTTTGTAACTGATACAGAGAACAAAACAGTAGATGAAGTTATGAAAGGCATGGATTCTAAAACAAGACAAATTATTAGAAAAAATGAACGTTTATGTATTAAAACTAGAGAAATTGGATACGACGAATTGGATAAGTTTAAGGATATAATGCAACGTACAGGTGATAGAAGAAAATTTATTGATAGACCATTATCATATTATCAAGAAATGTATAAAGCACTATCTCCTGATGGAATATTAAAAATTCTACTTGCTGAACTTCATACCAAAGAATTATTAAAAAACTTAAATCATGAAAAAGACTCATACCAAAAAGAATATGATGAGAGAAAACATAAACACGATGATGGTATTAATAAAATGAATGAAAAAAAATATGAGTCAAAACAAAAAGAAACAGAGAAAAATATTGAAAGAGTAGAAAAAAAAATCAAAGAGATAAAAGAATTAAATAAAAAACATGGTGATGTAATATTGCTCGGAGGAATATTATTCTTAGTTCATGGCAATGAAGTACTTTCTTTAGTAGGAGGAAGTTATGAAGAATTTATGGAGTTCCAATCTGCCTATACTGTGCATTGGGAAGGATGCAAATATGCCATAGAAAACGGTTATAAGAGATATAATTTTTATGGTATTACAGGTGACTTTAGAGAAGAAAATCCATTATATGGTCTATATCTATTTAAACGTGGATATGGTGGAAGAGTAGTTGAATTAATAGGTGAATTTGATTTGGTTATTTCAAAATTCTGGTATCATACCTATAAATGTGCTTTTTCTTTATATCATAAAATAAAAAATATAAAAAATAGAGATTAGTATTTGAGGTGTTAATATGCTTAGTTCATTAAAATATAGAAAAAAAGAGTTAGTATCAATTTCAGTAATTTTATTGTTTGCTTTAATAAGTACTCATTATATTTATTATAAATTTAAAGATTCTAGAAATATAGATTATAATACATCTACGTTAGATGTTACATTTCATGAAAAGAGTGGAGACTTAGTTAATCTTACTAAAGTAACTCCTGTTACTGATTCAGTAGGTTTATCTTCAACAGCCTATACATTTACCATAAAAAACAACACAAATAAAAATTTAAAATATTCAATCAAAATAGATGATAATAAAAAACAAGTAATAAAAGATGATTGTGGTGAATATCAAATACCACATAATATCATAAAGTTTTCTATCCACAAAGAAAAAGAAAAAAGTAACATTCAAGTCCTTTCTAACTTAGTAAATGGAGAAGTATTAGAAAGAGTAATTAAAGCAGGACAGAAGGAAGAATACACAATGAGATTCTGGATAGCAAATAATACACTACCAACAGGCAGCAAATTACATTATCATGGTAAAATTGTAGTTACCGATGAAGGAACTCAAGTAGCAACGACTATCTCTTAAATCGTTGCTAATTTTATTTACAAATAAAATAAAATTAGATATAATCATATTAAAGTAAGGATGTGTATTTATATGACTGATAGCAAAAAGGAAAATAAATTAGGCTTCATTGTTCTAATAGTTAGTGTTTTGATATGTGCTTTAGCAGTAAGTTATGCTATTTGGACTCAAACGTATCATGGTAAAAAAGAAAATAAAATGGACACAGCTACACTGATTTTGACATTAGATGAAAGTGCAAGTAAAGGAATTTCTTTATTAAATACTGTACCTGTAACAGATGATAAAGGTGAAAGTTTTGAACCTTACACATTTACAGTTAAAAATTCTGGTACTACAGATGCAAAGTATCGTATTCTGCTAGTTAATGATGAAGAAAAATATAAAGAACATGGATGCAGTGATTTAAAATTAGATTGGTCTAATATAAAATATTCTTTTTCTAAAGATAATGAGGTAGCAACAATAGGAAACTTAGGAACATCAGGAGGAGTACTTACGGAAGGAATACTAAAAACTGATGATAAATCTTCATATAGCCTAAAACTTTGGATTAAAGCTGAGGCAACTAATGAGATTATGAACCAACATTTCCATGGTTTAATTAAAGTAGAAGCAATTCAAAGTGATCAAGAACTTCCTGTAAATGATTAACTGGAATCTTCTTTTTTTTTAAATTTTTACATAGAATTATGATATAATGATAAAGGACGTGGTTTTATGAAGGCAATAATATGTGCTGGAGGAACAGGAGGACATATTTATCCTGCTCTAGCAATTTATAATAAAATAAAAGAAGAAGAACCTTTTAGTGAAATTTTATATATAGGAACAACCAATAGAATGGAAAGTGAACTAATTCCTAAACTCGGTATTAAATATGTAGGAATTGAGATGCAGGGAATTGATAGAAAGAATTTATTAAAAAATGTCTCTGTATTTATAAAGTATAAAAAAGCAATCAGAAAAGCTAAAAAGATAATCAAAGACTTTCAACCTGATATAGTAATTGGTGCGGGTGGCTATATAACAGCTCCAGTTATGATCGCAGCACATAAATTGAAGGTAAAAATATTAATACATGAACAAAATTCTATTCCAGGGGTATCTAATAAGTTGATATCAAAGTATGCTGATAAAATATGTGTATCACTTCCGTCAACGGTTGAATATTTTGATAAAAATAAAGTGGTCTACACCGGTAATCCTAGAAGTGAAGAAATAATTGCTGCAAAAGAAGCTAACAAAAGTGACTTTGGTTTAAAAGAAAATAAAAAGTTAGTTGTTATAGTTATGGGTTCTTTAGGATCTACTACCATGACACAAAAAATTAAACAAATAATTCCAGCTTTCAACATTAAAGACTATCAAGTAATAGTAATTACTGGGAAAGAATACTATAAAGACTTCGAAATTATGAATTTACCAAAGAATGTTGCATGTGTTCCATTCTTAGATAATTTTATTAATATATTAAAGAAGACAGATTTAATAATTTCAAGAGCAGGAGCATCAACTATTGCGGAAATAACAGCTATTGGCTTACCATCAATTTTAGTGCCATCTCCATATGTTACCAACAATCATCAGTATAAGAACGCAAAAGAATTAGAAGATGCTGGGGCTTGTAAACTAATAACTGAAGAAGAATTTTCTATGGGGACTGTTATAACTGCAATTGATAGCATATTATTAAATGAAAAGAATTATAAGAATATGAAAACAGCAGCTAAGAAGTTAGGAATTCCAAATTCCGCAACAAAAGTTTACAAAGAAATAAAAAAGACAATTGAGGAAGATTAAAATGAATTTAGAATTAATAGAGCAATTAAAACAAATGAATATTGGCAAATTAGAGACGAATGTTCTATTATCAAAATATACAACTTATAAAGTAGGTGGCAAGGCTAAAGTTTTAGCTTATCCTAAAAATATAGAAAAATTAATAACTTTATTAAAATGGGCTAAGACAAATAATATTTCATATAAAATGTTGGGAAATGGTTCAAAC
>ERZ773139.690-NODE-690-length-43300-cov-16.446271_pt1 | contig 43300 bp, 27 predicted proteins | sample MGYA00580854_ERZ773139 | MGnify/ENA primary metagenome ERZ773139 (study PRJEB29015, sample SAMEA2737809) | human gut metagenome | biome: human gut; feature: human-associated habitat; material: faeces | place: China | collected 2012 ...
ACAAACAGACGGTGGCAGACCTCGTAGGTCATGCGGACACCGGCTTTCTGGAGCGCACCTACTGCCACCCCCAGCAGGCGCAGAAGGAGCAGGCGGCAGACTCCATGCTCACCATGCTCCGCCCGGGCGGCGGACAGATCTTCAATCTCGCCGCCGTCTGTCCTCCGAAGCGGCCCAGCGCATGATTGTTGCTTTCGTAGAAATTCATTTCTCCAAGAAAATTGTGATAGCTTTACCGCCGCGCTTGCGGTATGTTGTGCTTGCAAAATAAGCCTCAACTGTACCGAGAACAAATGAAAGAGAGGTCATTTTTATGGCAAGCATCCGCAAGCGCGGCAGCAGCTATCTCATCGTGGTCTCCATGGGCTATGACTACAACGGCAAGCGCATCAAGCCCCAGCAGAAAACCGTCCACCCGCCAGAAGAACTGACACCCAAGCAGGTCGAAAAGTGGCTCAACGAACAGGCTGTCCTCTTTGAACGTGACTGCCGCCACACGCCGCAGCCCGTCCAGCAGCTCACGCTGGCAAAATACATTGACCTGTAGCTGACGGACATCGCGCCCCACAAGCTGGCAAAGTCCACCATCCGCCGCGACCGGCAGGACATCGAGCGTATCCTCCCGGCGCTGGGTCACTACAAGCTCACCGAGCTGCGGCCAGAGCACTTCCGGAATTTCTACGCAGAGCTGCGAAAAGTCATCCGTCCCGACACAAAAAAGCCACTCTCCGAGTACACCATTGAGGGCGTGCACGCGACGCTGTGCAGCATCCTCTCTGATGCCGTGGAGGGTGGCTTTCTTTCGCATAGCCCGGCGTGGCGCACCTACCGCTACGCCGGGCGCAAGTGCGAAAAGAAAATCGCGGACGAGGAAACGGCGCAGAGGATCATTGCCGCGTTGGAGGGCGAGAGCATCAAGTACGAAACCTACTTCAAGCTCATCATCGCCACGGGGATGCGGCGGGGCGAGTGCTGCGGATTGAAGTGGTGCGACATTGATTGGGAGCAGCGTTCCATCCACATCTGCCGCAACGCGGTCAAGGTGACAGACGAGGAGATCTTTGTCAAGGAACCCAAGACCCGCGCAGGTGACCGCTATGTGTACTTCTCAGCCGAGATGGAAAGTCTCCTGCGGGAGTACCGGCAGGAATGTGTATACATTACCAAGACCTATGACCAGCGAGAGCTGACCGCCGATGACTTCCTGTTCCGCCGTCAGGGAGCGCAGCTCCCCATGACGCCCACCACCTTCACCTACCGCTTCAAGCTGATCCTCAAGAAGAACGGCCTACCGCAGGAGCTGAACGTCCATTCCCTCCGGCACACCGCCGCCAGTCTGATGATCGCGGGCGGTACGGATGTTGCCACGGTGGCGGGCATCCTCGGCCACAGTCAGCCCTCCACCACGCTGGACATCTACACCCACGCCTTCGACAAGAACAAAAAGGCCGCCAGCGCGGGCTTGCAGGGAATGCTGGAGATTTGAATCACGCTTCCGCACACATAGGTCGTCAGGATTAGCAGATGAAGATATTTCTGGTTCTTTTTGGAACTATATCTTCCTTCAATATGGTTTCAAGTCAGAAAATTCCGAGGCTGCAGCCAATAGATTGTACAATTATTTCAGAGGTGCAATCAAAGGTACATTGGCACACTACAAACGTTTTTTCGCGCCTGAAGGGACTCAGCAATATTACACCTCTCTGCTGCTCCACGCTCTGGCACCAAAGCAAAGCATAGAATCTCTCTACTCCATTCTATTTGATTTTTATGTGAAAAACTTAGATTTCCAATATGTAACGGGCTATGGAGATCGTAAATACTGAACTGATTTACACAGTATAAGCGCAACGGCGGCAGGGGTTTCTCCCTGCCGCCGTTTTTTTCTGTGCCATCTAAGTGAGCAGACCATTTTTACTTCCGCAGAGCAAAACGGTAAAATCTTGTTAGGACACCCTAAGACCCGTTAGCGCGTTATAGCTACACAGGTTAGTTTCCATAGTAGACAGCAATAGGATGGATTACGCACAGGTTCCTTTCTTTTGTTGGTAGCAGTTGTCGTAAAACTTCATTTACGCTAAATTGTAGTGTAGCAAATATGTTCTGCGAATCATTGGGATCGGTATCTTCGCCGATAATATTTGTAATCATCCCAACGCAAGTGATTTCACCACCATATTTGAATCCTAAGTTCTGTGCATCAATACGGAAATAACGATCATCCAAAGGGATAAGGTACCCATCCGAAGAAATCAGCATTCGGTTATAAGGAATAATCTGGCGAACCATATCGATTATCTCTTTGATTCCATCATACTGTTTCCCGCTGGCAGCAACTGCTTCTTTAATCTTGGCTCGGATTGCGTTGCTATTTGATCTTTGTTGTGAACGATTAAGACTTTCTGTTGCAACGGATGCGGTGGTTTCAATTTTCTCTTTCTCTGTTTTCTTTAAATACTCAATCAGACCGCCTTTTGAAAAAATTCTCTCCAGATAATCAAAATCAACGACATCGAAAACTCTTGTCAGCTCAACATATGCACCATAATCATCTTGATCCTGCCCATTAGAAGTCAAACATACAGGGGTAATACTATCATACGCAATGTCGAATGCTGCATCGTGAAGTGTTTTGGTTATAATCTCTCGAGATGCCGAATGTACTTCCTTTTCCGTGCCAATGCCTCCTTGGATATCAAGTTTAAGCTCTGCATTAAAAACTTTTAATAGCTTTCCCCCAGCGTCACCTTCGAGATTGCCGGAGATTGACTTGTTTGTGGATTTCTGCTCGCCATTCTCTTCTTCAGTAGAGAAGCCTGTGATAATGCCTTTTTCACTTTGTGCAATAATTGAGTTAACGATATCTGTATCCAAGTAAAGAAACTGTTTCATAGAAGACACTTCCTTTCTATGTAAGTCTTATTTTACGACAGCTTTAGTTGCCTTAATCTTACGATTGCTATATGCCACAACATCTTTGATAACCAGCTTATGAATAGCAGAAATGATTATCGCCATTTTATCATAATCAGGGTTGCCCGCTTCATTCACCGGCAGAGATATGTAAAGTGCATCTGCATCCTTTGCATAGAAATTATGGCCGTAATCGAATTGCCCATTATGGGAAGATTTGTGAATTGCTGTTGTAACAAATATCGATGCGTATTTCGGCAAATTCTCCGTATGTACGACTGCGATATGATCATCACCGCCATAAATATAATTTCTATATTTCGCAGAACCGAACATATCAATCGTTGTAGTGTTCTTCTCGAACACCTCGACCTCATTGCTGATATACGCAGAAATGCCTTCTGATGCTTCGCCGGCAGTGACAAACGGAAGCGTACCTGCAATGCGGTCATCGCCTTTCAAACGCTTTCCCCGTGTCGATTTGCCAAAGAGCTTTTCAAGATTATAGGTATCCCATTTAAGCGATTGGAAGTTTTTGAGTGCGTCTTCTTCATCATTGGATAATTCGTAATTATCCAGTCCGCTTACCGTTAGGTAAGCGGACTGCTCCGCCACACGCTCCGCTTCCAGCTCCGCTATAAAGGATTCCATAAAATCAAAGTCGATATAACCATTATTTTTTATAGGAAGTGAAACCATTTGCTTTTTTAATGTTTCGACGTTGAATCTTGAACTCCCCCAAGCGAAAGAGCAAAATGCTTTTCTCATAGTCGAAAGGAAGAATTGAGCGTTATTCTTGCCAAATTTAGCATACTTCGGCCTTAGTATTTTTATTTTATCTCCCGTAAAATATGGTTTCTCTTGATAAAACATTGTAGCAGTATCTTGCCCAAAAGATATTGTATTTCCTGGATTAAGATATTTAATTGGCTCATCAATGTTACCCTTTCTCCCGTTTTCTGTACTTTGGCGAACTATATATGGATGTCCCCTATTTTCGATAATTGCTACTTTGTTTGCATCAAAACATTTCTTATAAGATACAACTTCGAACAAGTCTCCAAGTTTAAATTCGCCCCACTTAACAGTCCCCAGCTTTTCGTTAAGTGAGGCATTCATTTTCCCAGGCGGTCATCCTCCGTGGATTGATTTTTCAGCAAATTTGATACTTCCCACGCCAGATAATCGCTTACGGTTTTCTTGAAATCATCCAGTGTCGGTTTTGTGTCGATTGGAGCCGTCTGATTCCAGTCTGTGCCGTTATTGGGATCAATTTTACCTTCGTAGTATTCCTTTTCGGTAAAAATATTCAGCTTAGATTTGCCGAAGCGCACCAGATCCACTATCTCGGCATATCGCTCCTTTGCGTGATCGGTATCCCGCAGGTTACAGCTTGCCTTTTTGCGATTTGTTCGCGTATACCCGTCAACGGAAAAGTCGATGAACTTTACAGTGTCGTCTTTCTGGTGCGCTTCACCGACTCGGAAAACATATACATTGGTCTGGACACTTGACTTGCCGATGAACAGGTCGATCGGCATTTTGATGCTGGCAAGCAGAGTGCTGTGCTGCAAAACTCTCTTATATTATATTCTGTTGCCTTGCCACTGCCTGCGGAGTTTTGAATGATAATTGCGGCGTATCCTTTGCTCATCATCGAGAGGGCTTTTTCAACGAAAACCATTCCATTGCCGGGGGCTGAATAAGGCGGGTTCAGAATAAAGGCATCAGCAGGGAAATCGATAGTTTTCTCCACTTCATGCCCCTCTGCATCCACTCTCTTGATTTTATAAGTACCGTCATACTCTTTTAAAGAGTCTTTGTTCAAAATATGTGAACTCCCGTCACCCATCAAAATCATATTGAGGATGGCAAGCATATAAACTTCCGAAAGGATTTCAAGACCGAGAAGCTGATTCGCCTTGATTTGAGCAGATTTCAAGGCAAATTCATCGGGAGACTTGATCTGCTCTTTGGCATCTATCAGCATTTCGTTCATAGCGGCGACAAGAAGACCCGCAGAGCCGGTCGCAAAGTCCCACACATAGGAATCCTTATTTACCCTTGCAAGACGTGCCAAAAGGGTGGCTACATAAGAGGGGGTCAGAACAACATCGTTGAGTTTATCCTGAGAAAAGCCGAGCCAGCTATACATTTCATTGAATAGCTTACCGGTAAAATCGGTACTTAACCCGATTTTATAGTAAATGCCCAGATCGTCAATGATTTTTGTAAAGACCCGTTTAAGCTGGCTTTCTCCGTCTTCAACCTTATTGATATTATCGGTTGTCAGCGTGTTCTGTAAGGTACGAACAATCAGATCACGTTTTTCCTGCGGCAAATTCTTTTCGCCCAAGAACGCTTTGATTTTCCGAAGGATAATATCGCCATCACGGTTGCCTTCCTCGGTCGAGGATTTCAGTTCTGATTTCTCAAGTGCAGCAACCTTCCCGGGAACGCCGAGCGTTGCAATAATGGAAGCCGCCACAAGGTAAACACGGTCGCGCTCACTTAACCCTTTTTCGTTGTTGTAGATGTCATTGTTCAGCTTTACAAGGCTGGCGTTGATTTCCTGCTCACGGTGTTCCCTGAGCTTTTCGATTTCTTCCTGCGAAAGCTGAAGCTGTTTCACTTTCTCGATGAAGGCATCGAAATTACTCTTTTTCAAGAAAGATAAGTCAGTGAAATCATCGACCTTTTGACCGACACCGAAATTACTTTTGGAAACATAGTAAACGCCGATCTCATATTCCAGTTTTCCGGCATCATTTTTATAGCCGGTCATTCCGATGGCAATAATATCAGTATAGCTCGTATAATGCAGAAGTGCGTTTGCATAATGAACGGCACCATTCACGGCATACGAATTGATATTCTTGAAATCGGGTTGATTCTTTGCGGTTTTGTTTGCAACCTTGCCATCCACATCAAGCTTAACAAGCTTATCTTTATAGCCCTTATACTCAATCAAAATCGGATAATTGACCAAATTCTTGTCCTGCAAAAGGAGCTTTGCATCGGGACGATTTCCGCCGACACCACCATTTTTAGAATAGTAGTCATTAAGCGCCTGGTCTATTTCTGTATTTAGCGATTCCTGCTCTAGTTTATAATCAAGCTTATACGATTTCAGCCAGCCGTTTGCAAGATCGGCAATATTCGGCTCGACAGATTGAATTTTAGCCATTGTTATTTCCTCCCTGTGTCCAGCTCCCGTTATAAGCGGACCAAGATTCTGTGTATTTTTTGCCAGTAACCGCTGCCTTGTATGGATCTACCAAGAACGCTTTTATCGTGCTCAGTACCGTGTTATAATCGTCGGTCTTTGTATCAATTTTTCGGCAGAAGGCTTTCCACTTTTTCTGCATTGCATCGTCGCTGCCAAAGGCCATGACCTGCTCAAACTGCTCCACCGTGAACTTGTGTCCACGGTTTTCAAAGGTCTTTTTCAGTGCTTCCGTCAGCGTTGCACCGTTGAAATCGAACTTGTTTGCAAGATAATAGAGATCGTAATAATCCTTCATCCGACTGGAAAATTCCATCAGGCTGAGAATTGCATCCAGCTTTTCGGCAACGGTCGTTTCCAGCGAATACGTATTGACCGTCGGAGCCTCAAAACCGTCAAGCTGCGTTGGTATCTTCCGCTTTTCCTGTCTCGGCACGATGATATCCCCCACACCGAAATCAATGCCAAAAGGAGTTTTTGTGTTCTTTATCCTTGCTGCGAGGGAAGCACCAATACCGGCGTACTTCTTTGCCACAGCAATGGGAGCCACATTTTTGATTTCAAATGTGATAAAATCGTTGCCTGTTTGGGTTGCAATGATCCCCTCCAATATCGCTTGAAGCTGTTCCGGTGTATTGGGCATCTTTCTGAGCAGAAAATCCACATCAGCCGTAACACGGCTATCGAAATCCGTGAGGGAATAGAGGAACAGTCCGCCTTTGAGAACCAGGTTTTCCGCATATTTTGACTTTTCCAGTCGGCGCAGGAACTCTTCCTGGCAGAAAAGCTGTAAGCAGAGCTGATAGCTTCTGCCGCTTTTTGCGGCTTTGTTTTTGAGCCGTGCAAGCACGGATGCAGCCACGTCAGCCATTCAGCAGCACCTCCATCACACTCATCATTTTCTTATAAACACCCATTTCCTTTGCGTATTTGGAAAGGTTGGCAAGGTTTTTCTTTTCATCCGCCACATAAGCATTGACGGCTTTGTTGAATATCTCGTTATCCAGCTTCGTGCGGTACTTGAAGCAGTCGCAGACGGTGCGTTCACGGTCATAGACTGGAAGTGTTACGCCATTGAAGGTGCCAGTTGTTTCCCCCAGGTGATACATCGGATTCTGCACATAATACGCTTTCACCGGCACTTCCGTCTGAATCGCCTTCACCGTTCTAGAATAAGAGCGTGGGACGGCAATCGACCATTCTCTGGGCGCAAAGTCGCTATAGCCGTAGTAGAACAGAGCTGATTCAACGCAGATGACCCCGTGCGTCATCAGTTTCGAAAGGATAAGCTCCTCTTTGGGCTCGTCCCCGACAGCCAGCTTGTAATACCCTTTCTTCACACGCTCGAGATACCCCTGCTTACAAAGCGCATATACATCTTGGCCTTTGAGTCCGGCAGAAATGAAATCCGATTTCTTTGCAATTTCTCCGATGACATCAAAAACTTCGTTAACGATATCGTACTTGCTCAACCTGTCACCAACTTTCTGCACGCAATATTTGCATTATGCGTGTTTATATTATAATGCCCAGGCCCTCAAAAATCAATATGTTTTGCACGCTTTTTGAAAATTTTGCGTGTAAATTTTGAAAAGTGGTATTGCAATTCAAAGAGCACAGCGCTATAATATCCATACAGATTGGATCTACACCAACCTATCTGCCTGACAACACAATGACAACAGGAATTATGATACACCGTAATTCTTGGATGATCTAAGCAATCCCGATAATCGGAGCTAAACGGTCTATACAAAACTGTTTAGGTCATGGTTTCAGGGAGCGAATAAAATATTTTCCCCCTGCCATGGCAGGGGGAAAATATTTTGTGATTGCCCACCACTTTTGTTGTCAGGGAATCAGCGCTTTTTGTCTTGCGTCTCGGACAATGCGCAGAAAATTATGTACTTCAATTACTTGTTTTCAGCCGCATCGAGCTGCAAAATTCTGTGATCTTCCGTCAGCACCTTCATCTGGCTGATAGCAATGGCATTGAGTTTCGCCAGTCGTTCCGCCTGCGATATTCCTTCGCTGATGAATACTGCATTCAGGTTTTCCAGATTGGACAGGCACACAAGCTGCGAGACATTGGCATAGTCCCGAATGTTACCTTTGAGATCAGGATGGGCATCGCGCCACTCTTTGGCAGTCATACCGAACAGTGCCATATTCAGAACATCGGCTTCGCTGGCATAGACCAGTGAAATCTGACGGGCAGACAGTTCCGGTGGAATCAAGTTCTCCTTGATAGCATCCGTATGAATGCGGTAGTTGATCTTGACAAGATTGCGTTTGATATCCCAGCCAAGTTGTTTCATCTCTTCGGTCTTGAGTCGTTCGAACTCCTTGACCAGGTAGAGCTTAAACTCCACGGAGATCCATGAGGCAAACTCAAATGCGATTTCCTTATGGGCGTAGGTTCCACCATAACGTCCAGCTTTAGAGACAATGCCAATGGCACCAGTCGCATCCACCCATTTTTGAGGCGTCATCACAAAACTGTTCAGCCCTGCCTGACTTCTAAACGCATCGAATTCGACACGGTTAAAATCCGGATTGTAAAGCGTTTCCCACACGCCGAGAAACTCAATGGTATTTCTGTTGCGAAGCCAGTTTTGGATGATGTATCTCGGATTGTCACTATCTTTGATTTTTGCAATGTCAGTCAAGCTGAGAAAATCATCTCGTTTCAGATCCCACTGCACATTGATTTCCGTTCCGCGAACGACCAGCTTGTCCATCTTCACCGCACCTCCTTGCAGCCAATTCTTTCAGCAGTCCTTGGCATACTTCTTTCTCAGGAACTGTTTTACCCTGCACATCAGTGTGTACTTTCTTCAACTCAGAAATAGACTTCCCAATCTTTTGCAGTTCCTCTGTTTGTCGTTTCATATCCAAATGCAGGTCATCCGCGAGTGTATTAACTGAAAAAATACTACCATACTTTTCAAAATCAACCTCAAACGCTTCAATGTAATTTTCCTCAAGCGTCGCATCGTGGTATGCTATGGTGCCTCGTATCGGACATTTATTTTGTCTTCTCCGAAAATCATCCGCGCCGAAAAAAATATCATAACTCTGCCCTATTCCGAGTACAAACTCTTTGCTTTGCAGGTCATACAACCCTTTATAGAACGTGCCCTCCGTGATACTATCCAAGAATTCCTTTTCTAAGCAAATTCGGACATGGGTCGCAACCCGCCTACCATAATTAGTAAAACGCATTCCATACCACGTTCGACGTTCATATATAAACTGGTAGGCTATATAAGGACGATGTTCTTCTTCATATTGACGACGAGCTTCAGCAACCTGCGCTCTTGTCGCTTCCGCAGAACGAATATTTGCCCGACAAATAAAAATCGTAGCAACCACATATACGAGGGTAATCAACATCGACATCCCCGCAACAAGCACGGTTAGTGAACCGCTGTGTAAATCCAAAAATTGAATAAGATCTTCCATCTATTGTCCCTTTTAATTGCAGTTATTTCAATTTGTTCAAAATTCCATCCAAATTTTCAAGAAAGAATCGATACTGCAGAGCCTGCACTTTATCATCCGTCTGTGTCTCCGCATCTGCCGCAATCATACCGCGGAGTTCTTCTATTGCCGGTGCATCAGCAGAAAGAAATTGCTTAATATTATCGGGACGATATACTGCCAAAAACGCCGCCCTTATAGTATCTTTTTGCTGTGGACTGGCCTTCAAAAACATCTCGGCCATTTGTCCCATATCAAAATTCTTTGCATACCATCCCCTTAGCAAGCACCGGTCCTTATTTTCTATAGCGTAATCATATAGTTGATTTACTTCCTCGGGTAGATACCCGAATCCTGGCATAACATCTAATTCACATCTCAGCGCCTCTGCCATCTCTTTATGAAGATTCTTATACTCTTCTACAATTACAGGGTTTTCTTTACTAATGGCAACCCTGAACAAATCTTCAATCTGTAGCTCGTTTCCTTTTCCTCTCAAATTTTTTACCAGCTTAGACTTAATACTTTGGATATCTATACCTAAAAAGTGTTTAATAATAATTGAATATACAGCAATCGCGCCATAATCATAAAAAGAGATGTCATTCTGATTATCTAACCTTCTATCGATAGATTCCACCGCTTGCAAGACTTCCGATTCATAATGCGCATGATAAGTACACAGAGTCTGCAAATCAGAATCTCCTATTGTCTTCCTTCTATCGTATAATTTCTTCTTATCAAATGCGGCGGCAGTTGCAGCGATTGTAGTCACGTCAATATACTGTCGTGTAATGTAGTCAAAGCAAAATTTAAATAGAGGAAAGCTCTCGCTCCCCAGTTCTATCGAATAATGCTCATTTTCATCCCATTTCAAATTTTCCCCCGCCTTAAAGCGAAAGGTAAAGCATATAATCCCGAAAAAAATACTCTCAACGAAGTCTTCACCATATGGTGCATCCAAAGACTCCATAATGTCCACGCTTTTTTGGCACGCAAAAATAAGAGATCGCAAATTATGGTGTTTGTATGTATCCATGAGAGTGAGAATGGTTCTGGCAGATGCATCATTAGCAAACTTTTTCAGCATCGAATTATCAAATGAGTCGATAATTTGCAAAATAGCTGAAGTATATTCTCCAGTAAATTGAACGGTATCGCTTACCGTCTTTTCTTTAACGGAAAGGTATTTCTGTGCATCTTCCGACATTCGTTTTGCACTGCGTGGTTTTTGCTCATCGTCCAGCCATCCTTGCTCAAAGGCAGATAACTCCGTTTCCTCGCAAGAATGATTTTTCAATATTTCATCTTCATTCGCCACCAAAAGGACCTTTACACCATCCTGCTCTACGAGGCTGTTGACGTACCCAAGTAATTCAAGAATTCCTATTTGACTACGTTCAACATCTTCCAATATGACTAATTTATTTGATAAATCAACGGACTCATATCGCTCCTGCATAGTACTACTATCTACGCTCAAATCGATTCCCAGTCGACCGACAACTCCCTTTGCTATTGTTTTAGCAATAAGTTTACCAGCTGTCGCCGCTTCACCTTTTGCAGAGAGCGCTTTTGCACGAAGTTCGAGGTAGATGTTCTTGCTGACTTCTGAGATGGACTTTAGTCCATATAGCGATACCGTTACGCATTCTTTTCCATGGCCTTCCTTAAGAAATGGCACAAGCACATTTTGAATATAATAGCTTTTTCCCGTTCCCCACGAACCTGTGAGCATGATGGCACTGTGGGTTTTATCTTTTGTCAGGTAATGGAGGATAAATTGATTCAAGTCTCCGTTTGTCATCGTATCACGCCTCCGATAGAAATTTGATTTAATTTTATCATTTTTCGTGCAAATTCGCAAGGTGGACCTGATGCGTCATTTTCTTCGTTTTATTTTCCGTGATTTATCCACCCTCACTGTATCTCACTGAAGTTAGTACTTTCAAAAGCCCCTGACATCCTGCCAGCACGTCTTGCCATGTGGCCTCAAAATCGCCGGTGTACCACGGGTCGGCTACATCGCGGGGGTGGTCGGTGTAGTCCATCAGGAGGTGCAGCTTGCCGGCAAAGTCGCCGCCGCAGATGCGCTGCATATTCCGGAGGTTGGCTTTGTCCATGCCGATGAGCAGGTCGAATTCTTTGTAATCACTTTGGGTGAGCTGCCGCGCCGCGTGGCCACCGCAGGCAATCCCGTGCTCCGCCAGTTTGCGCCGCGCTGGAGGATAGACGGGGTTGCCTATCTCCTCGCAACTGGTGGCTGCGGACTCTATATGGAATTGGGCCGCCAGCCCCGCTTTTTCTACTAAGTCCTTCATCACGAACTCAGCCATCGGGCTGCGGCAGATATTGCCGTGGCAAACGAATAGTATCTTCTTCATATCGCGGTGTCTCCCAACTATTATCTTTGCTTTAAGTATAGCAAATGGCTCCCTGTCCGTCGAGAGAAAATATATAAGAAAGGCTCCGTTTCTCGACAGAATGTTCGGGAAACGGAGTCCTTTTTTATTCAATCTACTTCTGTAATCTTTCAATTTTCTCAATTCCGCTTTTCAGCCGCACCAGTATTTCATCTTTGGACAATATCCTGACCGACTCTACCAACGCACGAATTTGGTATTCGTCCCACTTCATAATGGCAGTATTGGCCTGCTTCAGAGTATCTGCGGCCAGTTCCATGTGACTGGTCAATTCTGCGTCTTCTGCTTGTTGCTGTTCCAGTTCGGCACGTTTAGCCTTCAGCTCCGTTTGCTGGGTAAGGATCGTCTTGAATCGTTCGCTATAGTCTGCAGCGTTACCTGTGGCCGCAGTTGCGAAGGTGGCGTCAAACTCCTGTGCCAGCGTTTCCAGTTGGTGGTCGATATCCACGATGGTAAGTTCTCCGCTTCGGTTGGGATGTATCACCACCTGTAGATTTTCCGTGACCCTCCGCACCAGTGCGGGTTTCTCAGACATTACGCCGTTGATAACCCGCAGGATGGCCTGCTGGAGCTGCTGCTCATCCACGGCGGGCGAATCATGGCAGTATTTCTTGCCGTAGTCGAAGCGGCTGATGCAGCGCCAGACGATGTGCTTCTTTCCCCTATTGACCCATGTGCAACGGCGGTACAGTGTGCCGCATTCGCCGCAGATGAGACGATCTGACAGGGCGTATTTCGGCGTATAGCAGCTTCTGCCGCTGGGGGTACTTTTCTGCGTATTGCCCTTCAGTGCGTTGCGCCGCGCCAGTTCTGTCTGAACCGCATTATACGTTTTGCGGTCTATGATGGCTTCGTGATGATCCGGCACCAGATACATGGTGCGCTGCCCTGTGTTGCGGATGGTTTTGTGGCTGATACAATCCTGCTGGAAGGTTTTCTGCATCAGGACGTCACCTGCGTATTTTTCGTTGGAGAGAATACCTCGTACTGCGGTATGCGTCCATGTTGCGCCGCCGCGGGCATTTGGAATGTGGCGTTCCTCCAAGTCTTTGCGAATCATGTTAAGGCTGTCACCGTGGAGGTACTTCTGGTAGATTTCCCGGACGATCTCTGCTTGTTCCGGAATGATCTGCGGATTACCATCCGGCCCTTTCTCATAGGCATACAAGTTGTGGTAATGGATGGTGGCTTCACCCCGCTGCATGGCGTAGCGCTTACCCGCCTGAATATTGCCAGAGATGGATTCGCTTTCCGCTTGAGCGAAGGCTCCCATCATGGTCAGCATCAGTTCTGTGGACTCGTCCATGGAATTGATGTTTTCTTTTTCAAAGTAGACTGCTATGCCCTGTGCTTTCAGCATTCGGACGTAGTTCAGGCAGTCTACCGTATTGCGGGCGAAGCGGGAGACAGACTTGGTGAGGATCAGATCGATCTTGCCCTGCTTACACCATTTCATCATCCGCATGAAGTCTGCCCGCTTCTTGACCGAAGTGCCTGTGGTGCCCTCATCCGCAAAGATGTCGGCCATCGTCCACGACTTGTTCTCCATGATCTTATCGGTGTAGTAGTTTTTCTGCGCCTCGTAGCTGTTGAGCTGATCCTCCTCTTTGGTGGACACCCGGCAGTAGGCCGCTACCCGGAGCTGCCGCTGCTCGGCGGCCCCTGTGTTCTTTGGCGCGGCGGGTATCACGATCACCTTCGGTTTGTTCTCTCCCACGTTTATGCTCTCCCCTCGATGATCTGGCCGTTTTTCAGTAATAGACTGGCCTGCCCCTTTTTGACATAGACCTGTGACACGGCGCTTTTCAGCAATTCGGCGTCGATCTCCGCCATCGGTGCGGCAGCGGTGAATAGATGCCGCAGGCGCTGGCTTTCGTACTCGCTGCTGCCGATGGCGTTATATTGCATCCCTGTCAGCCGCAGGGCGAGCTCTTTAGCACCGCCCTCATCCACCGGACTGGTGGTGAGTGCTGCTGAGAATCGTCGCTCCATTTCGGCCAACTCACCACGGTTGACAATCTGCGGCTGTGGCTTGATCTGTTCCGGCGATGCCGCGAGGCTGTTCAGAATGGACAGCACCTGTGATTCCACCGCCGCGCTGGGCCTGCCGTTGCACAGGCGGCGCAGCGTCTTTTGCGCTTCGGTGATCTGCACCGCAGGCTTGCGCTCTGACCGGCGCTGGGCGGCTTCCTGTAATTCCTCTGCGGGGAGGATGGCTGGGAAGCGGTCTGTGCCAATGTAGCGGCTGTCCTCCAGAATACGGCCCACCATATTCTTGTTCCAGGGCTTGTCCGCGTCGTAGGGCGGGCCTTTTTCTTTCAGGTGGTCAGTGATATCGTTGAAGGATGCCCCGGCCAGATAGCGGGCATAGATGCCTTGCACCGCTTGTGCCTCCTGCGGGTGAATGATTATCTCACCCATGACCATCTTGTACCCGAAGGGCAGCTTCCTGTTGCCCATTACCGCACCGTCCTTTCTATACTCTCCCGCAGTTCCAACCCGTTTTTCAGGCGAAACCGCAGGCTGGTGTTGCTCTCGATGATGACCTTGTCAATAAGCTGACCGAACAGCTCCCCGTCAAAGTCGTGCAGCGTTTCAGGCCCTCTTTTGAGGATGGTGATGAGCTCCTGGGTGCATGGGATGGTATCATCACCGTCTTGGTTGAGTATCCTGCTTTTGGCTTGCTTGGCGGCGCGGAGCTGTTCGGTCAGCTTATTACTCTTGGATATGAAAATGTCAGGATCAACACAGCCGCTTTCTCTCAGAGTGGCCAGCAGTTGATTCTGACTGGTAAGTTCCGCTATTTGTTTGTTCAGTTCAATGACATCCACGCTCCAGAGGAATTTCCGTTCACGGATGGACTGGAGGTTGGTAATGAGGTCAGGCAGGATGTGGCTGCCTTGGTGCTTGAGGTTGTAGTACAGCCGGAGGAAGGCTTGTTGGATCTGAGTTTCGGGGATAGGCAGCAGCGCACACTCATTCTTATCTGCATCGTGCGTCATACAGCACCAGTAAGCACTTCCCTTCTGGTCTTTTCTCCGTAGTGTACTTCCACATTCACGACAACACAGTTTTTTTGCAAACGGGAACTCGGTTTTCCGCTGTTCCTTTGTATACTGCTTTTTCTTCATTCCAAGAAGGATCTGCACCTTCTCAAAATCATCTTTTGTAATGATTGCAGGATGTGTATCAGCCATGTAATATTGCTTTCTCTGACCTGTATTCCGATGTCGCTTTATCGGAAGTGGTCCTGTCGAGTACGTTTTTTGCAGTATAGTATCGCCCATATAGCATTCATTCGTAAGGATATAGGAAATGGCACTTTCGTACCACAGCTTACCTCCCGTCGTTGTATTGAGCTGCTTCACTATCTCTCTGCGGCTGGCGCCCGACAAGTAGCGCTCAAATATAAACCACACTATCTTTGCTTCTTCTGGCACTATCGCAAGCTTTCCATCTTTCAGACAATATCCAAAGCCTGCCGACTGCGGGTTATGCCTCTCACGCTCCATCCGTTTCTGGTAGCTCCAGCGTATATTGCCGGAGATGGACTCGCTCTCTGCCTGTGCAAAGGCTGCGTACAAGGCGGTCATCAGTTCGGAGGATACCCGTGCGGTGTCGATGTTTTCTTTCTCGAAGAAGATAGTCGTGCCGTTGGCACGGAACTGCCGGATAGCCTCCAGACACTCCGACGTGTTGCGGGCGAAGCGCGAGATGGACTTGACCAGGATGCGGTCAATGAGTCCGCGTCCGCTGTCGTCCAGCATCCGTTTGAAATCCTCCCGTTTCTCCACCGAGGTGCCGGTGACGCCCTCGTCGGCGTAGATGTCCACCAGCCGCCAGTCCTCATGTTCCATGATGTACTGTGTATAGTGGATGTTCTGCGCTGCGAAGGAATTGAGTTGATCCTCCGAGGATGAGCTGACCCGGCAGTAAGCTGCCACCCGCAGCTTTTGGGTACCCTGCTCATGGTTGGCTTCGATCCTGATGACCCGTCGTTCTTTGCCGTTCAGGGTAAGGTTTCCGTTGATCGTTTTCTCTTCCGTGGCCGCTCACCTCCTCCTTGTAGCAACACAACATACCACAACCGCCACTGTAAAGCTACTGCTTTTTGCGAAGAAATTCAGAAAGAAATAGGGATCGTCGCACCGGTCTGCACGGCGATACGCACAGCGACTTGCTCCAGTTCCGTCTTGGGAAAACCGGCTCGCTTCAGCGCGGCCAAAAGATTCAAAATGCCGCAAAAATCAACGTTCTTATCCCGCATAGTTTTCTCCTTATATCCGTTTTCTGATGGCACAAACGCGGGTGCTGCGGTAAGAGGTAATGGGGTATAGGTAGTAGGTATGTGAGGGGGAGGGAAAGTGCAGCACCCGCATTTCTGCCATCAGGCAAAGGTCATGGCGGGGCCGCCCCGGTTTTCCGGAACGGCCCACGCCGTTTCTGTCGTTTGTCCAGTCCTATTCGACACTACTTCCCGGACTGGCGGGCGGTCAACTGGTCTGCGGCTGGCGCCGCACATGGGAATTGCACCCCTCCGAGGATCGCTCCGAGCTGCACCGATGTTTTGCATGTATCGCTATGCAGAAGTACCATTATAGACAGATGAGGTCATGGCGAGGCAGCCTGCCGCGGCTGCTTTTGGATGAACGGGTATCGCTGGGCACCTTCCGATCTGGGACCTGCATTGACACGGGAAGCTCCCGTGCAGGTGGTCATGGCGCGTTCTCCGCATCGCTGTCCTCTTTCTCACGGAGGCTCATCTGCTGATGTGATCCAGTTGCCGGATATGGCCGGTGTTGTGCCGGCGTTTTTCAAGGTACAATCAAGCCGTTATCATTGGCTCTGGTGTAATTGTACCTCGGACGATCTCGCTGCAACAGAGACAAGATGGCAGGTTTCTTACCCTCTTTGTCAGGTTTCAAACGCCTGCCTCCAGTTCAGAAAGGAATGCTATCACGGTTTGCAGGAGTCGTTTCTTGTCATTACATTCCGTGCCCAGCAAGAGATAGTCCAGCGAAATACCAAAACAGCTTGCCAGCTCCACTGCAAGCTCAACAGAACCAGTCCTTTGGCTGCTTTCAATTTTCACGATGTAAGTTCCGGTCACGTGCATTTTCTCCGCAAGCTGTTCCTGTGTGAGCCTCTTGCTGATCCGCAGCTGCCGGATCCTTGCCCCATATGATTTTCGGTCAAAGTGCATTTCGCTACCTCCGTTTCATCAAAACTCCTAAAGATTTCTCAAATGGTGAAAACGGTGGGGCACGGCAATGAAATTGGTATCCGCATAATGAAAAGCGGACAAAAAACCAAGGATGGCCGCAAAGGGCCATCCTTGGCTTTTTGTCCGTTTTGTTGTGTTGTCTGGTCGCATGGTTAGGCGGCCTCTCGAATATCTCCAGAGGCCAATGTGTTCCGGGAACTCCGCTTCCTATATCAGCGTTCTCTATATTCTGGTGCCTCCATTATCCTCCCATACCACTGCCGAGATCTTCTCCCAGATCGCAGGTATAGCACCACTCCACCACATCGCCGTTCTTCAGTTGGTAGCGGGAGCAGCCGTAGTTAGGAAACCATCCGTTGACGGCATACATCCAGCCGGAGAGCTTCCCTACATCGAACTCGTACAGATTGTGAATACCCTCGATATAGGCACTGTTATACACCGGCGTAAAGCTGGACTCCATGTGTATCTTATTTGCCTTGCAGACACGCTGCAGTACATCGTAGACACTTTCGCCGTCGCTGAACGTTACCTCTGTGGCTGGAAGGATGATACCGTCCTCCGGTACAAGGGCTTTCTTGCTCTTAGCACACTTATCCATATTGTCCAAAATCGTCTCGCAGGAGATGGATATAGTGCAGGTATACTTTGTGTCCGCATCCACATCGCTGTCCTGCGGCTCTACAGGAGCCGGTTTTCCCTCCGGCACAGGGTCGGTCATGTACTGATCCTTGTCGCCGGTATCCTCCGGCTGTGCCTGTTGCCCACAGGCGGCACAGAGCAGCAGGAGCAGTGCCAGAAGCAATGTGCACAGGGGTTTGGATCGCCGCATATCACTTCACCTCAATATCCGTCATGTCGAACAGGCGTGTCTGGCCCTGCCGGAAGCGGTCGTAGGCGGCCAGTGCGTAGAAGCCCTGCTCGGTAGCCATACCGTCCGATTCCATCTGCTCATCGCTGTGACGGAAGCCGCCGCCCTCGCAGGCAAAGGCGCACAGGCCGTCTAGCGGGGACGCGCCGTTTTTTGCGAAGCGGCTGTCCGCTGCGGGATCAATGCCCAGCGCCGTCAGAGCCACGATGACCTGTGCGCAGGACTCGCTGTTGGCCGCGCCCCAGCTCATGAAGCCGCCATCGGCCTGCTGGGCATCGGACAGATAGGTCAGCGCCGCGTCAACTGCCGTGCTGACGTCTGTCTCCTCCTGATAAGGGGCCAGAGATGTCAGGGCCATGGCGGTCATGTCCACATCGGATTCGTCGCCCATCAACGCCCAGCCGCCGTCGCTGCACTGATAGGAGAGAATCTCCGCCACCAGTCCCTCGCGGGTGGTCTGCTCCTCGCCATCGGCGCACCGGGGAATATCGTAGCCATGGCAGTCCAGCGCGATCAGCGCCCAGATGGGGCCGTTGGTACCCTGTGCCCGCAGATAGGCCATGTCGGTTAGGCCCGCCGTCAGATCAACGCCCGCCACGTTGGCGGCATTATATCCAGCAGCCGTCAGGCCCAAGATGGTGCGGGAGTTCTCGGTGGATTTCGCGTGGTGCAGCCGCACGGAACCTGCCTGCTTGACATAGTCCTCTACCGTCTGCTCATAGCTCTGCGCAGTCTCATCACTGAGAAGCCTCGCACGGCTCAGGCCGATCACCGCCCATTCGCCGCCGATGGAGCCCGCCGTTGGTGCGGTCTGTGCCTGCAAATAGGCGCCGGTTTCCTCATATGCCTCGCGCCAAGTTTCTGTACCGTCCGGCTGGTCGGGCTGAGACGGCGTGCCGCAGGCGGTCAGCAGCATGACCAGTGTCAGCAGCCATACCGGCAGCGATCTTTTCCATACTTTCATATCGGTTTCTCCCTTCTCTTACAGGAACTCCACATATTTCAGGCGCAGCCGCTCCTTCAGACTGGCGCTGTGCCAGGTGCGTTCCCATATCTCGTCCTTCAGGCGCAGCACCTGCCGGCGCTGCAACTCCTCCATGGGCTTACCGCTGAACCGAGCCTCCTGCCACAGCCTGGCCGCCGTCAGGTATTCCTCCCGCAGATCCTCATCCATATAGGACACATAGTCCGCAGGCGGGCAGTTCTTTGCCGCCATGCCGCGGGCGCGCAGCACGTCCATCATGTATCGGAAGATGGCGTCGATGGACGCCGCCGCGTCCGCGCCGAAAAAGCCTTCCTTCCGCTTTTTCGTCCTGCGCCGCTCGAAGATGAGCCAGCCCACCAGCAAACCCACCATGCCCGCCGCCAGCAGGACTGCCAGCGTCAGCAGAATGATTAGCCGGTGCTTGAGCCAGAATTCCCGCAGGGCCTCCGTCACCGGGTTTTCCAGCTCCGCGTCATCCAGATTGTCCGCTGTATAGTCCAACGGCGCCTGTCCCACGAGACCAGAGATATTCTGATACTGCTCCACCTTTTCCATGGCGGAGAAATAGGTAGGCGTGGTCTCGAAAGGCAGCCAGCCCAAGCCGTCCTGATAGTACTCCACCCATGCGTGAGCGCGGTTCCCGCCCACATTCAGCGTCTGGCCGGATTTCATCTGGGCCGCGTCATCCTTGGTCACCAGATAGCCCTCCACATAGCGGGCGGGGATGCCATAGTAGCGGAACATCAGCGCCGCTGCCGTGGCGTAGTGGACGTCATAGCCGCTCTGGGTGCCGTCCAAGAAAGTCAGGGCGAAGTCGCCGCCCGTAATGGGCAGGACATTCTCCTCATAGGTGATGTAGGTGGTCAGATAGAACAGGATGTTCTGCTTGGCCCGCTGGTAATCGAAGTGTACCTGCCCCTCGTCTTTCTGATAGCCGCCCAGCTTCTCCTCCAGAAAACCACGAACATCATCAGGGATGTCCGTATAGTGGTCATAGGCAAAGCGGTTATAGGCCGCCTCTGTATTGAGAAAGGCGTTGATCTGCTCCGTCTCCTCCAGCAGTGCCGCGGCAAGCCGCTGGTACTGGGTGATGATATTGTCGCTGGCGTGGAAGCTGTACGTCCGCTGTCCCCGCAGGCCGCTGGCCAGCAGGGTACGGTCGCCGATCTGCGCCGCGTCCAGCACATTGCTGTCCACCAGCAGCTCATAGGGCGCATAGAGATACTTTCCCGATGCGCCGACGTTCTGCACCGTCACGGTGTTATCATAGCCCAGCGCGTCCGGCACACCGGCCTGCGCCGCCGTGGTCAGCTGGCTCTGGGCGTAAAATCCGTCCTGATGCAGCCAGTAGAAGGTATCCGCGGCCTCGCTGAGGGTCTTGCTGTCCAGCGTGCTCCAGCGGCTGTTGGCATACGCCTCGCCCACGAAGCCCCGGAGATAGTAAGAGGTAGGCTGGGTCATGGTGACCTCCAGCATGGTGTCCCCGGAGATCTGCCGGGGGCCGACTTTGGTCATATCGCCCTCCGGAAGTCCCGCGTTGCTGCCGTAGCGCAGGGTATCCACCTGCTCCGCCGCCCAATTCGTGGCAGTGTCCACCACGGCAGGGCGGGCGGCATCCTGATTCCAGCCGCCCAGCACCGTCACGCATACCAGCAGCACCGCCGCCAGCCGCCCCCATGTCCGCAGCGCGGCGGACGAATACTGCTTTCCGCCGCCGAAATGCGCCGCGTACAAAAGGAGTACTGTTAATGCCGCCAGCAGCAGCCACCATACGGAGACCATAGGTGCGAACAGCACCGCCGCCGCGGCCAGAATCACCGCCAGCGGCCAGAACCGCAGACCGCTGGGCTGCCGCACATAGTGGATGCTCCACAGTCCGCAGAGTACGCCCAGCATGCACAGTACCACCGTCAGGCCCGTATTGCCATCCTCCTGCGCCAGAAAGCTGGTATAGTTTCGGGCATGGAGCTGCTGCCACGCTTTCAGCACATCGGCCAGCAGCTGGGCAAGACCGTTGGTCACAGTCCCCAGCAGCACCAGCACCGTCAGCAGGCATGCCGTCATCCACGCGGCGGCAGGCAGCCATGAGAGCCGTGTGCCGTCCATCAGGCACACGGTGGCCGCCGCCAGAACACCCAGCAGTACCGGCCAAAGAAAGAATACCGGCAGGGAGAACAGGGAGATCATCAGTCCCATCAGAGCCGCCGTCAGGAGGGACGCGGCCAGAAGTCCGCGAAAACTGGCATTAAAGCGCAAGATAGATCCCCTCCTTACTCTTCAGCACATTCTCCGATACGGTCAGATGTGCCACCGGTGTACCGGAGGCGGTATACAGCTCCTCTTCCTCCGGACGCAGAGACAGCGCCACCACATGGGCATAGTCCAGTCCCTGCTCCTCTGCCAGACGCTGCGTGACCGTCTGTTCATCCGACTCCGTCTCCGCCGAGAGCAGGCCGGACAGCGCCTGGGTCAGCTCCTCCATGCTGCCGATGGCGCACAGCTGTGGCTCCATGGTCTCGCGATCCAGCCACGCCGCCTGATGGGGCAGTCCCGCCTCGCACAGCGCGGCGGACACGGAGACCACTGCCTCGCCCAGCGCCTCCCGCTCAGCGGCGGAGGGCGCGGTGTCGGCACTGTTGTCCAGCACCAGCAGAATGGAATTGTTCGCCGGCAGGCCCAGCTGCCGCACCATCAGGTGATCTGTCTTTTCCGACAGCTTCCAGTGGATGTTTTTGATCCGGTCGCCGGACAGATACTCCCGCAGGGCAAATGTCTCGCTGGGATCGTCGCCGGGATGGTACATGGAGTATTCGTCGCTGTCCATGTCGGAACTCTGCCGCTCCGATACCGACAGCTCCACCGGATAGATATCCGGCAGCACCAGAGACGGCGCCGACAGATTCGCCGTCTTTTTTGCGCCCACAAGGCCGAACAGGTCAAAGACCCGCAGCTCGGAGAGCGTCAGCGCCAGCTTGCCGCAGCGCGGAGGGTGGAAATCGCAGACCGCCTGCGCCTCACTTTTCCCGCTGACGGGAAAGAGGGCCGTGGAGCATGTCTCCTCGCCGGTCAGCAGATCGCGGCAGCGAACCACCGCCTGCACCCGCAGGCAGCTGAATACGCCGCTGTTGCGTACCGTGACTGTCACCGGCAGTTCCTCACCTTTGCGGCAGGAGATACCGGCTGACAGCTCCGCCGTCAGCTTTTTGCGCAGCATAAATGCGATGATGATCTCCATTACGGCGCAGACCACTGTGCCGATGAGGATGCACGCCGCCATGTTGCCCTTGCCCTGTGCCCATGTCGCCAGCCACAGCAGCAGCCACAGCGCAAAGATGATCCGATTCTTTGCCATCGCTCAGATATGGTCAGGCCGCGCGACCTGCTGCAGCACCTCTGCCAGCACGTCTTTGGCGGTGGTCTCGGCGATCCTGGCCTTGGGCGACAGGATGAGACGGTGGGCGCATACATCCGCGAAGATATAGGCCACATCGTCCGGCAGCACATAGTCGCGGCCCTCCATGAAGGCCCGGCTCTTGCACATGCGGCACACCGCCAGCGCACCGCGGGGACTGACGCCCAGCACCACCAGCGGGTGGCTGCGGCTGGCCTCCGCCAGGCTGGTGACGTATTCCAGCATGGCGTCCGCCATATGTACCTGCCGGGCCTGCGCCTGCATGGTCAGCAGGTCGAGGCCGGAGGATACGGTGGCCACCTCCTCCAGCGGATCGCCGGTCTGGCGATCCCGGAGGATGTTCACCTGACTTGCAAAATCGGGATAGCCCATCTCCAGCCGCACCATGAAGCGGTCCATCTGTGCCTGAGGCAGCAGCTGCGTACCGGCAGAGCCCACCGGGTTCTGGGTGGCAATGACCACAAAGGGATCCGGCAGCTTGTGAGTCTGGCCGTCCACGGTGACCTGGCGCTCCTCCATCACCTCCAACAGCGCCGACTGGGTCTTGCTGGAGGTGCGGTTGATCTCGTCGGCCAGCAGCAGGTTGGTCATGACTGCGCCGGGCTGATAGACAAAGCTGCCGCTCTCCTTATGGTACATGGAGAAACCCACGATGTCCGAGGGCAGCACATCCGGCGTGAACTGGATACGCCCGTACTGCAAACCCAGCGCACGACTGAAGGCCAGCGCGGTGGTAGTCTTTCCGGTACCGGGCACGTCGTCCAGCAGCACATGGCCGCGGGAGAGCACCGTCATCATGATCTTTTCCAGCACATCGTCCTTACCGGCGATGACCTTTTTCACTTCATGCAGGATCTTTTCTACGCTGGTATTCATCTGCTTTTCTCCTCTTACCATTCTTTATAATAGTTGCCGCTGGAAACGCCGTAGCTGCCGCTGGCGCTGGTAAAGCCGCCGATGTCCTTGCCCAGAGCCAGCGTGTAGCGGACGCGGATCACGCTGCCGTCCTGCGGCTTACAGACGTTCATGCCGTAGCCGGGATAGCTGCCGTTATAGGAATACATCCAGCCCGACCAGCGGTAGAAGTCAAATTCACCCAGACTGTCCATGGAGAAGGGTTGGGGATCCAGTCCCGCACCGTTCTCGTCCATGCCGTCGGCCATGATCAGCTCCATCAGTTCGGAATCGATGAAAAAGCCGCTGCAAATGCCGCTGCGCTGGATGGCGGACAGATAGCTGCCGCTGCCACTGATCCCGTAGCCGTTCTCCGTCAGCACCTTTTCCACGATGGACCAGGCGTCCGTGCCGCCCGGCACCGTTACCTCCGTGGGAGGCACCAGATACCCCAAGCCCACGGTGGTGGCCTCTACGCTGACGGTGACGGTGATGTCGCCGTTTTCATAGTAGACCGTCCAGCTGCGGGTGGCGGAATAGCCGTCCGCGTCCGTGGCGGTGATGGTGATAGTATTGGCACCCTCGTTGGAGAGATAGGTGGAATAGCCGAACTTACTCCCAGACTGGCTCACCGGCGCAGGCACCACCATACCGTTCACCGACACGGTGTAGTTGCTGGAGTAGAGCTGCTTACCGGTATAGCTGTGGCCATCCACCAGCAGGATGACATCCGGGTTCTTCAGTGTCAGGCCGTCTGTCAGGCCGATGATGGTACCGTCCATTTCGATCTCGGGCGAGATCGTAGGCTGACGGTTCTCCGGGGTATCCTCCGCGTTGCGTTGGAAATGCAGCTGATACTTATAAGTTTTAGGCTGCCCCAGGGAATCCTTGTAGTCGATGTACAGCTTCCGGTCCTCACGGCCCATCTGCACGGTATACCAGCCGTTACTCTCCTGTGTCAGAGAAGTGGTGCCGGTGCTGTCGCTGACGCGGACGTTCGTGATGGCCTCCCTGCCGGTGCTCGGGATCAACTGTAGTTTAAACCGGTGCTGCTCACTATCCACTGTCACCTGCTCAAATTTAGATCTGGACTGCACCGTGTTATCATCAATAACCGGTACTCTTGAGGATAGATTATAGGTTATGATCCGGAAGGCATTGGCGTTGTATGTGATGGTATAGGTCACATCGGCGGAGGATGACTGATAGCTCGCCTTGATGCGGATGCGGTTTTCGCCGGAGTTCAGCTGGGCGGTGTAGGTATCGCCGATACCCGTCAGCGTCCTTCCGTTCAGCGTTACGGACTGCACGGGGTACTCATTGCCGTCCTGCACCATACTGGCGGTAAAGGTCAGTTCACCATCTGTAACAGTTGCCAGCTCGTTCAGGGGTTTATTGTCTGACACCCGCTTGGCAACGATGATCAGCTCTCCTGCCTGTGCGTAATAAACCGTGTAGCTCTTGGACGCGCAAACAGTGCTGCCATCCGCCTCTCGGTAATTTACGCTGACCGTAATGGTATTGGCCCCTGTTGCCAGGCGTACATTCATATAGCGGCTGTTGGCCGGGAATAGATATTCCTTCCCATTCACCGTCACGGACAAGCCGGTGACCTCCAGGGTGGTCAGCTGGCGAATCGAGAAACCATAAGTTTCTTTTTCCACCGTCGAACCGTCGATGATACTGGTCTTAAAATAGGCCGCGGGATCTTTGACCTCCGGGACAGTGATGGCGTCAGTGGGGGTGCGGTCAGGGATCTGCCCACCGGATCCGCCGCCATTATCCACAATATCCAAGATATCATCGATATTGCCCCGCCCCCCTGATGTTGTACCGTCGCCGGGGGAGGGAGTATCCTCATCAGGCGTTTGGGGATCCTGCCGGTCGTCCTCCGGTGTCTGATCCGGCTCGGTCTGCTGATCCTCCGGCGTGTCCGACTCATCCGGTGTATCCGGTTCGTCTGGCGTATCATTTTCCTGATCCTCGCCGTCATTGGCGCTGTCCATGCCCGCGATGCGGTCGCCGTCATACAGCACCTCACCCTGCGAGAGCAGCATACGGGACGCCGCGTGGGCCTCCTCCTGGGGTGCGTGGCCGATTTGCAGCTGCGTCACACACAGCGCCGTGGCCAGACAAAGAAGCAGGGCAACAGCGGTCTGTATGACGCTTCCCAGCCTTTTTTTCATGTTTCACGCTCCTCCTGTAAACGCCACAGGAAGGGGGCGGTGTTTCACCTCCCCCTTCTTGCGGGTATTACGTTTCTTTCTTCTGTTTGGCACGCCGCATGGCGATAAACCAGCGGATCACAAAGGTAATAACGCCTGCCGCCGCCAGAATACCCAGGCTGATCCAGACGATGCTCCAATCGAAGGGCGTGTCCTCCGTCTGTACCTCATCCGGTACCAACAGCTGGTCGGTCGGTACCTTCTCGCCGTTTGCATCGGTGGTCTGCTCCAGCAGCTCCTTATAGCGGGCAGAGGCCTCCTGTAACTGCTGCACCAGCTTGGCGTCCACCAACTTCTTCTGCGTGGCCGTCAGCTTGTTATAGGCCTCGGTGGCCTTCTGGATGGCGTCATAGCTGTCCTTTGTCACCGTGCCGATTGCACGGATCAGATCCTCTGTCGCCTTGGCTGCCGCGTAATTCGTCTCGTAGGTCTGATAGGCAGCCGCCGCAGCCTGCAAGTCGGCGTAATTGGTCACCATCTGCTTCTGCTCCGCCGTCAGCTTATTGTAGGCGTCCTGCGCGGTCTGGATCTTCTTTTTGACCGCATCGGCCTCCGTTCTGGTCATGACCTCGTTCACCTTGCCGATGCTCTTGATAAGCTCCATGACATTCTTGGCTGCCGCATAGTTCTGCTCATAAGCCTTATAGGCGGTATCCGCAGCCTGCAAAGCCGTATAGCTGGTCACCAGTTTTTTCTGATCAGCCGACAGGTTGCCGTAGGCAGTCTGAGCGCGCTGGATCTTCGACTTTACCTGGGCCGCTTCCTGCTCGGTCATAACGGTCTTGACTGTGCCGACAGACTTGATCAGCTCCATCACGACCCCGGCGCAGTAGCCGTTCAGTGCCTTGGCCGCGCCGTCCCTATCCACACTGGCCTCCAACTCCTTGCGGGCAGTCGCGGCCAGACTGTTCAGCGCTGTATTCAGGTCTGTATACTTACTCTGATCCTCGCTGCTCCACTTTTCCAGATGCTCCGCTGCCGCCTTGTAAACGGCCAGCAGTTCCTTGGCTGCGGTGCAGTTTGCCACCTGAGCCTTCTCCAACAGGGCTTTCTGTTCCTCGGTCAGACCGTTGATGGCAGCAGATGCCTGCTCGATCACCTGAGAGAGCTTGTTCAGCTCACCCAGCGTGGTCTTGCCTGCGGTGAAGTTGAGCTTCTCCAGCAGGAGACGTGCCACACCGGCAGAATAGTCGTTCAACACCTTGGTCATGCCGGCGGCACTTGTGCAGCCTTCCAGCTTTGTACGGGTCTCCGCCGCCAGCTTACCGATCTCGATTTTCACTGCGGAATATTTGTTCTTATCGCTGTCTACCCACTGGTTCAGTGATTCGAGATCACGCTCATAGGTGGCCAGCAGGTTCTGCGCATCCGTCAGCTTTTTGCCGTTGACCAGCATCTCCTTCTGCGCCGCAGTCAGCTCCTTATAGGACGCTGTCACCTCCGGCAGCGTAGCGGAAAGCTGCTTCATGGTCACGCCGGTCTTGACCCGTGCCGTGATCAGCAGATCCACCACACCGGCAGAAAACCGATCCAGCTCCGTGTCCGTATCCGCGGACTTGGTACAGGCCTCGATGGCGGCCTTTTGTGCTTCATACAGCTTGTTCAGCTGTTCTGCAATATCCTTATAATTCTTCTTTGCGCTGCCATACAGCTTATCCAGCTGCTTCTGCGCGGCTTCCTTTGCTGCCGCCAGCAGGTCGTCCGCGCTCATGCGCGCCAGCACCTTTTCATAGGCGGCGGTCATTTCCACCGTGGTCTTGGCGGTGCGGATGGTCTCCGCCGTCTCTGCCAGCAGCTTTTCGATCTCCTCACACTGGGCCGCGGTGGCGATAGGCTTGATCTCCCGCTCATAGCGGTCGTTCAGGCAGCTGATCACCTCCTCGCGGCTCTGCTGCTCCAGAAGCTGCCAGTCAAACAGAGGATAGCCGCTGTTGACGCCGCCGATGCTGTCCACCAGTCCCTCAAACAGCGTATCCGCCGTCAGCACCGCGCTTTCCTTCACGCTGTCGCCCTGACTGCACTTCCAGCCCATCACGAACCGGCAGGCGCCCTTGCGCACCGTCAGGCCCGTATAATACCGGCCGTCTATGGGATAGCCCGCCAGCGAGCCGACCAGCGTAGTAGCCGTGCCCACCTGCAAGTCACCTGCGTTATAGCAGTTCTCCAGCGTCAGGTTCTGGTTGCCGTACTGACTGGAGGTATGCTCGCCCTTTTCGCCGCCCAGGATGCCACCAACGATGGCGCTGCCCGCCACGGCGCCGGTATTATAGCAGTTGCTTACCGTGACACTGCCCGTCGGTGCAAGACCGATGATACCGCCTGTGCCGCCCTTTCTCAGCAGCACTCCCCCGGTATCATTGGACACCGCACCCTGATTGGCGCACTGATTCAGCGTGATGGTAACGCCGCTGTCACCGGCATTGCCCACGATACCGCCCACACCGGCCGCCCGGCCTGCATAGACCGTGCCGGTATTGACGCAGCGTTCCAGCTGCGCACTGGCACCGATAAAGCCCACGATGCCGCCCTGGCCGCCGTTACCGCCGGAACCCCCCAGATAGTAGGCGCCCGGCTCGAAGGCGGTATAGATCCGGCCCTCATTCCGGCAATTCGTGATCTCATGGCTGCCGCTGCCGGAGAGACGGCCTACCAGACCGCCCACTGCGGAATTCTGGGCTTTCTGATCGTTGACGAAGGAGACGGAGATGTCTACCTGCGACACGCAGCTGCGGATGGTCACGCCGCCGCCCTCGCCGCTGCCCAGCACTCCGCCGATGATATAGCCTGTCGTCGTATCGTAGGATCTGACACCGGTCAGATCGATATTGCCTCGTACTGTCAGGTTCTCAATGACCGCATCCTGTGCTACGCCGAACAGGCCCAGCTTCTGGCGGCCACCCAAAGATGTGATATTCAGGCCGGACACCGTGTGACCCTGTCCGTCAAAGGTGCCGGTATAGGCACGCTGACCGTTGCCGCTGAGGACGCCGATAACCGGCCACTGGCAATAGCCAAGGTCGATATCTGCTGTCAGCACTGCGCAGTAGCCCTCGCTCTCCATCTGGTTATTCACCGCATAGGCCAGCCATGCCATCTCCGGTGCCGTGCCGATCTGGTAGGGTTCGTCCTCTGTACCCTTGCCATGAGGCTGACTGGTGGTGATGCCATTCCAGCCGTCCTCGGCACGGGCGGAATCCAGCAGTTTCTTCAGCTTGCCGCTGGCGGAGGTATATGCCTGTTCGATGGCAGCCAGGCCTTCCTGCCGCGCCTGCTCGATGGCGGCATAGTCGCTCAGATCGTCCAACTCCACTGCTGCCGCCGTTTCAATGGCGGTTTTGCCGCGCTCCAACGCATCTGTCAGCAGCTTCTGGCGTTCTTCATCGAAGCTGCTGATGTCGCCCAGCTGGGCTGTCAGCTCCGCAATGTGCTGCTGCGCCAGTGTATCCAGCTCCTGCTGCGCCGTATCGCGGGCTTTTTGCAGAGCCGCCGCTGCCGCCGCGTCCATATCCGGTGCCGTCTCGCCCTCCGTGAAGGTGGCTGTCAGGTCGGTCAGTGCCTTTCCGGCGTCGGCCTTGATGATCTCGATTTCCTCTGCGGAGGCAGCCTGATCCAGCTTCAGCTTCCAGCCCTCATAGGCAGCCAGCAGCGCGGCCATGTCTTTCTGAGAATACTTCTTATTGGTGATAAATCTGTTATATAGATCCAGCTGAACTTTCGTCGGGTAGGTGATGACCCCACTCAGACTCAGTTCATTACCCTCACCCAGATACTTCAGCCGGATATTATCAATGTCCGCAATGGTTTTGGCGGCCTTGATCTCTTCCTCTGCCGCCGCCAGCAGCTCGTTGACCTTCGCCTGTTCCTCAGCCGTGTACACGCGGCTGTCCACATAGGCGTGGAGATCGGCCAGCAGCTGCTCACCACCGGCATCCGTACCGCTCAGCACCGTGGCAAGCTGCTCCTCACATTCCTGCACCAGCGCGTCCGCGTCGCCGTCGGCCAGTTCGATGCGCTCTATGTACGACAGCACAATGCCGTTATAGCGGATGCTCTGCTCCGTACCATAGATATTGTAATTCTTGTCGCCGGGACGGATCAGCTTTACCAGCAGCCGCGCCGTGGCGGCGACCTTATCCCAACTATCGCCATTCATGGTAAAAGCGGGCATCACGCAGGACACACGGGCCGCGTCGTGGCTGTTGGTATTCGCCACGTCCACCGTGCCCCACAGCATATTGGCAGACGCACTCTGCACATGCCGGATCTCGCCGCCGTGCCAATCGCCCACGATACCGCCGACACCCTGCGCTGTGGCATCATCGTTATCCGTCACATTGCCGGTATTATAGGCATAGGAAAGGGTGCATGGGCCGGTGAGGCCGGTGTTGCTGCCGGTATCGATACAGCCCACAATGCCGCCTGTGCCATAGTTCATGGCGGGGGAGCCGTTGCTGCCGCTGACAGGAGCCTTGTTCAGCACGTTCATGATGATGACGTCCAGCACATTGCCGGAAATGTAATTTGCTTTGCCAACCCAGCCGACGATACCGCCCACGCGGCTCTCGCCCTGTACAGCACTGCTGTTCTCGCACAGGCGTACCTGCGCGTAGTCTGTCAGCAGGCCTACAATACCGCCCACGCCCTGAACGCCATTGACTGCGCCTTCGTTGCCGTTGGTGCAGTAGCGGATCACTGCATTTCCACATGCTACACCTACGATGCCGCCTGCGTAGTTGATATTCTTCTGGCTGCCCACCGTGCCGTAGTTGTTGCAGCTGTCCACGATGGCGTCCTCTGCTGCTCTTCCCACGATGCCGCCGGCTACAGCGCTGTAGTTCATACCGGTGTTGCTGATAGCCACTGAAGAGGAACACTGGAAGATCGTGCCTTTGCAGTAGCCTGCGATACCGCCCGCCCCTACATTGTCGATACCATTACCGGAAACACCTGTTATGGAGATCGTACCGGCCACGATCAGGCGCTCTACAACACCGGACGCTCCGATCACACCGAACAGGCCCGCATAACTTTTATCGGATACTTGCAATCCATTGACTGTGCTGTTGCATCCGTCAAAGGTGCCCTGATAATTCTTCTTTTTTCCGAAACTGCCGATGGGTGTCCAAAGGTGCCCATTCAGGTCGATATCAGCCGTCAGCTTGGCGCACAGCGTTACCTTGCCGTTCTTGACCTGATCCGCAAACCACGCCAGCTCTGCACCGGTGGCGATAAGATACGGATCATTCTTCGTACCGCTGCCGGAGGCAGGCTGGGTCATAGTCTTACCGTCCCACTTATTCTCCTCCGGGACGTCGTTGGCCTGTACGGCCACCTGTAAGTCCTCCACGATCTTCTGCATGGCAGCCTCACAGTTTTCGGCCAGCGCGTCTACTTCCGCTGTGGTCTTGCAGTCGTTCAGCGCCGTCAGGGCCGTGGCCTGCTGCTGTTCCAGCGCCTCGCGGGCCGCGTCCAGCTGCTCACGACCTGTCATGGTCAGGGACAGCCAGACGCCCCGGCTGCTCTCATCAAAAGCAGCTTCTTTTTCCTCCAGCTGTTTCAGATACTTCTCATATAGCGCCTGGATGCGCCGGATGGCGGCCTGTTTTTCCTCCGCTGTCAGTTCCGTATATGTTTTGCCTGGGATGGCCGCCATATTCGCCATCAGCTCCGACAGCAGCGGCAGCTCCTCCACCGTCCGTGCGGCGGCAATGGCCGCCAGCGCATCGTTATAGAGCTTCGTCAGTGCCGCCCAATCCTCCGGTTCATAGGAGGCTTCGTGGTATTGGCTCCATACCTCCGCAAGCTGAGACTTCAACGCCTCTTTCTTGCTGTCCCGCTCCGTATCTGGTGTCTGAGGCTGAGTCAGCTCCCAGCGCAGCAGCGGCCAGCCGCCGTTCTCCGCCGTCAGTAAGAAGCCGTTGGGATCATCCGCCGCCGTGCCGTCGTTCAAGGCTGCCAGCACGGTATTTATATCCATCTCCTCGAACTGGCCACCGGCAGGGACAGCGTCCGTCCCGAACGCCTTGCCCGACCAGAACAGTGCTTTGCTCTCCACGCTGAACGTACCTTCGCCGCACAGTGCACCGGCTTTTTCGCCGCTGACGGTCTTTACCTCACCCCAGCCCGACAGGGAGAAGATTTCCGTATTTTCCACAGCTGACGTTACGGCGGCATAGCTGTACGATGCCGTACATTCTGCCTGCTCCGCCAGCTGGCCCATCAGGCCCCCAGCGCACACGCCGCCCAGCACGTCGCCGTACTGATAGCTCCGCTGGATCGTGACACTGCCGGACAGAACGCTGCCCACCAGACCGCCCGCGGCGGCGCTGTTCAGTGCCTTTACCGTACCCGCGTTCGCGCAGCCCGTCAGGGTCAGCGTACCGCCGGTGACGCTGCCCACAAGGCTGCCTACATGGCTGTCAGAAGTGGAGACGCTGATCTGCACCTCACTGCGGCAACTACTCACTATGGTATCACCGAACACCATACCGGCTAGTGCGCCCACGCTCTGCGCGGGGCTGTCCTCTGCGACGGCCAGCTCGCCGGCAAGCCGCAGGTCCCGGATCGCCGCGCCGTTCAGGGCGCGGAACAGTCCCCACGACGCAGCCGTATCCTCCGCCGTGACACGGAGCGCCAGCGTCACCGAGTGGTATGCGCCGTCAAGACTACCAGTAAACGTCTTGTCATAGGGCACGTCCACCGCGATGTCCGCGCCGAGACGGTATGTGCCGTCCGGCTTCATGGCGGCAAATTCCTCCGCCGTCGTAATGACCGTTGCCTCCTGCGTCGCCGCGGTGTCGGACGGTTCCACTGCCAGTGCCGAGACCGGCAGCAGGCTCACCGTCATGACACAAGCCAGCAGCAGGGCTATGATCCTGTTTCTCATCGTGTATCCCTCGTTATGCCGACGCTTACAGCCACTTGGCGTACAGCGTCATGCTCTTCTCTACCTTGTCGTTGTCAAAGTCCCAGGGCTTTGTGCAGGCGGTATCCTGATACCAGCCGCCGAAACCGCAGCCCTCCTTCTCCGGGACGGGAGGACGGGTCAGCCTCTCGCCGCGCTTGGCCTTGCGGCTGCCGATGGCCGTGCCGCCGAAGGTCTCAAACTTCACCGTCTTCCGGCCCAGCAGCAAGAGCAGAACCACCGCCAGCAGCACCGCCCCCAGCGCGAGCCAGCCCCACAGCGGCATATGGAAACCCTGAGCGGGCAGCTGGGAGGCGTCCACCCACTTGGCGTACAGCGTCATGCTGCCCTGCACCGTGTCTTTATCGAAATCCCACTCCCTGGTCATATCGAAGTCACTGTACCAGCCGGCCAGCGCGAAGCCCTCCTTGGCGGGGTCCTCCGGGCGGGTCACCTTCTGGCCCAGCTTCACCTTCTGGTCCGGGACGGAGGTGCCGCCGTTGCTCTCGAACCGCACAGTGCATTCGTCCGTCACCACCACGGTCACGTCACGGCCAGTGGCGGCGTAGCTGTCCATGCCGCCCTCGACGGCCACCTGCATTTCCGTGTTGCGGATCACAGAGGAACCGGAGGTGCCGATGACCTTCAGCTGGAATGTGCCGATCATGGTGGAGGCGTCCCAGTTCTCGCCGCCGCCCATGGACACGAAGTTCATGTAGAACGACCGCAGGCCGCCCCGCAGGGCGATGTCCGTCGTCTCGATGGAAGCCGCCGTCATGGCGCTGTTCTCCACCAGCTCGAAAAATTCAGGGTCGTAGCACAGCTCGTCCTGCATGGCGTACATGGTGTAGCCCTCGTCCGCGTCGGTACGCTTCAGGGCCAGTGCCACCGTGACGATATCGCCGGTGGCGGCCTGCTTCGTGTCGCTGCCGTCAATGGACAGCTCAAATAGGTATGACTGGCTCTCGTCCACGGCCATGACCGGGACGACTGACGCCAGCAGCGTCAGGGCCGCCAGCAGTGCGCATAACAGTTTCTTCATTTCGTGGTTCTCCTTCTGCTTCTTTTTATTCAGAAATTCGTTTCTATTCCTCTTTTTCCGCGTCTCAAGAGACACATAAACAAACCTCCGAAAAACGGGGTATTTCCCCTGCCCCTTTCGGGGCAGGGGAAATCATGCACGATATGGACAGTATTCGCCCTATAAGAGGGGGTTACTGGATCTTCGCCACAACGGCGGCAGCATCCTCCACAGTGACTGTTCTGCTGTCGTTCATATCGGCAGCCAGGAACATTGCCATGGTGGTCGCATCGAAGTTGTCGTACTTGGCTTTGTAGATGTTGTACACCAGCTGGGCGTCGTTGATATCCACCAGTCCTGTGCCGTTCACATCGCCGTCGACATTGAAGGTCTGAGCAGTACTGTCCACCTCGGTGATCTGACCTGCCTTCTCGGCCTCGGCCTTTACCTCATCCAACGTCTTGTCGGAAATGACCAGATAGGCATAGGCACCATCATAACGCTCCGCGTTCTGGAACATGGCGTTATTGCCATAGGCCAGCACCTTGCCGTCAGACAGCTTTGCGCTGTCAGCCAGTTTGGCGGTAATCAGGAACACGGCTTTGCCATCCAGCTTCACATACTGGGTAACTTCAACGGTGTACTTGGTCTCGATGAGCTTCTTTTCCACGGTAACGGTGATCACATCACCCGCGGCGATATCCGCACCCGCGATGGTGTAGGTGCCATCGCCATTATCCTTGACGGCAACCGCGGTATCGTCTGCCGTTGCTGCCGTTACGGTGTACGCATAGCCGTCTTCCTTAGTGATGGTGAAGGTAAAGTCCTTACCCGGCCCTGCGGTCTGGGATGTACCATTCACAACATCGGCCGAACCGCTGCCCTTGAAGTTGATCTGAGCCTTGTTTGCTTCCTTGGTCACGGTAATGCCCACGTCGCCTGTGATATCCTTGCCGTTGATGGTGTAGGTCTTGCCATCTGCATCCAGCGCAGATGTGACCGTCTTACCGCCCGCGGTAACCGTTACGGTGTAGGCATAATTATCGGTCTTGTTCAGCGTAAAGGTGTAATTCGTGCCATAAGTGGCGGTATTACCATTCAGGGTGACGTCGTTCGCGCCAGCGCCAGCCTTGGTGACCGTGTAGGTCTTACCCACAGCAGTGATGGTGATGTCACCGGTGATCTCACCGGCGGGGATGGTGTACTTACCGTCTACCAGCATCAAATCCTTGAACTCGCCATCGCCGACCTTGTACTTCACATCCATGTAAGTGCCGTCCAAACCATCGTTCAGCGTGAAGATATAATCCTCGCCAGCCTTGACAGTGGAAGCGCCATTGACGATATTGCCCTCAGGTTTGGTCACGTTGTAGGTCTGGCCAACAGTGATGGTGGCAGAGCCGGTCACAGCGGCTGCAGGGGCATTCTTCAGTGCGTTTTCGGATTTATCGATCTTGGCCTCGGTGACCTTTACCTCGCTCTCGCCGGCAGCAATTCCGGTGAAAGCCAGCTGCAGCGCATCGGTGCGGTTCTCACCATAGAACTGGATACGCAGGCTTCCGTTGGCATCGGTAACCGTTGCGTCGGTCGGCAAGCCGGTGCTCTTGGTCTTATCAAAGTTGAGCACATTGGCGTCATAGGTCAGCTTCATGTCAACAGCGTTGTAATACGCCACATTGAGGTTGCTGATCGCCAGCTTCACCATCGCCGTATCACCCGTATTGATTTTGGCGTTGACCGCGGACACCGCTACCGTGTAGCCTTCGGCCGCGGGGGCTCCTGTGACCGTGAGGGTGGCCTGCTTGCTCGTAATGCCATTGATGGGATTTACATTCTGCGTATCACTTGCGGTAACTTGTTCAACACCCAAGGTATATGTGCCGGGTGCAAGGTCGCTCGGAATGGAAAAGACAACTTTTGCCCAAGTGGTAATATCGCTTTCTGCACCGGCCAGATATGCAGCCTTCTGTGTTCTCTTATTCGATGCGCTAAGAGTAACATCACCATTCTCGAAACTCTGAACCGTAATAGAACTGTCCGACGCAGTAGCTTTGAATCCAAAACTGCTGATAGACAGTGTATCCGTTGTACCTACCGTCATTGTGACGGTGCTTCCTGCTGCAACCGTATCATTGTCAAGCGACAGGGATAGTTCAGTCGCGGCGAAAGCTGTTACGCAGCATAGGCTCAAAATCAAGCTCAAGCTCAATAATAGGCATAAAAGCCTCGTTGTAAGGTTTCTTTTCATGCACGTAGTCCTTTCGTTTTCAGTTACCACGCAAATGCGGTTTCATTGACCCATGCGTTCATGATTGCAGTCGCATTGTTCATGCTGATTGCTTCTGCAGCATTGGTGACATTTGCTGCAAAGATTCCGATAGCGGAAATCTCTGTTTCATTGACCCACGCGTTCATTACCTGGGTCGCGTCATCCATGCCAATCACACCATCACCACTGACATCGCCCTTCAGCGCCACGATGATGCTGTCGTCTGCTGCCAGTGTCGCGGCAAAGCTGTGGGTGCCGTCTGCGGTAGTGGCCGTCAGCTTCTCATAGCTGCCGTCGGCCTTCTTCACCAGCACCACGCAGGCCACGTCATTGTCGCTTGCCACGGTAAAGATGTTCTCAGCGTCCAGCTTCCAGCCGGCCGCGGGAGCGGTGACGGTAATGGTGGGTGCATCCGCGGAAGTACCGGCCTTGAAGGTGGTCACACCGTTCTCAGTAGTACCCTCATTAGTGCCGTTGCCGATCTTAATGTCAGACTTGTGCTGAGTCAAAGGCACTGTCTTGGTGGACAGCGTGTAGTTGCCCACATTGGTACCGTAGGTATAGACTGCCTCGGGCTGGCCATCGTCGTTGGTACGATACGTCACCACATTGGTCACGTCGCGTTCCATGCCGTTGGCCAGCTTTGCCACGATCTTGCCGCCGGTGACCTGAACTTTGCTTCCGTCCACATCTACGCTTTCGGGAGCTTCTGCCACCACCAGCTCCTTGACCGCGCTGGTCAGGGCGATCAGGTTGCCGCTGTCGTTCTTGAAGTACAGTGTGCCGTACTCATCCACCACGGGGCTGCTGATGCAGTACTGCGCCAGAGGGCCTTCCGGCTTGAACACCACGGGTGCGCAGTTGCTCTGACCGTTTTCGGAGATGCCGTCCTTCAGAGCTGTCTGACCCGCGCTGTCGTTGATCACGCGCATGACGCCGGGGGTGTAGTTATCCATGAAGTAGACGTTCACGCTGCCATCCTCGGTGTTGGTGGACAGCAGGCCGCTGGTCTGAGGATAACCCTGAGTGATGGCGGTGTATGCCACGCTCCAGCTGTTCAGATCCAGCACCGCGATGTGGTGGCCGCTGTAGGCGGTGAACTGACCGGTACCGGACACGCCCACATAGGCGCGGCTCTTATACACCACGGGGGTGGAGGTGCTCATGCCGCCCAGATTGATGGCCTGAGAGCCGGAGAGCTTACCATCCGCGCCAAGGACTTCGCTGTAGAAATAGCCGCCCTTGGAGGTGAAGTACACGCGGCCGTCCGCATAAGCGATGTTGGAGCGGATATCGCCGGTGTAGCCTTCCTTGGAGTCCACGATCTCGCCGGTGCGCTTGTCGAACACCACCAGCTTGGCAGTCTGGGAGGTATAGCCGCTCTGGCCATCGTCGGTGCCGACGACCACATACTTATCGTTGGCGTAAGCACCGGCCCAGTAGAAGCCGCCGTCGCTGGTATAGCGCCACAGGGCCTCCTTGGTGGAGGTGCCCTCATAGTCCGCCGTCAGGCACACGAAGTTGGCGGCACCGCTCTCGCCGTTCCAGAAGCCCACATACACATACCCGTCAGAGTAGGTGATGGGGGAGTTGGACTGGCCCTTCAGCGGATCCTGATAGACCCACAGGGACGTCAGATCATCGGCGCGGAACGCCTGCACGCGGCCCTCCTTCAGTGCCACGAAGATCATACCGTCGGCATAGGTGGGCGGGATGATGGCGAAGTCGGAGTTGCTGACCATGTTCACGGAGGCCACGGTCTCGCCGGTGGCGGGATCAATCTTCAGCAGTCTGCTGCCCGCGTAGGCGTACATGTAGCCGCCCACGAAGATGGGGGAGCCCACCGCGCCGCTGTCATAGCCGCTGCCGCTGGCGCTGGCCCACAGCAGCTCCACATCGGAGGACTCGGTCTCCGCGTCGATCTGGCCGGTGGGGGTCTTGACGCTGGTGATGGCCATGTTCTGGTCATTGCCGCGGAAGTTGGGCCAGAAAGCATCATACTTCGGCAGGGTGAGCGTCGGTGCGGCGGCCAGCGTCACGTTCAGCACGCCGTCGGTCAGGTCGGCGGAGCCGGACAGGGTGCCGGTCTTGGTGACGTAACCCTTGGCCACCACAACGTAGCGGTAGCTCTTGTCGGTGCGCAGGCTGTACACGCCGTTCTTGTCGGGGGTGACCAGCGTGTCGCCCTGATAGACGCGCACCTGCGCGCCGACGGCGTTGGTGGTGATCTTCGCGTCGTAGGTGCCGATGCTCTCCACCGTGTAGGTGTACACGGTCTTGACCGTGCCGGTCTCCGCATCGGAGACGGTGATGGTGAACTTGCCGTTATCCAGCTTGCCCAGCGGGATCTTGCCGCTCTCCAGCTCGGGGCTGTAGGCCACGGTGACGCCGTCGCTCAGGGTAGCGGCCACGGTGGGGGTCAGGGCGGTAACGCTGTCGGGTACCTTGAACGTGTAGTTCAGCGTCTCGGGCGCGAAAGCCTGATCCTGCTCCAGCCCCTCCTCGGCAAAGGTGACGGTTTTCAGCGTGGGCAGGACGGTCAGCTTGAAGGTGTACACCGTCTCCGCGCCGCTGCCGCCCTCCGGCGAGGTCACGGTCAGGGTCAGGGTGTTCTCGCCCAGCTTCAGCAGATTAGCGTAGCTGATGCTCTTAGTGGTATCCACCGTCGAGATATCCGCCGTCATATCCGTGGTGGCGGCGATGGCCTGAGTTCTGTCCCCGATGGCGGCAGTCATGGTCGCGCCGGTCTCAGCAGGGACAGCCCAAATGAAATACTTGTGATACGGGGACATTCCCAGTCCGTTGGCCGTCACCTGCGTATCAAACCGATCAAATGTATACCCAGTTTTGTCCTGCTGGAAATCATTGACGTCCAACAGGATCGTACCCATTGTTGCGTCCACCTCGCCGAGGTTGCGGGCGCTCAGCCGCAGCGCGGTCAGGCCGTTAGCGCTGGCTGCCGCCGTCACGGTGACGGGATAGGTCTTGCTGTGGGTGCCGTCCTCCGCCGTAACCGTAAAGTCCACGGGACCATTGGAGAAGTCAACCGTGCCGTCGGCGGGACTGATGGTAGCACGGGGGCTGATGGTGGTGGTGATCTCCACCTTGGTCAGATCCGTGCCATGGGGCAGCACAAAGTAATAGTCGCCGCTCTTATCCAGCAGGGCCGTATTGCCGTTGACGGTCAGACCCGTCAGGTCGCAGGCGTAGTTCTTCAGTGTCTCGAAGCTATCGCACACCGGCAGATTCTGACTTTCGCTGTCTCCCTGCTTCCACGTCACGCCGCGCAGGGAGATGTTGGTATACTCGTTCAGCTTGTCCACAAATGCCGGAGCCTGCATGGCGTTTAGGGTCATGCCAGTAGCATGGTCGCCCGCGTCATAGTCGCCGACGGCGGGCAGGATACCCACCTGCTGATAGTACAGGCTGCCCAGCGCCTTTTCATTATCGCCGCTGCCTGCCAGACTGCCAATCAGGTGGCCCGCCACAGGCTCGGCTTCCTCCGCGCCGTACTGGACGGAACCGGCATGGTAGCTGTTGAACACGCCAACCTTATCCGTATAGCTGTCGATATTATAAGCAATACCCACAAGACCGCCCACGGTGGTTTTGCTGACCTTGACGGTAGCCAGGTTATAGCAGTCCTCCATGATGCCGCTCAGCTCGCCCACCAGACCGCCGGCCTGTTCGTCGGCGTTGACAGTGCCGTAGTTGGCGCAGCCTGAGATAACGCCGCGCTCCTCGTCCGCGGAGTTGTCGAAAGCGCTCAGTTCCGCGCAGATACCGCCGACTTTCGTGCCGGAGGCGGTGACGGTGCCATAATTGCGGCAGTTTACGGCGTTATAGCAGGTGGCTGCCAGACCGCCGACCGTGCCGCCGCCATCGACCGTAATATTGCCATAGTTAGCGCAGTCGACCATCTTTCCCACGCTTTTTGCCAAACCGCCGATGCTGGCATTTGCATTGTCTGCGCCGGTGGTCTGTGCCGTCACAGTTGCGTAATTGAAGCAATTTTCAATATAATCAACATGATATGCCAGCGTTCCGCTCCAGGAACGGAGTTTAAAGGTACAGGTCTTGTCTATCGTTAGATTCTTCAGAACAGAGACCTGACCAAACAGGCCAATGTATCGTGTGTCACCGCTTTGCTTATTGCAATCGACATTCCAATTGACGATTTTGTGCCCGCCACCATCATAAGTCGCTTTAAACGGATATTTTGAACTGGTGTTGACAACAAAGCCAATTGCGTTCCAACTCTCTACGCCGGACATGTCGATGTCCGCCGTCTGGAGGAAATATTGGCCTTCATAGGTCACTCCATGATTATTAACATTCCCTTGGAGTGCCTGAAGCTCAAATAAAGAGTTGATTTTATACGGATTTGTTTTTGTGCCGTCACCTTCAAACTGGTAAGGCTTTTCTTTGAGCCGTATATACAGCTTTAAGGTTTGCGCTTCCCCACGGATCCCTTCTTTCGGTGTAAGGACAACGCTTCCATCAACTTGCCATGCGGTGCTCGTTTTCGTGACGTTGAGTTCTTTCGGCATAGTGATGATCGCATCCGTAAACGGTTGACCGTCCTTAGTCAATGTCAGCCCGGCATTTTCAATGGTAAAATCGCCCTGCGTTGCTTCGCTGTCCACCTCGTAGGTAAACTGTGCCCAAGATGTGTTGAGGTACACCTGTGATTCCAGCGCCTTACCATCTTCCGTAAAAGTAAATGTCACGCCTTCAAGCCATGCGTAGGGTGACACGTCAACTTTTTCGTAGCCGTCACCGGAAGCGCTCTTATAGTAAACCGATGCTGAGCCCCACCAGTTTTGACCATAGGTAACGACTTTATCGGATTCCGCCAACGTCATTTCTATGTAAATCTCTTTGCCGTCATCAGAACCGGTAAAGGCATCTTTGCCGATTTTTCTGATAGATGCAGGAATAGTGACTTTGGTCAAAGCTGTGCTGACAGAGAAGCAGCTATCCCCGATCTCCTCTAACCCAGCTGGCAAATTGATCGTTGCCAGCTTGCTGCATGATGAAAAAGCGGAGCTGTTCAGTCTTTTCATCGTGCTCGGCAGCGTGACCGATTCTAGCTGCTTATAACCGGAAAAACACTGATCGCACAGTTCCGTTACGCCTTCCCCCACGACAACTGTTCTTGCTGTGTCCACAGCGGTTGTATTTGTAGACGTATCCTTAAAAGTGGTGACATTCAGCTTGCTTGTAACAGCGCCCGTATCTGTGCCGGACTTGCCTGTAACATAAACTTCGACTCTTGCGTCTTTGCCATAGAATGCAGCGCGAACCGTGCCGTCTGTGTTTGCCTTTATAATCTTGGGTACTGCAAGTTCGCTGCCAGCACTCTCGCTTGTCACATTGCACATGATTTTTGCCTTCGTCGTGGCATTTGGCACAGTACCTATTTCAAAATCTTTGAGTATTTTCTGTAGGACAGTGTTCTCATCCTCAGAGAAGTTAAATGTCTTGCCGGGGCAGCCCATGAAGACTCCGGTTTCAATCGTAGATACCTTGGCGGGAATGTCTATGGCCGCCAGATTTCTTGTTGCCATAAACGCTTTTTGGCCAATGCTCTCCAGCGTAGCAGGCAGACTGACGGAAGTCAGTGCGGTATGTGAAGCAAAAGCAGAGTTTCCGACACGGGTAACACCCTCGCCGATAATAATCGTTTTTGTCTTAGCTTTGTAAGAATTCCACGGCGTAACATTAACGCTCGCATAATCCTTCATCGCGCCCGTACCGCTGATGGTCAGGGTCGTGGTGTCCGCGTCATATTTCCAAGTGACGCTGCCGTCACCGGCGGCGCTGCAATCGTTATCCGCGGCCCATGTCACCGTCGGCAGCAGGCTGAACGTCATCACAAACGCCAGCAGCAGCGCCAACAGCCGATGGGCCTTGTTGCTTCTCATGTTGTTTTCCTCCTTGTGTATATTCTCTATCTCCAAACGCCGCAGCGTGATAAAGGAATCAGGGCGGGTCACGCCGCCGGTATCGAGCCGATGGGTATGCGATAAGAGAGGAGGTGGGAGGGGCGGCTTTTCCCCTCCCACCCTTATGGAAAGCTGACAGTCTCCGTTCAGACTCTCTCGGCTTGACAAGGGTTGGTGTCTTTTTTGGCAGCCGCTTTCTTTGCTTCGGCGGCTTCCTGCTCTGCGCGGCGCTTCGCGGCCTTTTCATGGGCAAGCTGGCCCTGCTGCAGGTTCTTCTCAATCTGCTTCTGGCGCTTCTTCTCCTTGCGCTCCGCCAAGAACAGAGGCTCCTGTACCGCCCGCTCCTTGCGGTAGCGGGCCGTGCCGTTCAGCTTCATCATCCGAGCGGGCGGCAGACACGCTGCCCGCAGGGCTGTGTCCCAGCTTCCGAAGCGTTGTTCGATGAACGCGCCGCCGTCCACCTCACAAGGTGCTGGGCTGTGGCGCAGGGTGCGGGCACACCGGGCCAGATACAGCGCCAGCTCTCGCAGGGGCGTGCCTGCGTGCTTTTCGGCAAAGGCCGCGTCCCGCGCCGCCAGCGCGTCCTTGGTGCGCTGGGCGATCTGCTGGTTGCACCAGTTATTGTAGTCGAATTTCCGATTCGGATCCCAGTGGCTCATTGGCGCACCTCCCCAAGGTCGTATTTTGGGCAAGAAAAAACGCCGACGTCTTACGTCAGCGTACACTCCTACCTATGTGTTACAACGAGGGTGCGCCGCTGCAAACAAGTTCTCCTTCGTGTAATTCTACTGCCCTCGCGCCACGGGATCTCTCCCTCGTACACGACCTACCTTCTCAGGACTCGCGTCCCAATGGCGGGTATTACCCAGCGGCTCAAAGCCGTTTCGGTCGTTTCCTTGCGCTCACAGTGCCGTCCGCGGTGGGTTTGGTTACCCATGTTCCTTTAAGGCTGTACCCTGACGAAAAATCGTCTTTACAACGCACAGCCACACAACGTCACAGAACTCAGCTGTATGAAATTCTCGGTTCTTTTGAACAGTTTTTTCGCAAAGTAACATACTTTGCGAAAACTTTCCAATTTCAACCAAATAACAGTATATACCAGCCGTTTTTCCGTGTCAACAACGAGTTCAAATTTTCGACTTTTTTCTGGCATAAATCCGGAATGCCTTGCAGCACAAGGCGTCCCGCGCGTTTTCGCAAAGTATGTTACTTTGCGAAATTTTTGTGCCATTTTTTGGATAGGAAAGAGGACGCCGAACGGCGTCCTTTTTATGTTATTCCCTTGAGAAAGCCTATCCCCTCCACGGCCCTGCGCTTGTAGTCCATAGACGAGTGAACGTACAGCCGCAGGGTAGTGCGGACGTCGGCGTGGCCCAGCAGTTCGCTGACGCTTTTCACGTCCACCCCGCGCTCCACACACCGCGTGGCGTAGCTGTGCCGCAGGCAATGGAAATTCCGATACCGCACGCCGCAGCGCTCCAACAACACCTTATAGCGGT
>ERZ773139.698-NODE-698-length-42988-cov-4.097454_pt1 | contig 42988 bp, 45 predicted proteins | sample MGYA00580854_ERZ773139 | MGnify/ENA primary metagenome ERZ773139 (study PRJEB29015, sample SAMEA2737809) | human gut metagenome | biome: human gut; feature: human-associated habitat; material: faeces | place: China | collected 2012 ...
GGGTGGAAAATCTGGATTCGTAGAATTGAAACGTCCGGGAGAGAAAACGACACCACTTCAGAAAGTCCAGATCCGTAGGATCTTAGCAACAGGATGTTATGCAACCGTTCTTGATAACAAAAAAGATATTGACCGAGTGATCTGGGAGATCGAAGCATGGAATCCAGGTAAGGCCCCGGACAAGATCGCAGAGTTAGAACAGAGAGGCATGATATGAAATTTGTACCACACAATTATCAGCGATACTGCATTAACCGCATGATCACGGATCCGGTCTTAGGATTGTTTCTTGACATGGGACTTGGGAAGACAGTAATCACACTGACAGCAGTCAATGATCTGCGGTTTAATCGGTTTGCAGTCCGGAAAGTTCTTGTCATCGCACCGAAGAAAGTTGCAGAAGATACGTGGACAAGGGAATCACAGAAATGGGATCACTTAAAGATGCTTCGGGTGATCCCAGTCCTTGGAAGTATCAAACAGCGGATCAGAGCGATCAACACACCGGGCGATATCTGGGTGTTATCAAGAGACAATGTCTCCTGGTTGGTTGATTATTACAAAAATGACTGGCCGTTTGACATGGTGATCATTGATGAGTTGTCGAGCTTTAAGTCTAATAAGGCAAAACGATTCCGAAAATTAAAAAGTGTCAGGAGTCACATCCGTCGGATCGTAGGGCTTACAGGAACACCGACTCCGAACGGACTGGAAGACCTGTGGGCACAGATCTATCTTCTGGATGAAGGAGAACGGCTAGGAAAGACTTTAACCGGATACCGTGATAATTACTTCACACCAGGAGCAAGAAACGGAAATGTGATCTATGAGTACAATCCGAGGACATGGGCAGACGAAGAGATCAATGAACGGATCAAAGATATCTGTATCTCCATGAAAGCAGAGGATTATCTGGAATTACCAGAACGGATCGATAATGTCCGTCATATCAAACTTCCAGATAAAGCAAAGAAGCAGTATGAAGAACTGGAGAAGACGATGATCGCGGATATCGATGGAGAGACTATTGACGTTACAAGTGCAGCGGCTTTAAGTAATAAACTTTTGCAGCTTTGCAACGGAGCTGTCTATGATGCAGATGGTATATACCATGAGGTGCATGATGAGAAGATCGAAGCCTTAAAAGAGATCATCGATGCAAATGCAGGAAAAGGAATTTTAGTGTTTTATAACTTTAAGCATGACAAGGCACGGATCCAGAAGGCTTTGAAAAAGAGCAAGCTTCGGATCGGGGAGTTAAAGAACCCGGACAGCATCACAGCCTGGAACAATGGGCAGATGGATATCCTACTTGCACATCCGGCAAGTGCAGCATATGGATTAAACCTTCAGGCAGGTGGGCACATCATTGTCTGGTTTGGACTTAACTGGTCATTGGAGTTATACCAGCAGGCAAATGCCAGACTGTACCGGCAGGGACAGAAAGAGAATGTTGTGATCCATCATCTGGTTACTGCCGGCGGATATGATGAGAACGTCATGGATGCGCTGGAAGCAAAAGAAGTTACACAGGATTCGTTCCTGGATGCCTTAAAGGCAAGGATCAAGAGTGTGAAAGGAGAGAACGATGGGAAAGATTGATGCAAAGATGGAAGGCAGGACCGAAGGATTGGAACTTGCTTTACGCATTGTGAGAGAAGGCGGAGCAGAAGCCTTAGAGAGAGAAATGAAACGCCGGAGAGTTACAGGGATCAAGGTTCCTGTCGATCATAGAGAAATGGATAAAGCGGCACAGAAGATCAAGGAGCAGATCCTGGATACCGTTCTTGCTATGAGTATCATGGTGCTAAGAGATGAGTTTGGTTTTGGCAAGAAACGGCTGGATCAGTTCAAAGCAAGATTTAACTTGAAAACAGAATGTATGAATGATGGATTAGTTACATGGGCAGACATTCTGGAGGCAATCAGAGATGAGACTGGCATTGAGCTTACGATCAGAGAAAATCGTTAAGGAAAGTTAAGGAGTGAATTAATTATGACAAAGATCAGACAGAAGCTTGCGAAGGTCTATATTCATTCGCGGGATAATGGCAATGACTTTGGGATCATCGATCATCTAGCTGAGGTCGGATACGATGTTGATTTCGAAGTTGTGGATAATGGAGTTGGCAATAAGGTGATCTCATGTGAGATCTATGATGCAGGGGGGAAGAAAGACAATGATCAAAAATAATAGGACAGCAATGAATGCATACAAGAAGACTAGAGAGAAACACGGTGGGGATCGTCCTCGCTGTGTAGTCTGTGGCGAAGTGATGGATCCAGAGGATGATGAGACAGAGTGGTCCAGAACAAAGAGAAGGACAGATTGTTTTGTACATAGACATTGCGTGAAACACTGGGGAGACGTTTAAGATGCTGATGCAACACAGGTGACAGGAGGCAAGACATGGATAAGAAAAAGCTAAGGCAGTATCGATCTCTGAAGAGGGAGCAGAAGATGCTGGAAGAGAAAATGGAGAAACTGAATGAGAGAGCAGAGAGGATTCCGGCAGTCATTGGGAAAGTAAAAGGATCTATGGATACGTTCCCCTATATCGAAACGCGTATGAGTGTTGTGATGTCAGAGCCAAAACAGGCGGATGTGATCTATCGGCAGATGATGATCAACGGAAAGAGACAGGAACAGGTGGATGAACTTCTGACAGAGATCGAAGAGTTTATCAGTCAGATTCCTGACAGCAATACAAGACAGATTTTTGAACTCATTTACCTAAACGGCATGACACAACAGGAAGTTGGAGAACGATTGGGGTATACGAAAGGCAGAATTTCTCAGATAATCAGTGAAAATCTAAAAGATTAAACAAATTAAACAAAAAAGTGTGTTATAGTTATACTTGAGGAAATTGGATAGAGTCCAATCAATCGCCCCGTATAATTTTTTTTGAGCATCGCAGAAATGCGGTGTTCTTTTGTTCTATAACTACTAGAATATACTGACAAGTTGTGATATAATAAATAAAAATTTTGTACGGAGGGATAAGTATATGGGAAATAAAGAGAATATCGCAGCAGTGGGTGTAGAAGCTGTAAAGGCTGTAAGTCAGTTTAGTGAACACACATTAACTGATTTAGAGAAAATAATTAAATGGATATCCACACCGAGAGGGCAGGGCAAGGATTTTGAAGAGGCCATAGAAATCTATAAAAAGAACATAGAAGCAAATGAGAGGATTCCGGTTTTAATGAAAAGTGCTATGATATCGAAAGCACGAAAGACGTTAAAAGAGTATTGCAATCAAAATGATATTTTGGAAATTGCAGAAAAATTCCTGACGGGGAAAGAGGAGATAAAAAATCTTGATGATGATTGGCTATCTTTTTTTATGGATAAGGCAAAAAATATAAATAATGATGATATAAAATTAATGTTTGGAAAAATTTTAGCGGGGGAGGCATCAGGAAAAGCGCACATTCCTAAAAGACTGATTCAAACATTAGAAATTATGGAAGAGTACGATGCAAAGAATTTTAAAAATTTATGTAGATCCATAATAAGAATTTCGGCAGTTGAAATTCCTCAACATAAAATGGTACCGATGATAGATTTGGATAATGACACAATGCTAGGGTTGTTAGGGTTAACAGTGTCAAATTTAATGGATTTAAAAGCCATAGGTTTAATAGAGTTTAATAGTGAGAGACCATTTATATTTAGACTAAATCCTACACCATATAATTTAAGAACGGTAATAAAATATGGCGAGAGTGAAAGAATAGTTAATTTACAAGAATTAGAAGTAGGACATGTTGCATTTACTAAAGCAGGAGAAAAATTAGCAAGTTTATTAGAAGAGCAGGCTATTAAAGAATACGAAATCGAAATTGAAAAATATTATAGGAGACGAAAACAACAAAAGGAAGATAATGAGTAAAGATCAAGGCACCTTCGGGTGCTTTTTTCGTGCATAAATTTAAGGACTTCTAGCTCAGCAGGTCAGCGCAGTCGGCTCATAACCGATCGGTCCAGGGTTCGAATCCCTGGAGGTCCATTTAAGAAATAAGAAAGAAGGTGGTAATGTGTGAATGAAGAAAAAAACTACATACTTGCAGAGTCTGATTATGTAGCCGGAATGAAGTATAAAGACATTGCTGCCAAGTATGGAGTCTCGATGAATACTGTGAAATCGTGGAAGAAACGATACGCATGGTCGAGGAACAAAAAGACAGAATGCATCCAAAAGGGGTGCACACAAAATAAAAAGGGTGCACACAAAAAAGAAGCCGTTGCAGAGGATGTAAGTCAAGTTGTAATTAACGATGAACTTACCGATCAGCAGCAGCTTTTTTGTTTGTATCAATCTAGGATGTTTAATTACACGAAAGCTTACATGAAAGCTTATCCAGGATGTACTTATGCATCTGCTGCCGTATTAGGAAGCAGGCTTATGAAGAATCCAGTGATCAGAAAAGAGATTGAACAGCTAAAGCAGAATCATATGAACAGAGAATTGCTAAAGCAGGAAGATATCTTTCAAAAGTTTATGGACATTGCATTTGCGGATGTAACAGATTATGTATCGTTTGGGCGAGAAAATATTCAAGTTATGGGTGCCTTCGGTCCAGTAATGGTAGAAAACAAAGAAACTGGAGAAAAAGAAGTTCTCGAAAAAGAAGTCAATACTGTGAAATTCAAACAATCTGAAGATGTTGATGGAACGCTGATCACGGAAGTGAAGCAAGGAAAAGACGGAGCGAGTATTAAGTTAGTTGATAAGATGAAAGCTTTGCAATGGCTTGCAGACCATATGGATATTGCTACAGCTGAACAGAAAGCAAAGATTGAGCAGATCAGAGCTAAGACAGCGATCATGTCCGGAACATCCGAAGAAGAGACAGAAGACGATGGATTCATCGAAGCCTTAAAAGGTGAGGTGGCAGATGTATGGGAAGAAGAATAAAGAAAGCTGTCTTTAAGTTTCGGCCGTTCTCTAAGAAGCAGAAAAAGATACTTACCTGGTGGCTACCTAATTCACCCGTACATGATCAAGATGGAATCATAGCAGATGGAGCGATCCGATCGGGAAAAACTATTTCTATGTGCTTATCTTTTGCAATGTGGGCAATGGAAACCTTCAACGGACAGAACTTTGGTATGTGTGGGAAAACGATTGGTTCTTTCCGGAGAAACGTACTCTTTTGGTTGAAGCTTATGCTTAAGAGTCGAGGGTATCATGTCGAAGATCACAGAGCAGATAACCTGGTCGTAATCAGAAAAGATGGCAAGGAAAACTATTTCTACATTTTTGGTGGAAAAGATGAACGATCGCAGGACTTAATACAGGGTATCACACTTGCAGGAGTCTTTTTTGATGAAGTGGCACTGATGCCTGAATCTTTTGTCAACCAGGCAACAGGACGATGTTCCGTTGATGGGTCTAAATACTGGTTCAACTGCAATCCCGATGGACCTTATCATTGGTTTAAAACCAATTGGATTGATCGTGCAGATGAAAAGAAGCTTGTCTATCTACATTTCACAATGGATGACAATCTGAGTCTATCTGAGCGGATTAAAGCACGATACCGGGCAATGTATACCGGAGTGTTTTATAAGCGTTATATCTTAGGTCTGTGGGCCGTAGCTGAGGGAATTATTTACGACATGTTTAATATAGAAAAGCATGTCACATCAGAAAAGCAGTCAACAACCGGCAGTAAATACGTTAGTGTCGATTATGGTACACAGAATGCGACAGTATATCTTTTGTGGGAGAAGAACCAGAAAGGTCAGTGGGTTGCTACGAAAGAATATTACTATTCTGGACGAGATGAGACTACACAGAAGACAGATGGAGAGTATGCGGATGACATGGAAGAGTTCCTGGAAGGAATCAATGTTGAATCTATCATCGTCGATCCGGCAGCAGCATCCTTTATCGCAGAGCTTAAGAAACGAGGATTCAAGGTTAAGAAAGCAAAGAATGATGTACTTGATGGTATTCGATTTGTTGGAAATCTGTTAAATCTAGGTGTATTACTGTTCTCTGAATGTTGTAAAGAAACAATCAAAGAGTTCGGCTCTTATATCTGGGATGATAAGGCATTGGAACGTGGAGAAGATAAACCAGTGAAGCAGCATGATCATTGCATAACTGGTGATACGCTTATTGATACAATTGATGGTCCGATTCCAATAGAAAAGCTTGTTGGTAAAACAGGAAAAGTACATTGCTATAATTTAAGGCGAAGAAAACCTGAAATTTCTACATACTATAATGTGAGAAAGACAAGGGAGAATGTCGAAGTATTTGAAATAGAGATGGAAGATGGAAGAACGATCAAGGCAACAGCCAATCATTTAATATTTACTCAAAATGGTTGGAAAAAAGTAAACGATCTAACTGGACACGATTCGATACTTGATATAAGAATAAAGAAATGATAATCTTATATCAGGAGGTGCGTTAAATGGTAGAATATTTAGAAAACGGAGACTTGGCATTATATAATGGATATAAATTCAGAAAAGACAAGCGGACAGGGTACTATTTATCATCAAGAATAATAAACGGAAAACGCAGAAGGCTTCATGTATATATATGGGAATGTGAAAATGGTGAGATTCCAAATGGATATTCTGTACATCATAAAGATGAGGATAAAAGCAATAACGAAATTTCAAATTTAGAATTGATGACAAATAGTAAACATACACGATTACACGCAGAGGAGAAGGCAAGAAACAATTATGATGATATGTTAAAAAACTTAAAAGAAAATGCTATTCCCGCTTCTAAAGATTGGCACAAAAGCAAAGACGGGAGCGAATGGCACAAAAAGCATTATGAGCAAATGAAAGGAAAGATGAAAGTTCCAAGAAAGTTTGTTTGTGAGTATTGTAATAAAGAATTTGTTAGCACACAAACAAGATCAAGATTTTGCTCAAATAAATGCAAATCGGCATGGAGACGAAAATCAGGAGTTGATGATGTTATTAAAATTTGTTGTAAATGTGGCAAGGAATATGTTGCCAATAAGTACCAAAAAACAAAATACTGTCCAGTATGTAAAAATAAAAAGTGTTAAATCCATAGGAAAAGCAGATGTATATAATATGGAAGTCAAGAACCACCACAACTTTAGTGTTTGTGGTGGTTTTATTATACACAATTGCATGGATGCAGTGAGATATTTTGCTTACACGATCGTAAGACGTGAACGAAAATGGAGTTGATTAAATGATAAAAGAAATTATTGAGCGAATAAGGCAGGTGATAAGAAAAATGCTTGGAAAAGAAAATATCAGGGACGCGATCGGAGTTGATGTTGCCGTATCAGACAAGATGGCAAGAGAAATTGATCTCTGGTCGAAAATGTATAAAAATAAACCGCCTTGGAAACGAAAAGAACTAAAACTTTGCGGATTACCTGCAGCTATTGCTGGAGAATTTGCAAGGCTTGTCACATTGGAATTAAAAACAGAGATTACAGGGAATAAGTTTCTCAATGATGAATATCAAACTGTGATTGATAATATACGAACCTATACGGAATATGCCTGTGCAAAGGGTGGACTTGCAATGAAGCCTTACGTGTCGGATGGGCATATAGAAGTGGACATGGTTCAGGCCGATCGGTTCTTTCCTGTAAAATTTAATTCCAGAGGAGAAGTTATTGCAGCAGTATTTATGGAAACTGTCACGATAGGAAAACAGGTATATACAAGACTGGAATATCATCGACACGATGAAAAGACGGCTACATACTACATTATCAACAAAGCTTTTGTAAGGCAGGACCTTGATAACGTTGAGGTGTTAGGAAAAGAAGTACCGCTTAGTGCTGTACCGGAGTGGGCCGATCTTGAAGAAACTGTCACAATCATAAATGTGAAGAGGCCGTTATTTGCATATTTCAAGATTCCGAACGCAAATAACGTTGATGATTCATCTCCGTTGGGAGTATCTGTATATTCCAGAGCGGTAGATGACATCAAAGAAGCGGATTATCAATGGACGAGGATATTATGGGAATTTGAGGGATCTGAATTAGCAATTGATGGAGACGTTAGCTTATTTAAGCGAAAAGAAAACGGAGAATTTGACCTTCCAAAAGGAAAAGAAAGACTTTTCCGAATGATGGATTTTGACGATGATAAGGAGCAGTACAAGGTATTTGCACCGCCGATCCGTGATGAGAGCCTTATCAATGGATTTAATGCGATTCTTCGTAGAGTAGAGTTTAATTCTGGATTGGCATATGGAACTCTGAGCGATCTGAACACAGTTGATAAGACTGCAGAAGAGATTAAGACAAGTAAACAACGATCATACAGCACAGTATCTGATATTCAAAAAGCTTTGCAGAAAGCATTAGAACAATTGATCTATGCAATGGATGTGATCGCACAACTTTCAAATCTAAATGGCGGTAAGAAGTATGAGGTCAGTTTTGACTGGGATGATTCGATTGTGATCGACAAAGAACAGGAACTGCAGAGTATGCAGCAGGATGCAACTGCAGGACTGATCCGAAAAGAAATATACATTGCGGCCAAGTATGGCGTATCTGAGGAAGAAGCATTGAAAATGATGCCGGCACAGGATGATCGCTTTACCATCCAGGAAGAGTAGGTGATCACAGATGCTTGATCCGAAGTATTTGGAAAAGTTCTCCGATCAGTTACTTGGCATCATTGACACTCTGACAATAGCGATCATATCTGATATGGCAAAAAGAATCGTAAAGATGGGAAATGTATCAGAGTCAACAAAACATCAGGCTGAAGTTTTACAGAATGCAGGTCTTGTTTATAAAGATACGATCAAGCGAGTAAGTCAGGTATCTGGATATCAAAAGCATGAAGTTCAGAGAATGTATGAAGAAGCAGGTGTTAGGAATTTAAAGAACGAGGCTGTATATTACAAACAGGCAGGCAAAGAAGATATTAAGTTAAATCAGTCCAATGGAATGCAGAGAATCTTGCAAGCAAATATCAGAAAAACATGCCAGGAACTTGATAATCTCACGATGACAACCGCAGTAAGATCACAGTCAGCTTACATACAAGCTTGTAATAGAGCACAGATGAAAGTTAGTTCTGGAGCATTCAGTTATGACAAAGCAATTGCAGATGCGATCAAAGAGGCAGCAGTGCAGGGAACAGAAGTCTTATATCCGTCACAGCATGTCGATAAATTAGATGTCGCGGTAAGAAGAGCTGTACTTACCGGAGTAAACCAGACTGCAGCAGAAATGAATCTGCAGTATGCAAAAGATCAGAATTGTGATTATGTTGAAACAACTGCACATGAAGGAGCAAGACCAGAACATGCCGTATGGCAAGGGAAGGTCTTTTGTTTATCTGGGACTGATCCGAAGTATGAAAACTTCTATGAAGCGACAGGATATGGAACAGGGCCAGGTTTATGTGGTTGGAATTGCCGCCATAACTTCCATGCATTCTTCCCAGGAATATCGACACCAGCATATACGCAAGAGATGTTAGATGATTATTCTGCAAAGAATGTGGAATACAATGGAAAGCAATTTACAGAATATGAAGCAAGTCAGATGCAGAGAAGTCATGAACGACAGATCAGAGAAACAAAGAGGAAACTTGCTGGATATAATTCAGCGATCAGTGAAGCGAAAGATGATACTTTGAAAAATACTTTACAGAATCGCTTTAATGAAGAATCTGTAAGATTAAAGAAACAGGAAGCGGCATTGAAAGCTTTCTGTAAAGAAACAGGAAGAAGATATGAATCTGCCAGAGTTCAGATCCATGCAGTGAAGAACAAAGCAGGAGATATCGTTGGATTTGGTCGTAGTGTTGCACAGAAAGCTGTATGGAGTAATAGAAAAGCAAAAGTCAATGAATCTAAATTTACAGAACGATTAACTGATTTTAATTTAGGACAAAAGGATCTGATCAATCATTGGAGCGTTCAGAGAAATTTGAATAAGTCCGACATTGGAAAAGAGACAATGAAATATATTGTTGATCATCCAGAAATTAATATAGAATTAGCATATCATGTTGATAATCCAGATAAGTTATACGGAAAGCAATGGAAAGATAATATTCGTATTTATGCATCAGACACAAAAACAATTGAAAAAACCGCTGAAACATTGATTCATGAAATAACACATCATCGATATGATATTGGTGGATCACAGTGGTCAGAATGCGTTTGCAGAGCTCAGGAGTTAAAACATAAGTATCGCCGTAATACATTGACTGCAAATGAATTAAGAAGTATAATTAAAGAAATAAAAGAATTGTATCCAGAATTACCGTGGAGGTGATTATATATGAGATTTTGGGATGAAGTTGATGAAGCAATTAAAAAAGTAAGACAAGGGCAAGAAGCAACTTGTCCATTATGCAAAAAAGGAAAGTTAGTACCAGTTGGAAATCCAAAAACAACAAAATCATTTTATTGTGATGCATGTAAAGAAAAACTTAATTTAGATTAAACGCCATCTGATCAATGTCAGGTGGTATTTTTATACGAATTTTTAAGAAAGGAGCAAAGAAACATGAAGTCAACAGAATAGAAAGGACGGTGATCCAAATATCTCCCCGCAGCAGGGTTAAGCTGCAGAGGACACGCAGAGAGATCTGGGTGTTATTTTTATGCAAAGAAATAAGATTGGTCAGCTGATCAGACCTTAAACAGTCGGTTCGTGGCGGTCGCTTACACGCCTAAAACAACCTAATACGAAAGGAGAATAAGCAACATGAAAACAGATTTTTTAAAAGGTTTAAATCTTTCTCAGGAAGTGATTGACAAGATCATGGCTGAAAACGGAAAGGATATCGCAGCAGAACAGAAAAAAGCAGAGAAGATCATTCAGGAGCGAGACAGCTATAAGCTTAAAGCGGAGAATCTTGAAACTCAGGTAAACGATGCAAATGCAGAGATTCAGAAGTTTAAAGACATGGATATTGACGGAATCAAGCAGGCAGCAGATGACTGGAAAGAGAAAGCTGAGAAAGCAAAGAGTGATGCAGATGCACAGATCTCAGAAATGAAATTTGATTATGCGTTATCTGCAGCATTGACAGGAGCGAAAGCTAGAAACAGCAAAGCGGTCAAAGCGTTACTTGATATGGACGGACTGAAACTAAATGATGGAAAGATCATTGGTTTAGACGAACAGCTGTCACAGATCAAGGAAGAAAACGGCTTTTTGTTTGAAAGCGATGAACCTGCACCAACGATCGTTAAAGGAACAAATGGTGGTTCCGGCGGTATTGGTGGAAAGAAACCAAGTGAAATGACATATTCGGAACTCTGTGACTATATGGAACAGAATCCCGGAGCAGAGATTTAAATAAAGGAGTAAAAAATGGCAGGAGCAAAATTTGATTCTAAATCATTTAATCCTCAGGCATTTGGTGCTTATACAGAGAGGATTCCAAATTTAAAAAGAAACGAACTGATCAAATCAAGAGCCTTAAAAGGTAATCAGGATATTAAAAATACGTTTAGTTCTCAGACAGGAACATCATATGCAACTTTACCAATGCATGGTTTAATTGGTGGAACTGCACAGAATTATGATGGCGAGACCGATCTTACATCGGACAGCACAGATACATTCGAAAGAGGTGTTGTTGTAGTTGGACGTATGAAAGGATGGACAGAACGAGACTTTTCCGAAGACATTACAGGCGGTGTAAGCTTTATGGATAATGTTGCAGCACAGGTGAATGACTATAAATCCGATCTTGACCAGTTGACCATTGTAAAAGAACTGGAAGGTATCTTTGCAATGACAGGAAAAGAAAACAAGACTTTCGTGGATAATCATACTTCTGATATTACAGAAGTTACTGCAACAGATAAGGATGGGAATGTTAAAAATGTTGTACAGGCAGATACTTTAAATACAGCTTTACAGAGAGCATCAGGGGATAATAAATCCAAATTCACAATTGCGATCATGCACAGTGCAGTTGCAACAAATCTTGAAAATTTGAAGCTGTTAAAATATATGACTCAGACTGATTCAAATGGTATTGAACGACAGTTAACACTTGCAACATGGAATGGCCGTTTAGTTCTGATCGATGACTCTATGCCAACGGAAGAAGTTGCTGCAGTAGAAGAAAGCGGAACAAAAGGAGAGCCTGGTTATGTTGCGGCACAGGAAGCTTATACGAAATATACAACCTTCGCATTAGGAGATGGAGCATTTGATTACGAAGACATTGGTGCAAAAGTCCCATATGAAATGTATCGTAATCCAATGAAAAATGGTGGGGAGGATACATTGTTTATGAGACAGAGAAAAGTATTTGCCCCATATGGAATTTCTTATACAAAGAAAAAACAGGCTACAAATTCGCCAACAGACGCAGAACTTGCAGATGGATCTAACTGGGAACTTGTCAACAACGGAAAAACTGGTCAAGATAAGAAAGTAATCGATCATAAAGCAATTCCAATTGCAAGAATCATTTCCAGAGGATAGGCGGTGATCCGGTATGGTGGAATATGCAAACAGGGATTTCTACGAAAATAAATTTTATGGCGAGATCATACCGGAGAAAGCTTTCCCTGGAATGATCTTAAAGGCAAGCATTTTTGTGAAATTCCTTACATTTGCCAGAGTTGATGATATGGCAGAGATTCCAGAGGAAGTGAGTCTGGCCACATGCGCAGTGGCAGATGTAATGTATCAGGACAGAATGAGAAAAGATGATGCAGGAAGGGAGATTGCAAGTGAGAACAACGATGGATACAGTGTAAGTTTTGTGACGAGTCAAAGCAAAACAATAGGCACTGTGGAGCATCATTGTCAAAAAGCAGCATATCCTTATCTTGCACATACAGGACTCTTGTACAGGGGGTGTGGGCCATATGATGACAAATGCAGACCTCACGATCTATAACAGTCACGGAGTTGATAAAAAGACAGCACGAAAGATCTATTTAAAGACTCAGATCAAAAGTGTTAATTTTTACACAAAGCAGCAGACAACCGTTACCGATCAGGGACTCAGTTCTGCCGATTTGTATCAGATCCGCATCCCGTTATCTGCAGATACAGAAGGGAGAGAATATATCGATGCAGACAAGTATCGGGAATTATCTGCAGAAGAAGCAGAAAAGTATTGGACGATCAACAACGGGGATCTGTTTGGAAAAGGGTTGTTAGAAGATTTTGAAAAAGAATCAGAGTTTTTAAAGCAGCAGTATACAGGAAAAGTATTATCGTTTTCGGATAATCGGAGAGGAAGTTTACCGCATTGGAGAATCGGAGGTGCTTAAATGGGAACACAGGTTAAAGTCGAACTTTCACCCAATCAGATTTTAAAGACAAGAGGTCTTCAAGTTGGTGGACCTGCACAAAGATTTTTTACCGGAGAGTTCAGAAGAAAGATGGATCCATATGTTCCATTTTTAACCGGAGTATTAAAAGATACTGCAATAGAGAATGTGGACTCAATCCAGTTTATAACTCCATATGCACAGAAACAGTACCATGAAAATGCCGGAAAAGGACTCCGTGGAAAAGAATGGGATCAAAGATGTTGGGCAGACAATGGAGATCAGATCGTCCAGTCTGTTGCAGATTTTGTAGGAGGTAAAGCAGAATGAGTGTGATTGCAAGTGTGAGAGCATTTATCCAGAATTATCCAGGACTGTCCACATTTGATGATCTGGTGGGTGTGGAACATCTTCCGGAAGATACAAAAGGTTATGCAATCGAAGCGTCGGTAACGTCTCAGCCAATCAAAAAGCGGTATATTAACGGTGACACAGAATGCCGTTTTAATTTTGCCCTGGCAAGTAGAGAGTACTTCGGGGCAGACGTTGCAGAGAATATTGACGTAGCGGAGTTTTACGAAGATTTCTCAGACTGGTTGGAACGATGTACGATTAACAACGAACTTCCGGAAATGGATAAAGGAAAAAGAGCAATTAAAATACAGGCACTGACAAATGGATATGTGTTTAATGCAGATGCAACAAAAGCACAATACCAGATTCAGTGTCAGTTAATTTATTATCAAAAATTAGGAGGAATATAAAATGGCAGAAACAGCAAGTAAAACAGTAAAACAGCGTTATCAGGAAGCTTCTTACTTAAAAGTAGGAGAAAACTTCGAACTTATGGGAACTGGTTTTACAGAGTTAAATGAAGATCCAGGAGCACAGACAACAAGTAAAAAATATATCAATGATAAATCATCCACATCAAGCATTACAAGTTATGAAGGTGAGCACGGATTTACAGCCGATCAGATTCCAAGCGAAAAGGTCATTAAAGATCTGGTCAGCATTGGTAAAGAGAGAAAAACAGGAGCGGATGCAGAACGTGAATTTGTTCGCGTTGATCTGGATGAAAAAGTAGAGGGAGATACCACTGGGACAGTATTCAGAGCACGTATGTTTACCGTAGCTGCTGAAATTTCAAGTTTCTCTGATAATGACGGAGAATTACAGGTTGAGGGAACACTTCACGACAAAGGAGATCCTGTTATGGGTAAATTTGATACAAAGACAAAGACATTTACACCGGATTCAGCAACGGAGTAAACGAAAGCGAAGCTTGAAATTGGAATTAAGGAGTAAGATATATGTTTATTTGGAATGGAAAGAAGCTCGCATTTAATTTCCTGGATGCGGACATGATGAAAAAATTTAGTGATGCAGGAAAGGAAATGTGGAAGAAACTTGGTGAGTACGAAGAGAAGAATGCAGAAGATGGAAAAATCAAGGCAGAAGGCGTGGCGTATGAGTCAGAAATTATTAGTGAGTTTTTTGACGAGGTATTTGGAAATGGCACCGCTGATGAAATCTTTACATCAAAACATGATCTGACAGAAAGAACGAAAGCAATTAAGAAGCTTTATTCTATCAGAGATTCACAGTTAGCTGGTCATACAAAGAGAGTCAACGATCTGCACAAGATGATTGGAGCTGAATGATCAGAAGAGAACTCCCGGTGTCAGTAGATATCGGGAGTGAAACATATAAGATTGCTGCTGATTTCAGAACAATTATGAATGTGGAAGAGATTATCTTTGGAAAAGAAGTTACAGATGATCAAAAGAAGTTTGCAGAAGAAATGATGAAAGAAATCGATATTGAAGAAAAAGATGCGATCGCAAATGCAAAATATTATGATGCACTAAAACTCTTTTACAAAGATAATGTTCCGGATGATCTGGAAGAAGCAATGGAAAAAATGCTGTGGTTTTATTCCTGTGGTAAAGAGGATGAAAAGACAAAAGTAAAAACGAAGAAGAGAGTGATCAGCTTTGATTATGATTTTGATTATATCAATGCAGGGTTTATGCAGGATTATAAGATTGATCTGTTTGAGGTTGATTTTTTACATTGGTGGAAGTTCATGTCATTGTTTAGTGCCCTTCATGATGATTGCAAGATCTGTGAGATCATTGGATATCGCGGGGCAGAGTTAAAGAATTTTGACAAAGAACAGAGAAAAAGGATAAGGGAGATGCAAAAAATCTATGCACTTCCGGATGATATAAGTAAAGAAGAGAAGAAGAGACAGGATGAGATAACACAGATACTGCTAAATGGCGGTGATCTGTCAGGAATATTGTGATAAGAGAAGCGAACAGGCGAGAGCTTGGATCTGCAGGTTGAGCACCCAGGACGTCAAATAGCTTAGAAACTTTAGATTTTTAGGTATATAGGTATTTGACGAGGTGAAGACATGGCAGATGGTACAGTTACAATAGAAACCAAACTGGATAATTCTGGTGCAGAAAAAGGATTAAACGATCTTAAGAAAGAAGTTGAGTCTTCTTCTAAGAGTACAGCACAGGAGATAGATAAAGCTTCTGATCAGGCGCAAAAGAGTGTAGAAGAAGTTGCTAAGTCAGCAGAGAAAACTGGAAAGCAAGTAGAAAAAAGTGCAAAAGATTCAGCATCGAAAGCAGGACAGGCAGCCAAACAAGGAGCTGATTCAGCAGCAAAAGGAACAGAATCCGCATCTACGAAGATGCAGCAGTCTCATAAAAAGGTAAAGGATACTGCAAAAGAAAGTGCAGATGGCGCAAAAAAGTCTTGGGAAGAATCTAATCAAAGTACAGTAGCAAGTACAGAGAGCGCAACATCAAAGATGGCCGGGCTGATGAAAAAATCTGCAGCAGTAATTGGAGTTGCATCTGTGGCGGCCGCAAAAAAGACGATCGATGTAGGTAAGTCCTTTGAAGCAGGAATGAGTGAGGTCCAGGCAATCTCCGGAGCATCTGGAAAAGACCTGGAAAAGCTATCTGCAAAAGCAAAGCAGATGGGAGCTACAACAAAGTTTTCTGCTACAGAATCTGCCACAGCACTTAAATACATGGCTATGGCCGGATGGAAAACAAACCAGATGGTTTCTGGATTGTCTGGTGTTATGAATTTAGCTGCAGCTTCCGGAGAAGACCTTGGAACAGTATCCGACATTGTAACAGATTCAATGACCGCTTTTGGATTGAAAGCAAAGGATTCTGGACATTTTGCAGACGTACTAGCGAAAGCATCGAGTAGTTCTAACACCAATGTTGCAATGATGGGAGAAACCTTTAAGTATGTTGCACCATTGGCCGGATCCATGAAATATAGTATCGAAGATACAGCTACAGCAATTGGACTGATGGCGAATGCCGGAATCAAAGGAAGCCAAGCAGGTACATCTTTGAGATCTATCATTACACGACTTGTCAAACCTCCGAAAGATGCAGCTACAGCATTAAATGCGCTTGGAATCAGTACAACAAAAGCTGATGGATCCATGAAGCCACTTCGTGAAACGATGGCAGAATTGAGAGAAAAATTTTCTGGATTAACAGAAAGTCAGAAAGCTTCTTATGCTTCAAGCATCGCAGGACAGGAAGCGATGTCAGGTCTGTTGGCAATCGTTAATGCATCTGATTCTGATTTCAACAAATTACAAAAGGCGATTGATAATTCTTCTGGCGCAGCAAAGAAACAGGCCGATGTTATGAACAACAATCTGCAAGGAGCATTGTACGACCTCGGATCAGTAGCAGAGTCTGTTGGAATCGGCATTTATGAAGATATCAAAACGCCGCTAACAAAGGCTGTCGGTGTTGGAACAGCACAGTTAAGGGTTTTATCTAACAAATTGAAAAAAGGTGGAATAAAAGAGATTGTTCCGAAGGAAGCGATAAATACTGTTGAAAATCTTGGAAAAGTGGCTATGGTAGCCGGCAAAGGTGGAGTAAAAGTATTGGCCACTTCTACAAAACTGCTTGGAGATAACATGGGTGTAGTTATTCCACTTGCGACATCATTCATGGGTGCTTGGGCAGGAGTTAAAGTTTTCAACACTGCATCTAAAGGAGTTACAGCATTAACTACAGCTTTTAGCGCCTTAAAAACAATGGAGCAGGCAAATGCGATCACTTTAGTGGCACAGCAAGGTGGCTTGACTGCACTGCAGACAGTCGTTGGAATCTTTACAGGTAAGATTTCTCTTGCGACAGCAGCAACAGGAGCTTTTAATGCAGCATGTACAGCACTTGGCGGTCCAGTAGGTTTAGGAGTTGTTGCAGTAGGTGCTTTAGTAGCAGGAGTCGCAGCATACACACTGACACAGAAAAAAGCAGTTACAGAAGCAGATCGATACTATTCTTCTTGTACAAAACTCAAAAAGAAACAAGAAGAGATGGCAACATCGATCAAGAGCTTACATAAAGAAAATCAGAAAAATGTAGATTCTGCACGTGCAAATGGTGTTCAGGCAGATCAGTTGTATCAAAAATTGACAAAACTGATGAATGTTGAGCATAAGAGCGCCGGGACAAAAGCACAGATTGTAAGTGTAGTTAAACAATTAAATGAATTATTACCAGGGCTGAATCTTGAGTATGACAAAGAAGCAGATAAGCTAAATAAGTCTACTTCTGCGATCAAGAAAAATATAGCAGCATTGAAAGAACAAGCAATGGCCAAGGCTTACCAGAAAGGGATGGAAAGCGCAGCATCCAAAGTGGCCAAGGCTGACATTGAGAATGAAAAAGCTATCAAAAAAAAGACGGAAGCAACAAACAAATATAATGCCGCTGTTGAAAAAATGAATCAGGTTACCGCAAAGGTAAACCAAGGAAAGATAACAACAAGCAGTGATGAGTATAAAAAAGCTTCTAATGATCTGACAAAATACTATGATGCAATGATGACAGCCAATAAGGCTGTTGAGCAGAGCGGTAAAAACTTAAATGCAGCACAAAAAGAACTGACTGCATACACAGACAAATATACAGCACAAGCAAATTATACAGAGTATCTGAAATCCTTAGATGATCTGGCCAAACAGGCAAAGATTAAAGCGAGCGATATCCCGAAATCAGTTGGAGAGGGAATTAAACAAGGTGTTTATGCAAATCCAACATCCGGAAAAGAATTAAAGAGTTTAATTAAATTAGATGATCTGGTTAATTCCGATCAGTTGGCCAAGATGCAGGAACAGGGAATGAAAATTCCACAGTATCTGTCAAAAGGAATTTCTGATGGATCCATATCATTTAAGAGTGCTGCAAAACAGATGCAGAATGCGATCAATTGGACTGATCTGATTCAAAAAGCAAAGGATGCAGGCGTTAAAGTTCCTGATAGTGTAGCACAGGGAATTAGTTCTGGACAATATGCGGTTCCTACGTCTGTGCAGGCAGTAAAAAATCTTGTCACGTTTGAAGATCTGAAAGCTAAGGCACAGCAAGGTGGTATACAGGTACCGGACTATTTAGCGGATGCAATCACATCTGGTAGTGGAAAGCCAAGGGAAGCAGCAGCTGCATTGAGTCGTATGATTTCTTTCCAGGAAGCAATAACAAAAGCAGGAATTGATGGGTCTAAGATTCCAACAGAACTTGCAACGAAAGTTGCACAAGGAAAGACGCCAGTTCAAGATGCAATCAAAGAACTAACAAAGATAGACTTATCCGGAGATCAGAATGCATTTGGTCTTACAAAAGCTATTGATAGTACAGCGCAAAAGACAAAAAGCCAGGCAACAAAGATAAAAAATAGTTTAAAAATCGGCAAGGTAGATAATTCAGCTGCAGCAAGCTCCTTTGATGCTATTGCAACCAAAACAGGAAAAGCGGCTACCACAGTTAAGAAAAATAGTACAGCAATTAAAAAAGCAAGTAAGATTACTGCTACTAATAATTCAAGTGCCGGAGTTCAATCGTTTAATAGTTATTTATCCTCTTTTTCAAAAGGATCCGGCAAAGCAAAATCAGCTGCGGATAAAATCAGCAAAACAACCGCAGCAGGGCTTGCTTCTGGTTCAGGCAAAGCAAAAACAGCCGGCGGAAAGATGACATCAGAATTTTCTAAAGGGATCACATCAAAATCTGGAACATCAAAATCTGCAGGTTCAAAAATAGCAAAAGCAGGTTCTTCCGGAGCAAGTGCACAGAAATCTTCTTTTGTATCTGTTGGTGGTAATTTATCTCTTGGATTAGCATCTGGTATCAGATCAAACTCTGGTGCTGTATCATCAGCCGCAAGAGAAGCAGTAAGAGCAGCAGTTGCAGCCGCAAAAGCAGAAGGTAAGATTCATTCACCATCCCGTGCCATGGAAAGTGACGTAGGAAAATGGATGCCGTTAGGAATGGCAGCAGGTATCCGAAAGCATACCAAAGATGTAGAAGATGCTTCCGGAGAGATGGCTAACGCATCGGTAGAAGCTACAGCAACAGCCTTAGGAATCCATTCTCCATCTCGTGTATATAAAGATGCGATTGGTAAGAATATTCCAAAAGGTGTAGCAAAGGGTGTCAGAGAAGGACAGACAGAACTCAATGCAGAAATGAAGCTATCTGTAAATGAAGCGTTATCTGCAGCTAAGAGTGCATCAAAAAAAGGAAATTATTCCGACATCGGAAACAACCTTGTGTCTGGTATATCCGAAGCACTCAACACGGCCAAGTCAAGATCATCAGAAACTGTACAAGAAATCATTGATCAGCAGACAAGTAAAGTTTCTTCGAAGCACGATACAGCAGAGAAAAATCTTCAAGATAAGATCAGTAAGACAAAAAATAAAAAGAAAAAAGCAAAATTAAAAAAACAGCTGAAAAAGTTAAAGAAGCAGAATGCTGCAGAAGAAAAGCAATTAAAAATTGCGGGAGAAAAAACGGCAGCAGCATACAATGATGCATTTGAGAAAGAAGCTGATCGATTAAATAAGATTGCACAGGAAAAGTTACATGATCTGTCAGATGAATATCAGACAGTCTACAACAACATTAAGAGTAAAATGGATAGCTTGACTGAGAAGCAACAATCTTGGGGAAATATCTATGATATTGATCAGAACATCATGGATCTTGAAAAGTATCAAAAGGATCTGAAATCGTTAGAAAATAAGATTCCAGAATCCATGATGGATAAGATTCTGGGAATGGACATTGATGCAGGAACTGCATACATGGCATGGTTTAAGAACATGACTGATGCAGAGCAGAAAGCTTATATCGAAAAGTGGAACAAGCAGCAGGACATGTCACAGTCATTCTCAGAAAGCTTTTTTGCTGATGATTTTGCTAAGATTCAGGCAGAATATGGGGAGAAGCTTAAGAAAGCCACGGATAATCTGCAGAAAGAGATGAAACAGGCAGGAGTTAATATTGCAAAGGGATTAACTGCAGGTATGGAAAGCGAAACCAGAAACCTCAGCAAATCCATGAAAAAGATCTGCCAGAACATTATCAAGACGGCCAAAAAGACACTTAAGATTCATTCCCCATCTCGAGAATTTGCAAAGATTGGTTCTTATGATATTCAGGGAGCAATCAAAGGACATGAAAAAGAAGCGCCAAATTTGTATAAACAAATGGGAACGATTTCTCAGAACATGGCACAGAAATTTGCAAAAGCGAAGTTGAACGTTCAAGATATTCAGTCAAGGATGCAGGATGCGATCAACCTGCAGATGCAGACGATCACAACAAGGATGCAGCCAGTTGTGCAAACGGATTCAGCTAATGGATCAGAGTCAATAGTTTATACCGGTCCAGAGCGAATAGAAGTGCCACTGATTATAGATGGCCGAGAGGTTACAAGAGTAATCGCCCCTTACATGGACACAGAACTAAGTACAAGAGCAACACGAAAATCAAGAGGAGGTGTATAGTATGCCAGGAACATTAGGAGTCACGATCGGAGAAAAACACACATTAAAAGATTGGAATCTTGGATGGACTGCGATCACTCTTGGTTTTCCAGAGCCAAAAACTTATGAACAGGATGTGCCAGGAGCAGACGGAACACTGGATATTACGGAAGCAGTTACTGGTGGAGATGTTAAGTATAAGAATCGTAGTCTTTCCTTAGAATTTGAAACTCCGGACGAAGACTTTTTTGAATGGGGATCTATTGTATCGGACATTGCAAATTACCTGGTTGGTAAGAAAATGAAGATCATACTCGATACTGATCCATCTTTTTATTACATTGGCCGACTTACGATTGATGTCGAAAAGACAGATCGTATAAATGGAAAGCTTGTAATGTCCGGAGAAGTTGATCCATATAAGTATGAAGTTGCTTCGTCTCTGGAAGATTGGTTATGGGATGATTTTAATTTTGAAACTGATATCATCCGTGAATATGGAAACATCAAAGTTTCTGGAAAATACGAGCTAAATATTTATGGAAGAAGAAAGAGAGTGATCCCTGTGATCGAATGCGATACACCGATGCGGGTTACATATAACGGGGCCACTTATGATCTTCCAAAGGGCAAAAGTAAAGTGTTCGATATCTGGTTATCAGAAGGGGATAACCTTTTAACGTTTACAGGAAATGGGACAGTTTCTGTTGATTATCGGGGAGGTAGTTTGTAGATGTATAAGATACTATGTGACGGGAAAACACTGCACGATGTCCGCGATCCGGATTATATGGTGCTTAGCCCTAAGATATCATTAGAACTAAATAAAACAGGAAATCTTGATTTTGGGATGTTACAAACGCATCCTCACGTTAACGATATCAATAAGTTAAAATCTCGAATCGATGTTTATGAAGATGTTGAACTGTTATTTTCCGGAAGAAGTTTAACGGATGAAAAAGATTTTCAGAATACAGGGCAAATCTCTTGTGAAGGAGAGTTGTCTTTTTTGTTAGATTCAATTCAGCGACCGCATAATTACGGAACCGAAACAACAGAAGCTGGGACAGCAGATACCAATATAGAGATTTTTAAAAGATTAATTCACGAACATAATTCACAGGTAGAGGAAGCAAAGAGATTTGAAATCGGTGTGATCGATATTGAAAGTGTTACGATCCCAAGTTTATCGACAAATTATGAGAAGACCTGGGATTTTATTAATTCCAATTTCTTAGGGAAATACGAAGGGTATCTTCGTGTTCGGCATGATGGAAACATACGGTATCTTGATTATGTAAAGCAGTATGGAAATGTAAGTAATCAGGTGATTCGTTTCGGAGAAAATCTTCTCGATCTGAAGAAATACTCTAAGGCAGAAGACATTAAAACAGCGATCATCCCAGTTGGAAAAGATAACGTGACAATCACAACAGCAAATGGTCATAACGGAACGGATTATGTATATAACCAAGACGCGGTAAATTTGTATGGTTGGATTTATGACAAGGTTGATTTCTCTGAGGTATATGATCCAGACAAACTGCTGGAAGAAGCAAATAAATATCTGCAGAAGTGCATCAACTTAGCGATCACGATTGAACTTACAGCTGTTGATCTGCATATGATCGACGTTGATATTAACGCAATCAGACTTGGAGATCTTGTTCCTTGCATTTCTACACAGCATGGAATCATGAGCACGTTTGGAGATGTGAGCACGTACTATCTTGTAAGTAAATATGAGCTAGATTTGGAAAATCCGGCTAATAATAAAATAACACTTGGAAGGACGATCAGTTCTCTGACAGATACTGTTGCAGGTACGAATAATGTAAAAGGAATGATACAAACACTATCAGTTGCATCGAGTGAAGCTATTGCAAAAGCCGCGGCAGCAGAAAAAAATGCAGAAAATGCAGCAAAAACAGCGGGAAGTGCAGCCGGAGCAGTCGAAGAAGTCCAAAAAAGCATTAATGGCAGAACTGTAGGAAACAATTACGGAAACGTCCCTTATATAGCTGAAGAAGGGACAATGCAAGTAGGGAAAACAATAGAATTTCATTCAAGCGATAATTATCCGGAAAGTGATGGATCATTATATGTCGAGGATGGAGTTCTTTATTTTAAGGATAAATTAGGCACAATTAAAACAATTCAAATGATCTAGGAGGGAAACATGAAGATAACAGAATTATTGGATAATATCTTACATAAGAGGTATGGGAAAGATGTAAGACAAAATATCCATGATGCAATTAAGCAATGCTATGATGATGCTACAGGAAATCCTGATAGTGTTGCAAAAGTTGTTGATATACTAAACAAAACGCCACGCACAACAGGGGAAGAATATGAAGAACTGGAATTGCCAGTACACACAATAAATGACAGTGCAACAAATACAACGTCAACTTGGAGTAGCGAAAAAACATCAAAAGAAATAAAAGAAGTGATCAGTGATAAAAAAATTGATACAGCACTTGTATGGAGTAGCGAAAAAACATCAAGTGAAATTATCCAAAATACACGAAATGTAACTGATTTTAAAAGTTATGACAATAATAGCAAAATACAGTATGAAGCATTTGAACTCGGTAAAAAAATTGGAGTGGAATTATATCATATGGATTACGATTATTATTCCGGAAGCATTAGTAAAAATGAACGCTATGGAATTGCACTTAGTACAAGAAAGAAATATTCGCATGCTCCGTTTTTCTTTGTTAGTGTGTCAGGTGTGAGTGAAGCGAATGATGGAGTGTATGGGGATATATCTGCATCTGTATCAGGTGTTAAAGAAAACACGGATAAAACATATGATTTTTATGTATATTTGAGCAATGCATCTACAGTGGCAAAGAAACCAGGGGTATACGTTATGTGCTTAGGGATGATTGCATAAAGATAAGGAGGGATATAATGGGTAAGTACGTTATACTAACAAATGGAGAAGGAGAACAGGTATTTCCAGCAACAACTGCGAGTCAGGTGTCGTTTGATGGATCTAAGAATATGAAACAGGTAATGGATGAAGGGCGAGTGCAAACACTTTCTGGTGGATACAGAAGAATGTTTTACTATTACGCACTTGTAAAAACTAATTCAAGCGGAGTTGCATATACGCAAGACAACATAAAACAAAAGATAGAAGCACTTGCTGGAAAATGGGATTCTTATGTAAAAATAATTGCATATTCAACTGATTCTGGAGTTACCTTAGATGCAGATATGGTAACAGTAACCAGTGATGCGAATTACGGAAAAATAAAAATAACAGCATATGAAGCTAATGGATCAAAGCATTATGATAATGGATCTTATGCAAATACGGGAGTAATACTACTTATATTTACAGATTAAGGAAGGAGGAAAGTAAGATGGTTATAGCAAACCTTGATTCTATGTATGTAACGTGTAGATCTATCCGGCAATATGACTACGGAATGGTATTACGTTTGCAAGGTGCCAAACTGCCAACTGCGACAGAAATCCATTTCTCTTTTGAGGAACACAGTGGAGAAGCTAAGCCACGCATAGGACTGACGAAAGACGGAATTACGGATGTCGTGATTCCAGATACATTTGTGGAAAATGATTTTACATCACAGGATTATAAGATTTATGTTTTTATCTACTTAACCGATGAAAATTCTTGCCGAACAGAATATAAGATCACAATACCTGTAAAATCAAGGCCAAGATTGGAAGCCTTTGATAAACCAGAGGATACAGAGCTTTTTCGTGAAGCTATCAATGAAGTGAATAAATCAGCAACATCTGCACAGGAGAGTGCGACAAAATCTGCGACAGCAAAAGATGAAAGTATAGCCGCATCTAAAGAAGCAAAGCAGTCCGCGGAAGCGGCTAGTGTATCTGCACAGGCAAGTAAGAATAGTGCTGATGCAAGTAAAGAATCCGAAAAAACAGCGAGTAGTGCTGCGACAGAAGCTGTAAACGCAAAAGATATTGCAGTCAAAGCAGCTAACAGCGCATATAATAGTGCTTTAGCAGCAAGCAGATCAGCACAGGAAGCAAAAACCAGTGCAGAACAAGCGGATACAGCAGCGAAGAGTGCAAACGAAAGTAAACAAGCAATTGTACAGTTGGAGCAAGCAATTGACAGTACTGCGGAGCAAATTGCTACAGATCGGACAGCTGTAGAAGCAGACAAAAAAGAAGTCCAAGAAGCGAAAAGTTCTGTAGAAGATTTAAAAGAAGCGATCAAGCAGAAAAGTTCAGAAGCCCTTGTAGATCTTGAGAATACTGAGGTCGTTATAAAGAAAAATATTATTGATTTGAAAGATGTTGTTATCAAAAAAGGCAACGAAGCAATTAGCGGAATTGAAACGGCAAGGGACAATGCAATCAATGACGTAAATACAGCGAAGGATACAGCAGTAAATACTATCACACAGGAAAAAGAATCAGCTGTAAATGCTGTAAACGATGCAAAAGATAATGTCGTTGCTGAGATAAACAAAAATGAAAATGTACAGCAGATCAAAGAGAATAAAGATGATATTGCAGAAGCACAGACAGATATTGAAGAGTTGAAAGATAAAAAGATAACTAAGTTTTATGCAAATAATCTGGGAGAAACGCATTTGGAAGATTCAGATAGTGGTAAAATTCAAGATATGTTTTTGTATGGAAAATCTGAACAGAAACAGTACACGGGTAAGAACTTATCAAATGGTGTAAATAACGGCCTGTGGATTAACTCAGGCGCGACAACGTGTGGGATTAGTGATACAGATATCGGATTATATATAGATGTGAGTGAATTATCATATGTAACTGTTAGTACAAGAAACGTACAAGAGCGGTATCGTGTAGGTAATATTAATACATTGCCTACAAAAGAAGTGCCTAGTGTTAATTGTTATAATGGAACACAAATGGATGGGCTGAATAGATCATATACGTTGGATACAACAGGGTATAAATATTTAGTTGTAAATGCGACAAATCTTGAAGATATTCAAATTGAAATAGGTACAGAAGCAACGGAGTATGAACAATATGTAGGAGGCATTCCTTCTCCCAATCCAGAATATCCGCAAGAGATTAGAAGCGTTGTAAATCCTGTTGTGAAAATCTATGGAAAGAATTTGTTAGATGCAAAAATGACTAATAGAACGATAAATGGTATAGAATTTGTTACAAGAGCTGATGGAACATTGGCTATAAATGGGACAGCAAGAGCAAGTACAACATATACGATCGTAAATAATTTTGCACTAAAAGCGGGGACATACTCTATAAAAGGTTGTAAAGCTTACTACATCGAAAAAAATGGTAAAACTGGTTGGTTTGGAACGGACAAGAATACATTTACAGTGAAAACATTTGATAGTGATGTGAAGTTAAATGTATTAGTGTTTATTCCAACGGGTACTACTATGTCAGAAATTCTGAAACCAATGTTAGCAAAAGGTAATATTGAAAGAGAATATGAACAATATAAAGAACAAGTAGTAAATCTGCCGTATACACTAAATGCTATTCCGGTTAAAAATGGTGGAAATATCACAATCGATGGTCAGCAATACATAGCAGATTATGTAGAGGTTGAACGCGGAGTGAAAGTTCAGATGATTAAAAAATGGACCTGTTCAACATTATATAATAATAATAATGTTACACATTGGTATTTGTCGAGTACTATTACAGATTCGGCGCTTAATAACTCAGGAGTGAAAGCAAAAGATGGTATATTGTGCAATGGTCTTCCTGTTGTATCACAGAGTCAAGAAACAGATTTTGATTACCCTATTGTCGCACCATATGGACATAGCGATAAAGTTGAATTTAGATTCATGGTATTAAAAAGTCTATATAATACATGGGAAGATTTTGCGGATGCTATTAAAGGATGCGAATTTTATTATCCACTTGCAGCACCAATCGAAACAAAGCTTACACAAGAAGAAATCGAAGCATTTAAGGAACTTGCAACATATTATCCGGTTACAAACATATCTGTAACATCTGATCAGCTAGATGGCTACACAACATTTAACTATCCAATCAGCATGAAAAACGGATGGGATTATGTAAAACAGCAATTAGGAGACACGAGAGACTATATCTATGATGTTGATAAGAAGGCACAGGACATCGATACACAGAGCGCAGAAGCCTATGTTAACAGCGAATACGCAGTAGCATTAACAGAATTGGAGGTAATGTAAAATGTTATACAAAACACTATTAAAATTAAAAGAAAGAAATGGACTTACAGATGATCTTAAAAATAAGATTGATGTATTTTTTGCAGTTGGAAGAATTACGGAAGATCAGTACAACGATCTGATGGACATTAAGGGAGACCCTACGCAATTAACCGACTAAAGTAAAATCGCGTAGAGATAAATAAATTATGAAGATTCAGAGGAAAGGGGAGATTTACTTCCCCTAAACATTATATACAACATCACTAAAAAGAAAAGGTGAACTAAAAAATGGAAGATTTTATAAAAATTCGTGCAAGACCCATAGAGGTCTTATTTTTATACTTAAAAATCAAACCTGAAAGGAGAAAACAATGAAAAAAGGAGTTATCGCAGTAATTGTGGTAGTGATTTGTGCAGTACTGGCGGCAACATACACATTCGCAGCGCCAACAAAAGGAAAAGAAAAGAAAGGAGAAGAAACAACTGTAGAATCTACGACAACAGAGAAAAAAGAAGCTACAACACAAGAAAAGAAAACAGCTACAGAAACAACAGAAGCTGAGAAAGAAGCAAAGGAAAAAGTTGACGTTAGAACGGACGATGCAGAAGAAAACACTGATCAGGAAGAAGATGTCGATCCAGATAATGAAGAAGATGAAATTGATGACGAAAAAATAGATCACTGTAATCATGAATGGTCCGAACCTAGTTATGCTATCGACCCAGAATCAGAGACGGGATATATAATCACACAGGATTGCAAAAAATGTCACCTTGTAAAAGATACGCCGATCTCTTTTGAAGAATACGAAGAAGCGACAAAAGATCAGGAACCAGATGAAAAAGACTGTACATATGAGGACAATGATGATGCAGAAGTAGTTGAATAATAGAAAGGAAAGTGAGGGAAATGAAGAAAATGACAAACAATGTAATTGATACATACAATGCAGTGACAGGATCAATCGTGGCCGTACTGAGTTATATTTTAGGCGAACACTGGATTCTTTTTGTGGCTTATCTGGCACTGAACGTAGCGGATCAGTTTACTGGTTGGATGGGTGCGAAGATGGAAGGAAAAGTAAGTTCACGAATTGGCTGGAGAGGTGTCATGAAAAAGTTAGGATACTGGATCATGATAATGGTAGCATTCGGATCATCAGCAGTTTTCATTGAGATTGGAAAAGTAATTGGTGTAGATCTTGGGATTACAACATTACTCGGATGGTTTGTATTGGCGTCATTGCTGATCAATGAGATTCGATCTATCGTGGAAAATTTTGTGGAAGCAGGATATAACGTACCCAAAGCATTAACAAAAGGTTTAGAAGTAGCAGACAAAGTAGTAAACAAAGATCAGGAGGAAGAATAATGGTATATAATATTCATGGTGGTCATAATCCAAGTGGCAAGATCGCGTGTGGAGCAAGCGACTTATTAGACGAGAGCAGAGAAGACAGAAAAATCTGTAAAGAAGTCGTAAGGTTATTAAAGAAAAAAGGACATAAGGCATATAATTGTACAGTTAGCAATGGAACTAGTCAGATGGACGTTCTCAGAAAGATCTGTACTAAGTGCAATAAAAGACAAGCAACATTAGATGTTTCGATTCATCTTAATTCGGGTCGAAACGATCACAAGGGAGACAAGAAAATTGCAGGTACAGAAATCTGGTGCACTCAGAGTGTAGGGATTAAGAAAACTGTTGGAAACAGAATCTTAGCAAACATGAAAAAGCTAGGATTTACAAACAGAGGAATTAAAACAACAGGAAATCTGTATTATCTTAATCATACGATCAATAAAGCAATCCTAATCGAGGTATGTTTCGTTGATGATCGAGATGATTACAATCTTTACAAAAAACTTGGATACAAGAAGATTGCAAAAGCGATTGCAGACGGAATCACGGGATAAAATTAAATAAAAAACGCCGAGCTATCAACCTCGACGCCATAAAAACATAGATTAAAACCTCTGTCTTAATTTAATACGCTTACCTAATTATATCATACGAACCTTACAACCACAAGATATTGTGGTCCCAGAAATAAAAAATCTAGATATGACGTATCAATTGCACAGAAAAATGTGTATAATAGATATGTAATAAAACGTATTTAGAAGCAGTTAGAAGTCACTAGAAGTTGTTGCTTATTAAAAAGTAACGGCTTTTTTGATATTTTGGGAGGTGAAAAATTATGTATAGTGCAGTAGATGTAGCAGATTATATTGTGGACAGATGTGCAGGATTGGGCCGACCAGTATCTAATTTACAATTACAAAAAATATTATACTATGTACAATTGAATTTTTTAAGAAGATTTGATGAATGTGCTTTTTGGGATGATATTCAAGCATGGAGACATGGACCAGTAGTAAAAGAAGTGTATTATAAGTATAATATTTTCGGGAGACATGCAATTGTACCAAGAATTATGCAGAGTACAGAGGGACTGTTTTCAGCAAGAGATAAGAATTTAATAGATAATGTAACAGATGCGTGTATCGCGTTAGATCCATGGGAGCTAGTAGAGAGATCACATAAAGTCGGAGGACCATGGCATCAAAGTTTTAATGGAAATTTTGATAAGGTAATACCGAAGGAAGTGATGAGAAATTATGTACGAAGCTAATGATGATAACATATTTCTTGATGGTGAAGATTTTAATAATGATAATAAAACAAGAAATTATGATGAAAACGATTACAGTGTATCTACAGAAATAGCACATATGGTTATAGAAATAGCAAATGATAAAGATGTTAGAGGAAATAATCTACAATTTATATATTATAGATTGTATGATTTGTATTCAAAAGGAAATAGGCATTCGTATTCTGTAATCTCTGCTGCGATTCAACAAAATATGAAAGAGGAAACAGGTTTCATAATTAGATTACAACAAAATATGGATGCATTTTTACAATTAGTGCAAAAGAATCTAAGAGATGATAAGGCAGATAAGAGTATAGAATCATCTTTTAATAAGTTATATGATCACGTAATGTTGGAATGTAATAGGATGGGTTATATAGCCGAGATTAGCAATGATCTTAAAATGCAGCAAGATATTGTAGAAAAACAAGTTAAATCTGCAGTTATGGACATTAAAAAATTATATGCTGATTTAATAGGAATCGTATCTATATTTGTTGCGATATTTGCATTGATTACAGTAAACGCTAATATTGCGTTTAAACTAACAACAGCCAATATGAATGAGATATTCTGGGGAATTATAGTTATGAATGTGTTTGTTGTTTTATGTATAATAGCATTGCTAGGTGCAGTGAGAAAGCTAATTATAGATAAATTAACAGAAGTAAGGTAACTCAAAAATCACAAATAAAGGCTGTAGGAATGATTTAATTTCTACATTATTACTATAAACACAGCAAATAAACCGCATAAAATCGAGCTTTTAAGATTCTATCGAAGAAGCTGCTAAAGCAGGTAAATTCTAAGAATTGAACAATAATTCAAAGAAACTCATAATAAAAAATAGGCACTTTGTATAAAGTTGCCTATTTTTTATTTTACCAAATTTGTAGTATAATATGAAAAATAGATTGAAAATTAGACTAAAACATTGTAATAATAAAAAATAAAAAAGAGAGGAGCTTTCGATATGGATTACCAATCATACCTATCCCACAACGTAGCCGTCAACCTAAAAAGAATCCGAACCTCCAAAGGCATGAGCCTTGATGTCCTCTCCGAACAAACAGGAGTCAGCAAAAGCATGCTAGCCCAAATTGAGAAAGGAACAGCAAATCCATCCTTAGGAGTCTTAGGAAAGATCACCAGCGGATTAAGAATTGAATTCCAAGAATTAATCGAAGCTCCGCCAATGGAATCCTGTCTCGTAACACCAGATCAGATGACTCCAACAAAAGAAATGATCGGCGAATACAAAGTATGGACCTGCTTTCCATACGAAGATAATCATCAGTTAGAGATTTATCGCATCGACATCGAACCAGGAGGAGAATATATCAGTGGAAGCCACGGAGAGAAGACGAGAGAATATCTTTCTGTAACAGATGGAGAACTTACGATTGAATGTGGTGAAGAAATTCAGAAAATCACAAAAGGACAGATCTATCGATTTGAGACAGATAAAAAACACAATTACAAAAATAATACAGACCAAAAGACAAGTTTTATCTGTGTATTTGTAGACTATCGGTAAATATCATACAGGAATAATAGGATAATAGAACAAGGTGTTCAATATAATGGACAAATACAGTGTATAATATTTTATAAAAATTCCAAAAAATCATGAGAAGGCCACAAAAACACATAAGTAAATAATTAAAATATACTATAAAAGATAAAAATACAGAAAATTAAAAAATTTCGACAGATATATTGACAATTCACTCCACCAGTGCTATTGTATATTTGTACAAAATAAAAGATAAAAATTAAGCAAGGGCGCTTATCATAGGATGAGTTTCCCTTGCTTTTCTTTTTATTATTTCAAGTTTATCAACAAAAGAGATAAACAAAATCTGGCCCAGAGAAGTTAAATAACCAATAACATCATGAGGAGGAAACAGATATGAGATTAAAAGATACAGGATTAACAAGTCAGGACATTAAAGATAAAGTAAACAAATATATGATCGAAACATATGAACGTTTTGACTTCCTTGCTGAGAGAGCAAAAGACATGTATATGTACGATGAAAATGGAGAAGCATATCTTGATTTTTATGCAGGAATTGCAGTTAACAACGCAGGAAGCTGTAATGAAAAAGTTGTAGCAGCAGTTAAAGATCAGGTTGGCGATATTATGCATACATTCAACTATCCATACACAATTCCTCAGGCACTGCTTGCTGAAAAAGTATGTGAAACCATTGGAATGGATAAGATCTTTTATCAGAATTCTGGTACAGAGGCAAATGAAGCAATGATCAAGATGGCCCGTAAATATGGAATTGAAAAATACGGACCAAACCATTATCATATCGTAACAGCCAAGATGGGATTCCATGGAAGAACATTCGGAGCAATGTCAGCAACAGGACAGCCGGGAAATGGATGTCAGGTTGGATTTGGACCAATGACTTATGGATTCTCATACGCACCATATAATAACCTGCAAGCATTTAAAGATGCATGTACAGAAAATACGATCGCGATCATGATCGAACCAGTACAGGGTGAAGGAGGAGTTCATCCAGCAACACAGGAATTCATGAAAGGTTTAAGAGAATTTTGTGATGAAAATGATATGTTACTCTTAATTGATGAAGTTCAGACAGGATGGTGTCGAACAGGTGCGGTAATGTCTTATATGAACTATGGAATCAAACCAGATATCGTATCCATGGCAAAAGGATTAGGTGGAGGTATGCCAATCGGAGCAATCTGTGCAACAGCAGAAGTTGCCAAAGCATTTACACCAGGATCTCATGGAACAACATTTGGTGGACATCCAGTCAGCTGTGCAGCAGCCTTAGCAGAAGTTAATGAACTGATCGATCGTGATCTTGCTGGAAATGCGAAGAAAGTCGGAGATTATTTCGCAGAGAAATTAAAAGGACTTCCTCATGTAAAAGAAGTCAGACATCAGGGATTATTAACAGGTATTGAATTTGATGACACATTAAACGCAGTTGATATCAAACATGCATGTTTTGATCGAAAACTGTTAGTCACAGCCATCGGAAGCAGTGTCATTCGTACAATTCCACCATTGATCGTAACGGAAGAAGAATGTGATAAAGCATTTGCGATCATGAAGGAGGCTGTGGAATCCTTAGCATAAAATAAAATCTTTGAAAAAAGATCAAAATATCAGGGAGGAATGTAAATGAAACATTTTATCGTAAATATCGGATGTGAATACGGAAGCGGTGGTCCGGACATCGGAAGAATGGTTGCCGAATCACTAGGAATTCCATTTTACGACAGAGATTTAGTGGATCAGGTCGTAGAAAAGTTAGGAGTTGACAGAGATCTGGTAGAAAAAGCTGATTCCGGAAAAGAAAATGTCAAATATGAGTTTGACACAACTTTTGGACCAAGATATGCAAACCTTACAAATCGTGTTATCTATACACAGTTTGAGGTTATCCATAAACTGGCAGCGAAATCTTCCTGCGTTATCATTGGACGATGCAGTAACTACATATTAAAAGACAGAGATGACTGCTTGAACATCTTTGTATATGCACCAGATGAATTTAAAGTCAAACATATTATGGAGCAAAAAGGTATTTCACAAAAAGAAGCACAAAAGCTTGTAAAATATAATGATGGAATGCTGAAATCAAGATATGAATATATGACAAACTCTGATATGAGAGATTGTCGAACCAGACATATGATGATCGATTCCAGTATTCTTGGACTTGAAAAAACAGCAAAATATATCATGCAGTTAATTGATCTGCGATTTGAAGACTAAAATAAAATACATTTACATTCTAACAAAGGCGTTAAGAGATAAGGATCTTTTAGCGCCTTTTTTCTTTCGAAACTTTAAACAGAATGTGAAGCAAGAAAGGAATGATATATAATGGAAAAGAAAAAATCAGAATTTGACAAAGTATTTAGTGCATGGGACATTTTAGTCATTGCATTTGGAGCTATGATCGGTTGGGGATGGGTTGTTTCAACCGGGGACTGGATCGGACGAGGCGGAGTTTTAGGAGCTGTCATCGGTTTTGCGATCGGTGGTGCGATGGTATTCTTTGTAGGACTTACCTACGCAGAACTTACCGCAGCGATGCCACAGTGTGGTGGAGAACATGTATTTAGTTATAAAGCTATGGGACCGATTGGTTCATTTATCTGCACATGGGCGATCATTTTAGGATATGTCAGCGTTGTATGTTTTGAAGCGTGTGCGTTACCTACCATTATCACTTATATTTATCCAGGATTCTTAAAAGGATATCTGTATACTGTCGCAGGATTTGATATTTACGCATCATGGCTTGCAGTTGCGATGATCGTTGCTTTATTTATTACATTGATCAATATCAAAGGTGCTAAGACAGCAGCAACTTTACAGACAGTTTTAACTGTTATTATCGGTGGTGTTGGAATTCTTTTAATTGTAGCATCTGTAGTCAGTGGAGATAGTAGCAATCTAGCACCACAGTTATTTGCAGGAGATAGTGCATCAACTACGATGAAAGCGATCATGAGTGTTGCAGTTATGACACCATTCTTCTTTATTGGATTTGATGTTATTCCACAGGCAGCAGAAGAGATTAATGTACCGTTGAAGAAGATCGGTATGATCATGATCTTATCCATTGTACTTGCAGTTGCATTTTATGCGCTGATCATCTTAGGCGTTGGTTATGTTATGAGTCCATCTGATATTTCATCATCTCAGGCTGGATCAGGACTTGTCACAGCCGATGCGATGGCAAAGGCATTCCACAGTAGTATTATGTCAAAAGTCTTGATCGTTGGTGGTATGTGTGGAATCGTTACAAGCTGGAACTCTTTCTTGATCGGTGGTAGCCGTGCCATGTATTCCATGGCTGAATCTTATATGATTCCAAGAACTTTCCGTAAATTACATAAAACACACAAAACACCAGTGAATGCATTATACTTGATCGGTGGATTATCCATATTAGCTCCATTATTTGGACGTAAAATGTTAGTATGGATCGTCGATGCAGGTAACTTTGGATGCTGTCTTGCATACTGTATGGTTTCCTTATCTTTCATCATTTTAAGAAAGAAAGCACCAGAAATGGCTCGTCCATATAAAGTAAAACATTATAAGATTGTTGGTGTATTGGCAGTCATAATGTCAGGATTTATGGTAGCAATGTATATCATTCCAGGATCAGGATCAAACCTAGTTCCACAAGAATGGGCAATGGCAGGTGGATGGGCTGTCTTAGGTGTTGTATTCTTCGTTATCTGTAAATCAAAATACAAAGAAAAATTCGGATCTCATATTGATGTTGCGGTAGACGAAAATGAAGTAGAAACAGAAGAAGATCATACATTTGAAGAAGCACTTGGAGTTGTCAATGCTGCTGAAAATGTAGTAGAAGCACAGCCAGCAATTAACTTTAATTACTTCCTTCCAGTTAATATTGCATTTGGAAATGGTAAAGTCTTAGAAACTGGAGAACTTACAAAACCATATGGTAAGAAAGCATTGATCGTAACCGGAAGAAGCAGTGCAAAGAAATCTGGTTTATATGATAAAGTAGCAAACAGTCTGTCTAAAGCAGGAATTGACCATGTACTATTTGATAAAGTCGCACAGAATCCATTAACAACAACGGCGATGGAAGGCGCTGATTTTGCCAAGGCAAATGGATGTGATGTCGTTGTAGCGATCGGTGGCGGAAGCATCATGGACTGTGCAAAAGCAATCGCATTCTTAAGTATCAATGACGGAGATATCAACGATTACATTTATAACAAATTACAAAGCGATAAAGCATTACCATTAGTTTTAATCCCTACAACTTGCGGAACAGGATCAGAAGGAAATGGATTTGCGGTTCTTACAAACCCAGAAAACGGAGACAAGAAATCCTTACGTTGCAATGCGATCGTTGCAAAAGTATCCATTGTTGATCCAGAATGCATGATGACAATGCCAAAACATGTACTTGCATCTGTCGGATTCGATGCATTATGTCACTGCATGGAAGCATACACGTCAAAGATCGCACAGCCATTTACAGATGCTCTAAGTTTATACGCGATGGAACTGATCGCAGGAAACCTTGTCAAAGTATATAAAGGTGAAGGCGGCAAAGAAGCATGGGAGAAGATCACACTGGCATCAACGATCGGTGGAATGGTCATTAATACAGCAGGTGTCACTCTGGCACATGGAATGGAACATCCAGCCAGCGGACTAAAAGATATCGTCCACGGACAGGGACTTGCAGCATTAACACCAGTGATCGTAGAAGCATCTCATAAAGGAAACCACTTCAAATTTGCTAAGATCGCAAGAATCTTTGGCGGGGTTACCGCAGAAGATCTTGCTGGTAAATTAAGAAGTCTGTTAAAAGATATCGACCTTGCTTGTACACTATCTGACCTTGGATTATCCGAAGAAGATATTCCTTGGATGGCAGAGAACTGTATGAAAGTATCTGCGGCAAGTGTTAAGAACAATCCGGTTGTGTTTACACAGAAAGAAATTGCTGAGATATATCGAAAAGCAATGTAAGGTGAATTTAATATAGTCTATGAATATATAAAAGGAAGGAATCCTGAGTGCAACACGCATTTTGCTAATCGTTGCACTTAGGGTTCCTTCTTTTTTATATGCATCTAATAATAGATTCAATTTCTGGATATTTTTCGTGTAATATTTTAAAATATGTATTAGTACATACTAAAGAAACAATATTATAGAGTATTTCCTTATATTTATTCCATGTTATTTCATGAAATGATTTTTCCATTTTTAATATTAATATTTTATTTATCATTGCAATTTTTTTATGGGCATTTAATTTATTATCAGAATCATCTTCTTTCATTATATTTTGTAATAAATTAAAATTTCCATTCTGCATATCTTCATAGGCATCTATAATATAAATCCATTTTCCAAGATTAAAACAGAGTGAATATAAATTATCGTATTTTTCTATCACACAATCTTCTTTATATAATTTGAAAAATAACTGAAAAAGCTCAACAAAAAATTCACCAAATAAATTTGATAGTTGATCAAAACAAGCATTTTCTGATTCTAGAGAATTTATTTTGCTCATTAATTCAGATAATACATTTAATTTAGCACCATATGTATTTAATATATTTTGGTATTGTGAATTATGTTTGAAAAATTTTAATATAATTTTTTTGACATTATTTTTTTCATCTATAATATCATCTTCCAATTTAAGAACAGAAAGATAGTAATTTATAAATGCACAATATTCTATTACATTATTAGAAATACTCGTGTTTATTTTTTTGAATGGATTTGTTGGACATTTAAAAGATAGGGGTGTCATTTCTGTTTCAAAATTTTCGAGTACTAATGCTAAGAAAACCATGTCATAACTTAAAATTAAACGATAAACTATACCATATTTTTTTCCTATTCCTTGACATAGTGCACAATATTGTTGTTTGTATAGGCGAAAATCGCATATTCTTAAATCATCTCTTTGTGTTTTAATATACCCTAACATAATTCACGACCTTAACATAGACAATGAGAAATACATTTGCCAGCATTCATATAAGTGTCACTATCACAACAACATGCAGAACAGCCAGATAAACATAAACATGAACATAATAAACTGCAACAATCATCGTCATCGCTATTCAGATTACAGCTATCGTCATAATCATGCCAGTTTCCATCGCAACCTTTATAATATCCAGTAAGAAATATATTATCACGGATTCATAATATCTTTATTTTTGTCCTGTGACAAGACAAAAATAAAGGAGATAAAAATGGCAAGAATAATTGATAGTAATGAAAAAAATTTAATTGGAAGCAATCTGAAAATATTAAGGAAACAAAAAAAGATGAGTCAACAAGAACTTTCAGATAAATTAGAAACATTAGCAATATATATTTGCAGAGGATCTATTTCACGAATTGAGGATAAAAGTAGAACGGTAACAGATATAGAATTATATGGGTTATCTAAAGTATTGGGAGTTTCTATAGATTCGCTTTTTGAATATCCTATAGAATAAGTATTTCGAGATATAGAAATATGAAAAGACAGTTTCGTGTCATATCTTTTTTTGATAAAATGTAAAGTGATAAAATGATTTTTAGTTTATCAAATATATAACAATAAGAAGATAAAAACAAAAAAGGGGTAACAAATGAACATGAATAAATACGTCAAAAGCTTGATCAAAAAATATAAAAATCCATCAATTATTGGTGAGAAAAGCATAGAAGAAGTGATTGATTATTTAAAGCAAAAATTTATCATAAAAGATATTACGCAAAATATATCAGATATTGAAATGAAAATATGCAGGTTCAATATCATGCATTCACTCGATGGAGAGAATATTTCATCGGAAGATATAAAATTCCATGCATATCGTGTTGAAGATTCAACGGCAAGCAAGGAATATTATCAAGAAATGGATGATGAAGAGAAAATATATGTTTACATAGATGAAGCTACAGGATATATTGAATCAAATTGTAGTGGACTTTTTACAGAGTTGGCACTTTATAAAGGAATTTCACAATATGATTATGATAACAATACAGATAAACTTATAGAGTATTTAACGCATTGCAAAGATTGGGAAGAAGGGAGCAGGAGAGAGGAAATCCAATGAATGATCAGTTTATACAGGGCATTATATTTGACTGGAACAAAATAGATGATGACAGTTACCTAAAACAAATAGAAGCATTAAAAGATGTTGAAAGACTAGAATTTCAAAATTCAATCAACTTTTTTGTTGGAGAAAATGGAAGTGGAAAGTCTACATTATTAGAAGCAATTGCCATAGCTTATGGATTTAATCCAGAAGGTGGAACGAAAAACTATGTATTTTCTACGCATGATACACACTCCGAATTATGCGATGCCATCAGAGTTGTAAAAGGATATCGGAAGGAAAAATGGGGATATTTTCTTAGAGCAGAAAGTTTCTATAATGTTGCAACGAAGGAAGAAGAATATGGTGGAATAGATTCAGCCAGATATCATGAGAGATCACACGGAGAAGGTTTCTTGGCATTAGCACAAAATAATCTACAGCCCAATGGATTGTATCTTTTTGATGAGCCAGAAGCGGCATTATCACCACAAAGACAATTAACATTATTAATGGAGATATATAAATGTGCAAGAAAAGGAGCACAGTTCTTTATTGTTACGCATTCACCGATTTTACTAGGAATTCCAGACGCTGACATTTATTGTTTTGATGATGGTAGGATTCATTTATGTGAGTATGAGGAGACGGAAAGTTATCAGATTACGGAGATGTTTATAAATAATCGGGAAGTATTATTGGATAGACTTCTAAAAGAATAGATGTAGAAATTCATAATTCATGCTATACTTAAAAATAACAGATTAAATAAAAGAGGTGAGATAAAATCATGGAAAATGAAACATATATGAAACGATTAAAAGACAGACTGCAAATAGAATTTAAAAAACAGGATCGAAGCGGAGTATACGGTTATACACAGAGGAGTATGGCGTATAATTCCAATCGAATTGAAGGAAGTACCTTAACAGAGAAACAGACAGCAAGTATGTTTGAAACAGGAACTTTATATGTGGATGATCCAGACATGATTTTTCGAACAAAAGATATAGAAGAAATGAATGGTCATTTCAAAATGTTTAATTATGTAATGAAATGTATGGAAAAACCTTTGTCAGAAGATATCATAAAAAATATGCATAAAAATTTAAAGGAAGGTGTTTTTGAAGATCGAGCAAATGGATATGCAATTGGTGGGTGGAAAAAGCGTGCAAACAGAGTCAGTGATATCCAGACAGCATTGCCACAAGAAGTTCCAGAAAAGATTCATCAGTTATTAGAAAAGTATCATAACGCAGAGAAAATTACATTATACGATATTGCTAAATTTCATGCACAGTTTGAGAATATTCATCCATTTCAGGATGGAAATGGGAGAGTCGGGCGTATGATCATTCTAAAACAATGTCTGGATCATAATATTGTTCCAGTAATCATCCGTGATATTCATAAAGCAGAATATAATCGATATCTTAATAAAGCACAGCACGAACAAGACTATAAAGGATTAGAAGCTTATTTTGAAAAAGAACAGAAATATTATCAGGAAAGCACAATCCCAATGATATTTGATTTTGATGAATTGTAGAATAAGGGTGTAATTAATAGAGAGTGGACAAGAAAGGAGGTTGGGGTTTATGGCTAAGAAGTTTTGTACAACAGGAACATGTATCCCGGAGAAAAATTATATGGTTGATCTTAGCAACAGGATTCAGCAGATTATCAATCAATATATCGAATCAGGACAATACTTTACGATCAATCGAGCCAGACAATATGGTAAGACAACCTTGCTTTATCTTCTGGAAAAAGAATTGCGAAAACAAGATTATCTGGTTTTGAGTTTAAGTTTTGAAGCTGCCGATGAAGTAGACAAAAGTTCAGACAATCAGATTTTCTTATCTTTCCTCGGACTTCTAAGAGAGAAATATTTAAAATGCCAGCAGGGAAAAGATGTAACATTTCATTCTGTAATTCTTGCAGGTGTTTACGATATTAAAACATTAAAGTTAAAACTACATCCACAAGAAGAATCGAAATATAACAGTCCATGGAATATCGCAGTTGATTTTAATATTGAGATGAGCTTTTCTGTAAGTGATATTCAGACAATGATACAAGAATACGAGCAGGAACATCGTACAGGTATGGATGTAAAAGAAATCAGTCGGATTTTATATGATTATACGTCAGGATATCCATATTTGGTTTCAAAGATATGTCAGTTATTAGATGAAAGAGTATCCGATGTTCAAGTGTGGACAAGAGAAGGAATTTTAAGTGCAGTCAAGGTTTTGTTAAAAGAACCAAACACATTGTTTGATGATATGACCAAAAAGTTGTTAGATCATCCACAGTTAAAAGAAATGCTTCAAAACATTTTATTTGCAGGAGTTGACTTCCCATTTAAACGAGAAACACCGATTATAGATTTGGGAGTTACGTTTGGCTTCTTAAAGGATAAAAATGGGATTGTAGCAGTATCGAATCGGATTTTTGAAACACAGTTATATGATATGTTTTTATCAGAAACAGCAGTTAATAATCAAATGTATATGAAGGTATCATCTGATCGAAATCAATTTATTGTATCTGGAATGTTGCAAATGCCATTGGTAATGCAAAAGTTTTATGAATATTATGAAGAAATTTATTCAGAAAAAGATCAAAAGTTTATAGAAGAAAATGGTAGGAAATTATTATATTGAAGCACGAATGAGAGATAATAAAAGAACAGATATTATTATTGATTATAAAGGAGAATATATTATAGAAACAGTTGTATAAATTAAAAACAGACCTAAAGTTTTATATGGTCTGTTTTTTATTTAAGAAAATTTTATATCAACAATATAAAAACAAAAATAACAATAGAAGCAACCATCAATTTATACTCATCTGAAAAGTTTTCTTTGTTCTGTAATTTTACCAGTACATGATATAAAAAGTAAAAAAATGAAAAAAAGCATAAAGCCAAGATAAATAAAACGATAATATGTTCCATAATAATTCCCTCCCATAATAAAAATCCTTAAAGTTTTATTTTTAAATAATATTATAAACAATAGATTTCATATGTCCAGATATCCCCCCAAAAAAAACACTTAATGATAAAGAATCTCAACAAGAAATGATAGACATGTTTTGATACAAATAGTTTCATTTGTGGATGAAAAAGGAATATGGTAAACTGATATTAAAATGAACAATAAATTAGAGCAATAGTTAAGAAACGTTTCTTTAAAATAACAGGAAAGGGAAAGATTATGTACAAAATCAGCAATTTCAGTGACAACGACGACGTAAAGATCATCGACCAGTCAGGACCATTTGAAGTCATCGAATATCAGAGAGACTTAAGTGTTATGCCAGAAGATGCCCAGTTAGCATTCTTCTGCAGTCAGATGAATGTAAGAAAACGTCAGCTAAAATGTGAACTATCCAGAGGAAATGTAACGATTCAGTCAGGTGCCATGCAGTGGATGGCAGGAGATGTCTCTGCGACAACAGGAATCAAAGGAGCAGGAGATTTCTTATCCAAGACAATCCGGGGAAAAGTAACGGGAGAATCTGCGATTAAGCCAGAATATACAGGAGATGGAACTCTTGTTTTGGAACCTACATATAAACATATCATTTTATTAGATCTTGACGAATGGGGTAATTCGATCGTATTAGATGATGGTTTATTTTTAGCCTGTGAATCTACACTGAAACAAAAAGCAGTCAGAAGAAAGACGTTCTCTTCTGCATTTGCAGGTGGTGAAGGATTCTTCAACCTAGGATTAAAAGGAAGCGGAGTTGTCTGTCTGGAATCCGATTGCCCAAGAGAAGAATTAGTGGAAATCACATTAGAAGATGATGTTATAAAGATTGACGGAAACCTTGCAATTGCATGGAGTGGAAGTCTTGACTTTACGGTAGAACGAGCAGGAAGATCTTTGCTTGGTTCTGCAGTGAGTGGTGAAGGTCTGGTAAATGTATACCGTGGAACAGGAAAAGTATTATTAGCACCAGTTGTGAATCAGGCAATGAAACCACAGCAGGTGGTGGAGAAAGAGCCAGTGATCGTTAGTGATGACGACGAATAAGAATATAACATATATACAAAAGATTGCTTCATAAAAAGAAATAGCATTTGTTACAAAAAATAAGTAACTTTAGTAAGAAATGCCATTGCAACTTTTATTTTTACATTCTTAGCTTTTGCCATTGCACAGTTTGGATTATTAGCCGTTGTAAAACAGGGATATGCATACCTTGGATACGCAGCATTTATCACACTGTTTGTTCCATTTATTGTTCATGTGATCGCAACAAAAGGAAAAGAAATTTAAAGTTTGTATACAAAAACTTGAAAATTCAAACGATTTGATCTATAATAACAAAGAAATAAAAACAGGGAGCTTGTGAAACAGGCTGAGAGGAAAGTAAAACTTTCGACCTTTGAACCTGATTTGGGTAATG
>ERZ773139.705-NODE-705-length-42755-cov-5.822131_pt1 | contig 42755 bp, 30 predicted proteins | sample MGYA00580854_ERZ773139 | MGnify/ENA primary metagenome ERZ773139 (study PRJEB29015, sample SAMEA2737809) | human gut metagenome | biome: human gut; feature: human-associated habitat; material: faeces | place: China | collected 2012 ...
GCAGCACCGAGGACGAGGACAGCCCGAAGGGCTACCGCAGTCCGAAGCCCGCCACGCCATCCGGCGGGGTGGGCCGCAAAGCGCTGTTCGCGGGGAATGACGGCCAATCAGGGCTTTTTCGATGGGATTTTTCAGGCCGCGGTGCTCTGCAGCGTGTTCACGGTGATGGTATATTCGCTTTCGCCCTCGGAAAGCACGTTGCCGTTGCTGTCCACGATGGTGACGGTGCGGCCCTCCGCGTCCACGATGGAGCCAGAACAGTTCAGTGTGGTCACGACGCTGTCGCCGGTAACGACCCAGCTGGAGCTTTCATCAATGGTCAGGGTGCATCCGCCGTTGCCGCCATTGCCCGCGCAGCTTTCGTCATCCAGCACCGTGCCGGTGAAAACCGTGCCCTCCGTCAGGGACAGGTCAAGGTTGGAGATGCTGTCCCAGATCACGTTGCCGTTCATTTCCTGCTGGGCGGCGGTGAAAACGCAGTCGGCGCCGTTCTGGCCGCTCTGGCCCCAGCCGCGCTGGTTCTGGTTGCCGGTGCAGCGCAGGAAGTACTCGCAATCGTCCGAAGCGGTGATCTGCACATTGCGCAGGGTAAATTCGCTTTCGGTGTTGGTGGTGTAGAACAGACCGCCGTTCAGAGAGGTCAGGGAGCCGCCCTCCATGGTGAAGGTACCCTTGCCCACTTCGGAGTCGCCGGACATGCTCTGGTACAGGATGACCGTCCAGGTGTTGTCATTCTGGGAAAGGTCGGCCATGTTGCCGCTGAGCTGGCAGTCGGTCAGACTGACGCTGTTCAGGCCTTCCAGACAAAGGGCTTCCGAGCCGGTGGCCGTCAGCTGCGCGTTGGAGATGGTGATATCCGCCGTCACGTATACGGCAGGAGAGCCGGAACCCTCGGAGGTGTAGCTGCCGCCGTCCACCACCATGGTGCCGCCGCCACGGTCAGAGCGGATAGCCGCCGAGGAGTTGCCGCGGGTGATAACGGTCAGGTTGGAGGCGTACAGAGTGCCGCCGCCCGCCACATGAATGCCGCCGGAGGTGTCCTGCGTGGTGTCGATGGTAGTGTCCGCTACGGTAGCAACGCCGCTGCCGTAGGCGAATACGCCCGCGCCGCCGTTCGCGTCGGTGGTAATGGTGGAGTTGCGGATTTTCAGCGTGCCGCCGGTCACCAGCGCCGCCGCGCCGACTCCATAGAAGCTGGCGGAATCGCCGCCGGTGGAATCCGTGGAGTTACGGGTCAGGGTGCTGTCCGTTACCTGAACGTTGCCCGCCGTGACCAGCAGCGCGTTTTCATCCGCCGCCACCGAGTCCAGCGTTACGCCGGAAAGCTGCGTGTTTTCCGATACGGTCTGCACGGCAGCGTAGGAGTCGGGCTGGCTGCTGCCGCCGGGGCCGCCCATGCCGCCGGGGCCGCCGCCCATATCACTGGCCGGGGGTTCACCGGGGGCTTCTCCGTCAGGCTTTTCCGGTGGGGTTCCACCCTGTCCCTGAGGCGGCTGTCCGTCCGGCGGGTTGCCGGGGTTTCCTTCCGCCAGAGCGAAGGACGATACAAACAAAAGGCAAATTGCTAAAAACAAAGCGTTGATTCATTTCCAATTCCATTTCATGGTGATTTTCTCCTTTTGGGATCTCTACCGGGGAGCCTTTTGGTCTCCTCCCTCGGTACGTTTCAAAGGATAGCAGAAAAAAAGGAAAATAGGTTGGAGGAAAGACGAACATTTTTCAAAGAATTTGTGAACGGCAGGTGATGATCCTTTCAGGCGCTGGTTCGGTTTTTTTCCATTGATTTAGCTTGACTTCCCGCCAGGCAGATCCTATAATCATCTTGTTATATAACATATGTTTTGCAACATGACCGGAGAACTGGACGCGTTGCTTTTGACGGAGAAAGGATGATCGGATTGCCTCCTAAGCCGAAGTTTACCAAAGACGAGATCACCAACGCCGCGCTGACCGTCGCCCGGGAAAAGGGCATCGGGGCGGTGTCCGCCCGGGAGGTCGCCGTGGTGCTGGGCACCTCTACCCGGCCCATTTTTACCTATTACCACACGATGGACGAGCTGAAAAAAGAAGTGCGTCTGTTTGCGGAGAATATTTTCCGGCAGTATGTGGAAAAAGGGCTGGCGATGGAACCGCCGTTTCTGGGCGTGGGCGTTCAATATCTGCAGTTTGCGCAGGACGAACCGAAGCTGTATCAGCTGTTGTACATGACTCGCCCCGAAGAAGGACAGTGCAGCGCGCTGGACGCCATGGGCCGGGTACGGGAACAGGTGCGGGACCGACTGATGCAGACCTATCGGATGGACGGCCCTACTGCCGACCGTTATTTCCGGGATATGTGGCTGGCAGTGCACAGCCTGTGTACGCTGACGGTCACGGGCAACTGCCCCTATTCCCGGCAGGAGGTGCAGCAGATTCTGACCGGCTTCAGCCTGAGCCTGTGCAAGGCGCTGAAGGAAGTGCCCGGCTTCGTGGACGGCGCCTTCGACCGGGACGCAGCCTTCCGAAAGGCGATCGGGGACGCGAAAGCGACGTTTTGAGACACTGATTTTGACAATAGGACGAATCATCATTGCAATTCGCACAACGTGTGTTATACTAACCGTCCGAACGATGTTCGGAAATGAAATCGTTCGGACGGTTTTTCTATGGAAACGAAAAAATCCGATGCAAGCAAGGAGAAAAGCAATGCTTCAAATTCAACATCTCACCAAGGCCTACGGCGACAAAAAAGCGGTGGACGATCTGAGTCTGCATATCGCTCCGGGCGAAATCTACGGCTTCATCGGCCACAATGGCGCGGGCAAGACCACCACGCTGAAATCCGTGGCGGGCATTCAGGCCTTTGACGAAGGGGAGATTCTCATCGGCGGTGTGTCCATTCAGGCCGACCCGCTCCGCTGCAAGCGGCAGATGGCCTATATCCCCGATAACCCCGACCTGTACGAGTTCATGACGGGCATTCAGTATTTGAATTTCATCGCGGACGTTTTCGCGGTGGAGGCGGACGTTCGGCAGGAACGCATTCGGAAGTACGCCGAGCTTTTCGAGCTGACCGGCGATCTGGGGCAGCCCATTGCGGCTTATTCCCACGGCATGAAGCAGAAGCTGGCCATTATTTCCGCATGGATTCACGAACCCAAGCTGATCCTGATGGACGAACCCTTCGTGGGGCTGGATCCCAAGGCTTCTCATCTGCTCAAGGGCATGATGCGGGAGCTGTGCGACCGGGGCGGCGCAATCTTCTTCTCCACCCATGTGTTGGAGGTGGCGGAGAAGCTGTGCGATAAGGTGGCCATCATCAAGGGCGGCAAGCTGATCCGTTCCGGCACCATGGAAGAGGTCAAGGGCGACGACAGCCTGGAGGAAGTCTTCCTGGAACTGGAGGGAGAGCAATGCTGAAACAACTGGTGAAAAAACAGATGGCGGAGATCTTTCGCAGTTATCTGTACGACGCCAAGAAGAGCCAGAAGCGCGCCAAAGGAACCGTCATTCTGTATTTCGCGCTGTTCGTTTTTTTGATGGTGGGCGTGCTGGGCGGCATGTTCACCTTCGTCGCCATGATGCTGTGCGACGCTATGGCGGCGGTGGGGATGGGCTGGCTGTACTTCACCCTGATGGGACTGGTCGCCATTTTTATGGGTGCGTTCGGCAGCGTGTTCAATACCTATTCCAGCCTGTATTTGGCCAAGGATAACGACCTGCTGCTGTCGCTGCCCATTCCGCTGCGGGTCATTATTTCTTCCCGGCTGGTAACGGTGTACCTGATGGGCCTGATGTACTCCGCCGTGGTGATCGTCCCGGCCGTGGTCGTGTACTGGATTCAGGTCGCCCACAGCGCTGCAGTCATCGTGGGCGGACTTTTGACCGTGGCGATCGTCTCGCTGATCGTGCTGCTGCTGTCCTGCCTGCTGGGCTGGGTGGTGGCGAAGATCAGCCTGAAGCTGAAGCATAAGAGCATCACGACGGTGCTGGTGTCGCTGCTGGGGATCGGCCTGTACTATTTCATTTATTTCAAGGCGCAGACCGTGATCTCCGATCTGGTGGCGAACGCGGTGGTATACGGCGTGAAGATCAAGGGCGCGGCTTATCCGCTGTATCTGTTCGGCCGCATGGCGGAGGGCGACTGGACGGCCATGGCGCTGGTCAGCGCAGCGGTCGTCCTGCTGACGGCCCTGACCTGGCTGCTGTTGTCCCGCAGCTTTCTGCGGCTGGCCACCTCCGGCGGCAGCACGGGCAAGGCCCGCTACCGGGAGAAGAAGGCCCGGGTGCGTAGCCTGCCCGCCGCGCTGCTCGGCAAGGAATGCCGCCGCTTCGTTTCCAGCCCCAACTACATGCTGAACTGCGGCATGGGCGTGCTGATGATCCCGGCGGCAGGCGTGCTGCTCCTGCTCAAGGGCGGAGAATGGCTGGGGCTTCTGAAGGCCGTTCTTCCCGGCGCGGACAGCGTGCTGGCGGCGCTGGCGATCTCGGTCGCCTGTCTGCTGGCCTCCATGAACGACATGGCCGCGCCATCCGTCTCCCTGGAGGGCAAGAGCCTGTGGGTGCTGCGATCCCTGCCCGTTTCGCCCTGGGAGGCGCTGAAGGCTAAGCTGCGCCTGCAGCTGCTGTTCACCGGCATCCCTATGCTGGTGTTTCTGGCCTGCGCGCTGCCGGTGCTGGGGCTTTCGCCGGCGCTGTCGCTGCTGACGGCGGCCGGCAGTCTGCTGGCCGTACTGCTGCTGGCCCTGTTCGGGTTGACCATGGGCCTGAAAATGCCCAACCTGCACTGGACCAGCGAGATCGCCCCGGTCAAGCAGGGTGGCAGCGTAGCGTTTGCCCTGCTGGGTGGCTGGGTGTACGCCCTTCTTCCCGGCGGCGCGGCCATGGCGCTGGGCCGGAATCTGCATCCCGCAGTGATCCCAGCCGTTTTCTGTCTGCTGACGGCGGCACTGTGCGCGCTGCTGTATGCATGGCTGAAAAATCGGGGGACGAAGGTATTTGCCGCGCTGTAAGTGCATCAATCAAACACGGGCCGCAGGGATTTTTCCCTGCAGCCCGTGTTTTTGTATGCCCTTGTCTGGTTTATTTCACCAGTCCCAGCTTCTGGAAGAAGTCCAGCTTGCTGTTGTAGGGATCGTAGACCTTCAAAGCGTCCAGATCGCTCTGGTAATCCTGCCCGAGGCCCGCTTTGCCCAGCAGCATCAGCAGGTGCGCGTCGATCAGGTTCATGCGCTTGATGTCCAGCTCGCTGGGCAGGGGCGCGGCCATGCCTACGCCAAAGTAGCCCCAGCGGTGGCTGGAAGCCTGCCGCTTTTCGCCTTCCTCCACCATGCTCCGGAAGGTCTTGCGCGCGTCTTCTTCCCGGCCCAGTTTGGCTTCCGCCAGTGCGGTGAAGAAGGTCATTTCGGTGATCTGGCTGGGCTGACCGGCGGCCTCCTGATAGGCCTCCTTCGCCTTGGCGGCCTCGCCCATGGCTTCATAGCACAGGCCGGTGTAATAGTAGACGTTGCCCTCCTGCGCACTGTAATGACGGCCCTCGCCGTAGTTGGCGGGGTAAATCAGACCGGTTTTCAGCCATTCCAGCGCCTTTTCAGCGTCGCCCGCTTCCAGCGCCTTCTGGCCCATCAGGGTATACAGCCAGCCGTGGTGACGGGTCAGCTTGCCCTCGCCGCCCTCGTAGATGTTGAAGCGCTTGCTCAGCAGCAGCTCTCGGGCCTTTTCGTACTGCTCGTCCTGGGTGTAGAGGATGATCTCGTCCAGGAAGCAGTCATCCCGCATCTTGGCCAGCTCACTGTGGGTCTCCAGCAGGTGGAGGCGATCCTTCACCGAGAAGCCCAGATTCTTCTCCATCTGCAAAAGCTCGTAGAGAATGCGGGCGTTGTCGGGGGCCAGTTCCAGCGCCTGCTTCATCAGCTCCAGCGCCCGGGCGGGCTGGCTCAGGTGGTCGAAGCAGGCCTGCGCCATGCAGCGCTTGGTGTAAGCGTCGGACGGGTTCAGCTTCTCCGCCTTTTCCCACGCGGTCATGGCGGCGGTGTAGTTCATGCGGTCATAGTACAGGCAGCCAAGCAGATATTGCGCCTGCCATTCGTCCGCCTGCAGGGCGGGGATGTCCTCCAGCCGGTTGGGGAAGCAGTAATCCAGACTGCAATGCTGGGGCGCTTCGCCGGTCAGGTGGGCCAGATGGTAATACAGCATCTGGCTGGGGGCGGTGCAGGCACGGAGCGCCGCTTCGGCCTCGGCCTTCAGCCCGGCGTGAGCCAGATCCAGCGCAATGTCGGTCATGTCCTCGCTGCGGCCCAGCGTGTAGGCGCTCAGCAGGGTTTCGCCGGTGAGCCGGCCCAGCAGGAAGCGGGTCAGGCCGTCCTGAGGCGCAACGTCCAGAATGGCCTTCAGGTCGTCCGCGTTGCCGCGCAGGTAGGCCAGAATGGCCCGGGCGGCGAAGTGACGGGCATTGGTTTCCAGCGCCAGCTCCAGATGCTCCATGGCCAGCGCCTTGTTGCCCCGGCACAGGTCGATGCAGGCGATCTCATAATAGCTGGGGCTGCGCCAGCCGTACTGCCACGCCGCGTCCCAGAACAGGTCGTAGGCCTTGTCCAGATGGCCTTCCAGCCGTTCCAGACGGGCCATGTGGTAAATGGCCTCGGTGTCGGCGGGGTTGTCATTGCGCATTTTCAGCTTGGCGATGGCAGCGGCCAGATAGCGGCGGGCGCTGACGTAATCGCCCTTCTCGATCATGGAGCGGCCCATGGCCAGATTGCAGCGCAGGTCGGTGGCGTCCCGGCGCAGAGCTTCGCGGTAATAATCCTCGGGCACATAGGTGTGGTGCTTGTACTGCTCCAGATGCGCGCCGTGGAGATAAAGCTCCTCAATGGTGGCCACGTCCTGAGGATCCGGCGGGATGGGCCGGGCCTTGGGGGGCTGCTTCTTGGAAATATCGATGGGCTGATAGCTTACCAGCACCTTGCCGGACGCGTCGCTCAGGGTCAGGCACAGGTCGGTCTCCTTCGCACCCTCGGGCAGGGGGCAGGAGTCGGTCAGCGCCGTCTCGGGGGACAGGTCGGCGGTTTTTTCGTAAAGCACCTTGCCGTTCAGGGTCAGGCGGACGACGGCTCCCTTACGCTCGCAGGTGGGCAGCGCGCCGAAACGCGCCTCGCCGTCCTTCACGCTCAGGGACAGCGCGCCTTCCAGCGTGGCGTTCTTGGCCTCGCCGATGGCGTGGATGGGGTACCAGACCTGGGTGAACACCTTGGTCTCGCCGGGCATGATGTAGGTGAAGTCCGGCTGGTTGTCGGTGTAAACGCCGGTCATCAGCTCGATGTAGCGGTCGCCGTTGTCGGTCAGGTTGGCGCACCAGGCGCGGCCGAAGGGGCCGTCGCCCCATGTCCACATTTTCTTGCCCACGCTGGTGTGGTGGCAGGAAACAGTCACGGTGCCCGCGTCTGCGGCAAAATCGTAGCCGCCGAGGAAGTTCATCTGGCTCTGGCCACGCATCACCATGACGGAGGTGGGCAGCTTGATGTTGGAGAACCAGGTGGCGTCCGTGCCCTTGCCGTAATCGAAGGGACGGGCGGTCTTGTACACGCCCTTCATCACCGGGAAGGGAATGACGGCCCGGCGGTCATGGTCGTTGCCGTAGGCCACATCCGGCGGGAAGGTGGCCTTGTACTGGGAGTGTACCCGCACGGCCAGATTGTTCCACCACATAAAGGGCAGGGGCGTGTCGGTGCGGTTGTAGACCACGGCCTTGGCTTCCACATAGGAGCGGCCGGGGTACACGGTGATACCAACCATGCCGCGCATCCGGTGGAAAGGCTCGGCTTCGCCCATCCAGACGGTGACGGAGCCGTCTGCATTCTTTTTGGGGGTGGCTTCCAGGGGCATGAAGGTAGTGGGGCGGTGGTGCTGGGGCCAGTTGAACTCCACGCCGCCGGACACCCACGGGCCGGCAATGCCCACCATGGCGGGCTTGATGACGGTGTTCTGGTAGATAAACTCGTAGTTGTTGTGCTTATCCACCGCGCCGTGGATCTTGCCGCCCAGCTCCGGCAGCAGCACGACCTTTACGTGCTCGTTTTCCAGCGTGTAGGAATCGTACGCCTTATCTACCGGCTTGTTGGACAGACGGTCGGTGTAGGGCACGGGGTAAATGCGGCCCGTTGCGCCCTGATAGGCCTTCTTTTCCAGGAAGAAGGGCAGGGTATTGGCGGCGTAAGGCTCATAGGTCGGGATGGTCATAGGTTCATGTTTGAGAATAACGTCCATCGGCAAACCTTCCTTTCGTTTTTGGGGGAAATTCTTTCGGATAGGCTGATTGTACCTGCCTGCGTGGCAGGTTTCAACACAAGATGCGCCGCCCTTTCGGCTGCATTTTTGGCTTGACATTTCGTCCAAAATACCGGTATAATAATCTATTTTCATCTGATTGTCTGAAACGGGGCGAAAGAATGATCCAACTGCTGATCGAACCTTCCTACGGGGCCAATCTCTGGGCGCAGGCCTATCTGGCGGGCATCCGGGAGGAGGCCCGAAAACGGGGCTGGGAGCTGCAAACGCTGACGGAAGAGGCGGAAGCCGCCGAGGAACCCGTTCTGCTGGTGGGCAGCGCCGTAGGCTGGTTAAAAAGCCGTCTGGCCCGGCTAGCGGCCCGGAACCTTCCCTGCCTGATCGCGGGCGTACCGCCGCAGGGCGTTCGCTGCGGGTTCGCCGCGCCGGATTACGAGGAAGCCGCGGCCATCTTTGCCGCCCGTACCCCGGAAAGACGGGCGCTGTTCGCCGTGCATCCGTCCTCAGCGGCGGACGAGGTGAAACGGGAAGCCTTTCTGCGCCAATGCCCTGAGGGTAAAATTTACGAAAACAGCGGCAACCTGATCGAAGCCGCCCAGCGGCTGGCACGGGACGCGGACAAACTGGACGCGGTGCTCTGCGCCAACGACGTGGCGGCCATGACGCTGCGCCGTCTGCTGCCCGGCGGCGGCCCCCGGCTGTACGCCTTCGGTGAACAGGCACTTCCCCGGGAAGAAGAAATTTCTCTGTTCCGAATGGATTTATTCGCCTGCGGGGCACAGGCCGTGCGTCTATGCCGCAAGCTGGAAAAGGAGCCGGACATTCGCCGCTGCGTCTGGGTGCCCTGCCGGTTGGAAGCGGCGGATGAACCCGGCATGGCGGACACGCTGCCGGCGGAACCAGCGTCGGAGTTCCCCGGCGATTTCTATCAGGACCCCCATGTGGGGGAGGTCTTCCGTTTCAAGGAGCTGCTGGCCGGGATGGATAGTCTGGACTTGGACATCCTTCGAGAACTGCTGCGGGGAGCCCGCTATTTCGACATGACCGAATCCCTGCACACCACGGAAAACACCATCAAATACCGCATCAAGCGCATGACCGCCGCCATGGGGCTGAAAAGCCGGGCCGAGCTGCTGAAGCTGGCCGGGGAATATCTGGCGGAGGAAAAACTCACGAACGGGACGGCTTTGTGAAAAGACCGTCCCGTTCGTGGGTTATTTCATCAAATTTCCATTTTCGAAATAGTCGATCCGCATGGCCCGGCGAACGTCGCGCAGGGTCTCGGCGGCTTTCTTTTCGGCGGCCGCGCTGCCCAGGCGCAGCAGCTCGCACACCTCGGGGAGCCGCTGCTCCCACTGGCGGCGGCGCTCCCGGATGGGCGCAAGCTCCGACTGAAGGACGTTGTTGAGAAATTTCTTCACCGTCACGTCGCCCAGCCCGCCCCGCTGGTAGTGGGCCTTCAGCTCATCCAGCCCGCTGTAGTCCGGCAGAAATTCCGCAAAATGCTCCGGGCGGCAGAAGGCCTCCAGATAGATGAAGACCGGGTTGCCCTCCGTATGGCCCGGGTCTTCCCGGCGCAGGTGGGTGGGGTCGGTGAACATGGACATAATCTTGGTCTTGATCTCGTCCGGCTCGTCGGAAAGGTAGATGCAGTTGCCCAGCGATTTGCTCATCTTGGCCTTGCCGTCGATGCCGGGAAGGCGCAGACAGGCCTGATTCTTCGGCAGAATGATCTCCGGCTCCGTCAGGGTGTCGCCGTATATCGCGTTGAAATGGCGGACGATCTCCCGGCATTGCTCCAGCATAGGCAGCTGGTCTTCGCCCACGGGCACCGCCGTAGCCCGGAAGGCGGTGATGTCCGCCGCCTGACTGATGGGGTAGCAGAAGAAGCCCACCGGGATGCTGGCTTCGAAATTCCGCTGCTGGATTTCGGCCTTCACCGTGGGGTTGCGCTGCACTCGGGACACCGTGACCAGATTCATGTAGTAGAAGGTCAGCTCCGTCAGCTCGGGCACCATGGACTGAATGAAAATGGTGGATTTTTCGGGATCAAGGCCACAGGCCAGATAATCCAGCGCCACCTGCAGAATGTTGCTGCGCACCTTCTCCGGGTGCTCGGCGTTGTCGGTCAGGGCCTGAGCGTCGGCGATCATGATATAGATCTCGTCGAACTGGCCGGAGTTTTGCAGCCGGACCCGCTCTTTCAGGGAACCTACGTAATGGCCGACGTGAAGGCGGCCGGTAGGACGGTCGCCGGTCAAAATGATCTGGCTCAAGAAAATGCACCTCTTTCAGCAATGAAAGCCTGAAAATTAGTGAATGACAGGAAATTTGTTCCGAATGGCATCGTCCTGCACGGTGAAGTTAAAATTCATGAAGCAGTGGCTTCCCACCCGGGTGTGACAGCCGTAGTGGAAGCGGATGGGCCCCAGCATGAAGGTGCCTTCGCCCACGATGGCCAGCAGGTCATGCAGGATGCGTTCCCGTTCCGCCGTGTCTTCTTCGAACAGATCGCTGTATTCCTGACTGAGCCGGTGGGCTTTCAGCTTTTTGGCGACCAGCTCCGGCACTTCGGATGCGAAAAGCTCGCCTTTGAAAATTCGTTCTTCTTCCGTCATGACGGTTCCTTCCTTTGCAAACGAATAGGATAAACGTATGATAGCACGGCCCGCGGAGAAGGTGCAAGAGGGAAAAACAACGTTCGTACAAGGGAGTCGGAAAAGGGGCTTGACCTTCCTGTAGGCGTGGTGTTTATAATATGAAGGAAAATCAGGGAGGGGACTTTACGATGGAAAAGAAGCTGACCACGGGCAGCGTTTGGAAAAATATAGTAGAGTTTTCCCTGCCGTACCTGCTGTCTTATTTTTTGCAGACGCTCTACGGCATGGCCGACCTGTTTATTATCGGACAGTATGAGGGGGTAGCGGGCACCACGGCGGTGTCCATCGGTTCGCAGGTGATGCATATGCTTACCGTGATGATCGTCGGACTGGCCATGGGCACGACCGTGTCCGTGGGTCAGGCGGTGGGCGGCGGCGACCGAAAGAAGGCGGCGGGCTGCGTGGGGAATACGGCCGTGTTGTTTCTGGGTCTTTCCGTGATCCTGACGGCGCTGCTGCTGGTCTGCGTCCGGCCTATCGTCGCCGTGATGTCCACGCCGCAGGCCGCTGTAGAGGGAACGGTGCGCTACCTGACCATCTGCTTTTTGGGCATTCCGTTTATTACGGCCTATAATGTCATCAGCTCGGTTTTCCGCGGCATGGGGGATTCCAAAAGCCCCATGATCTTCATTGCGGTGGCCTGTGCCGTTAATATCGGGCTGGACATTCTGTTCATGGGCGTGCTGCGGCTGGGCCCTGCGGGCGCGGCACTGGGCACGACCCTTTCACAGGCCGTCAGTGTGGCGGTGTCCTTCGGCATGATGAAAAGGCAGAAAAACGGCCTTTCCCTGCAAAAGGACGATTTCCGACCCCAAAAGCCGGTGATGAAGAAGCTGCTGTCCATCGGCGTGCCCATCGCCCTGCAGGACGGCCTGATCCAGATCGCCTTTATCTTCATTACCGTCATTGTCAACCAGCGCGGCCTGACGGATGCGGCGGCGGTGGGCATTGTGGAAAAGGTGATCGGCTTTCTGTTTCTGGTGCCCTCGTCCATGCTGTCCACGGCGTCGGCGCTGGGAGCGCAGAATATCGGCGCGGGCAAGCCGGAGCGGGCCGTGCAGACCCTCTGGTATGCCATGGCCATTGCGGCGGGCTTTGGCCTGATCGTCTCTTTGTTGATGCAGTGGTTCGCCGAGCCGGTGGTGGGGCTGTTTACCTCCGACGAAGCGGCCATCGCGGCGGGCGGCCCCTATCTGCACGGCTATATCTGGGACTGCATTTTTGCCGGGATCCATTTTTGCTTCAGCGGCTATTTCTGCGCCGTAGGAAAATCGGGCCTTTCGTTTCTGCATAATATCGTTGCCATCGTGCTGGTGCGCATTCCCGGCGCGCTGCTGACCTCCCGTATGTTCCCGGACACGCTGCTGCCCATGGGCCTTGCGACGGCGTGCGGTTCGCTGGTGTCTGTACTGATCTGTCTGCTTGCTTTTTCGCTGCTTCGAAAAAAGGAACGGGAAAAACCGATAAGGGAATAAGCATTTGCCTTAGAAATAGAAAAATAGAGCGCAGCGTTCCGCCTGTTTGAAAGACAGGGACGGAACGCTGATCTTGTATTCGTCAAATTATGATAAAAGAAATGGAAATTTCACAACAAATTCTAAAAATACAGTAGAAAAAATAGAATGATATCGTTATAATATATGTGAAAGTCCATTGGGAAATTTTGACATTTTTCGTGCGTACCATTTTCTCAAATTGTGAATCAAAAGTATATTTAAGGAAATTCCATCATAAACTTGAAGGGATTCTATGAGGAGAAATGGAGTGCGAAACGCAGGACCGTTTTCGGCATGGACGAGGAACTTTCATTTTGGAATGATCCCCAAGGGCTGAAATCTCCGAAAGGCAAGGAAGGAAACGGACGATGAAGGAGAAAAAGTTACGGCGGTTGGGGCGGGCGGATCTGGTGGAGATCCTGTACCGCCAGCGAGAATTGATCGACCAGCTGGACGAGCAGAACCGGCGGCTGCAGGAACGCGCGGAAAAAGCCGAAGCACAGGCGAGAGAGTACGCCGTCCAGCGGAAGAAGGAACAGGAACGCGCCGCAGCCGACGAGGCGCTTCGACGAGATATGCGGCGGACTATCGAGATCGTGGAGAAAATGACGGATTCCATGTACCGCTGCGCCGCCCGGTAGAAACCAGAAGCCGGCGAAGGGAGAACGGGGCTTAGCGGAAAGCGCCGCTGCCTTCGCCCGGCAGAAAACAAGGAGACGAATCCCAATGGCAAATCACGACGGGCTGCCTACGCTGGAGATGCTTCAAGCGGAAAGAATGCGTCTTCAGCACAGGCGGCGATATCGCCGGGCCCTTTTCAGCACCCTTGCGGTGCTGGCAGTGGTGGCGGCTGCAGCAGTGCTGGTCTCTACGATCCTGCTGCCCGTCTTTCGGATCACGGGCACCAGTATGGAGCCCAATCTGAACGACGGAGACATCATCGTCGCCATGAAAACCGACCATTTCCAAAGGGGGCAGGTATGCGGATTTTACTTCAATAATAAACTGCTGCTCAAACGGGTCATCGCTACGGCGGGCATGTGGGTGGAGATCGACGACGAGGGTTTTGTTTTCGTTGACGGCGAAAAGCTGGAAGAACCTTACGTGACCGACCGCAGCAAAGGAATTTCCGATTTGGAGTATCCGGTGCAGGTGCCGGATGGATGCGTGTTCGTGTTGGGCGATCACCGCTCCACATCGGTGGACAGCCGAAGCTCCGTTCTCGGTTTCATTCAGGAGAGTGAAACGGTGGGTCAGATCGTCCTGCGCGTCTGGCCGCTGGAGGACTTTGGTCTGATCGAGTAAGCGGCCCCAAAGGCCGCCGAATCTGCTGGGGGGATAACCATTGAAAAATGAACAGAGAGATTGGAAACGCTTCGCGGAGGAACGTCTGCGGCTCCAAAAACGCCGCCGCAGACTGTATGCGCTGGCAGCGGCGCTGGCGGTAACGGTGGCGGCCGGGGTGACGGCGGAACTGGTAAGGCCCGCCATTACCGCAACGGCGCAGCCCCAATGCGGCATGGAAGACCATGTCCATTCCGGGGCCTGCTATGAGCAGGTACTGACCTGCGGACAGGAGACGGGCGAGGAACACACCCACGGCGAGGAATGCTACGCCACGGTGCTGACCTGCACAACGCCGGAGCACACCCATACGGAGGGCTGCTATCCGGCGACGCTGGCCGAACCGACGCTGGTTCCCGAAGAATCGAAGCCTGACGAGAGCAAATCAACGCCGGAAGAACCACAGGAACCGGCAAAGGTCGAAGAAACTCCGCAGCCTACGGAAGTAACGACGCCGGCCCCTATGGAAGAACCTGCTTCGGGACCCTCTGAAAAACCTGCGGAAACCCCGGAGGAAGCACCGACGGCAGAGCCAACGGAAAGCCCTGAGGAGACCCCGGAAGCGACGGCAGCGCCTGAAACGCCCGAACCTTCCGAGGAGCCTGAGGAAACGGAGGAGCCTGCCAAAGAGAAAACCCTAAAATTGGAGAACCTGACCGGCCCAGAGCGGCTGCTTGCGGGACAGGAGGGCGAATGGAGCTTTGCGGCGGAAAATGCCGAAAGGCTATTTTTCACGCTTCTGAAAGCGAATGGCTCTCAGGCGGCACGGCAGGAGCTTTCGCCCGAAAGCCGTTCCTTCCGATATGCCGTGCCTGAGTCCGGCCTGTATACCGTCCGGGTGACGGCGGAACGGGGCGAGGGAGAAAATCTTTCCGTGGAACAGAAGCTGGCCGTCAGTGCGGGAGAATTACAGGCGGCTGTCAGCACGGCAAGCCGTTCCTGCTTCGGTGGCGATACGGTCGCTTTTGCCCTGAGCGCTCAGGGCGGCGTTGCACCGCTCAAACGCAGTGTGACGATCTGGCAGGGCGGCGAAAACCTGCTGGAAGAAGACAACTGGACGGAAAACGAGCTGCGCGTCACCGCCCGGCCAGTCGCGTCGAACCTGTATCTTCGGCTGACGGTGACGGACGCTTGCGGCGACCGGGTCGAAGCGGATCAGGCAGTTCCCTGCGCTGTACATACGACGGAAACCAGCCGGGATTGGGAAGCGACGTTTGCGTCCGTGCATCTCAGCGGCCGCTGGCCGGACGATCTGCTGGCCATTGCCAGAACCCAGCTGGGATATGGGGAAAGCCTGACAGATTTCATTGTGGATGAAAACGGCCAGCAGAAGGGCTACACGCGGTATGGCCGCTGGTATGGGTCAGAATACGCTGACTGGTGCGCCATGTACGTTTCCTTCTGCCTGCACTATGCTGGCGTGCCTCAAAGCGCGTTCCCGCAGGAGGCGGGTTGCGGCAGCTGGGTGAACGCCCTTCGGAGCCGCGGCCTGTACCACGCGCCCGGCGAATACACGCCGAAAAGCGGTGATCTGATCTTTTTTGACTGGCAGCAAAATGGACAGCCGGATCATGTGGGCATTGTGGAAAAAGCGGACGGGAGCAGCCTGACGGTGATCGAGGGCAACTCCGACAACAGCGTACAGCGCAATCTTTACCGCCTGACGGATGGGACGATCTGCGGCTTCGGCAGCCTGAACGACGCGTTCGAGCGTTTCCAGAGCGCCGAAGCGACGGAAACGCCGGAGCCTGCCGCCGAGCCGTCAGCGGAACCGACCCTCATGCCCGACGAAAATCCGGCGGAGAGCCCCAGCCCGGAACCCTCCCTTGAGCCGGAAAACACCCCGGAAGTATCGCCGGAACCTGTGCTGACGGAACTGGAAAAGCTGACGGCACTGGTCGACAGCCTGACCGATGCGGAGGAAGGACCCGCCGACACGGAAAGCGCGGGAGAAGCGGAAGCTTCCTTTGAAGAACGTTATGCTGCGGCGCTGGAAGCCGTACTGACCGCATGGAACGGCGGAAATATCACCCCGGAAGAAGCGATCGGCCTGGTGGAACGGTTGATCGCCCGGCAGCCCGGCGGCGCGTCCCCGGCCTACGAGACCTTGCGGGAAGGCTTTGCAAATCTGCAAAGCCCGGCAGAGGATGCGGCGGTCAATGAAAAAATGGAGTATATCCATCAAATTTCCGCACTGCGGGAGCAGCTGGCAGCAGCGGACGGCAGCGGCGAACTGACCCGCCCTGAGAAACTGACATTGCAATACTGGCTGGATCATGCGCCCGCCTGTACCGTGGACTGTGTGTATACGGAGCTGGACGGCGCAGTGCGCGTGCTCCATTCGGAAAGCGGCGAATGGCAGAAGAGAAAATGGAGCGCCCGAGTCTATTCGCTCGAAGAAGCGGAAGCCACTGCCCTTCGGGAAGAACTGGCCCTGCGTCTGGCGCTGGAAGAACGCGGCGCAATCGCGGAACTTATGCTGGTAGACGTTGACTTTGACGCAGACGAGAACGGCGCGGAAGTGACCCTTCGTCTGGACGAAGCAGTGGCGGCGGGGGAAGAACTGCTGGCGGCGCACCGCGGGCCGGACGGCTGGGAATGGCTGGACTTTGAACGCCAGACCGGCGAAGACGGGCGGCAGTACGTCCGCTTCCATACGGATTCCTTCTCGCCCTTTGCGGTACTGTCCCTGACGGAAGCAGAAGGGACGGGAGCTGATCTGGAAACCTATGTGACGCGGCGCGGCGGCCGCATGACGTTCCGGCTGATCTGTGAGGACGGAACGGAGCCGGAAGCCGATGAAGAAGGCGTGTACATCGTGGAGCAGGGCGTGGAGTTCCTGCTGCATATGGATGTTTCCTGCCCCGAAGGCTTCGCCGGGGGGCTGTATGCCCTTGCATTCCCCGATGGGGTCGTTCCTTCTCTCGGAGAGGACACGCTGACGGCAGACGAAACCGAGATCGGTCAATGGAGTGCCGACGGCGAAAGCAGCCGTGTGCTGCTGCGGCTGGAAGGCGCCGAGGCAGTCACGGCCTTCCCAGTGGAAATTCGAGTCTCCTTTGTGGAAAACGGCGGCGAAATGATTCATCTGGGCGATACGATCCCCCTGCGCTGCTATGCCGTTCCCGACGGGCCTGTGTCTGAGCTGTGCGTCGGCGATGCGTGGATGGCCCTGCGGGACAGCGGCTATTTCACCTATTGGAGCGACAAAATCAAGGAAACGGAAACCTATGAGCTGATCGCGGCCCGGGCCCCTGCGGCGGTCGCTCCGCAGACGACGGAGATGCCCTCCGAGCAGCAGGTGATAGATCGCGGCGGCGCCGAAGAAAGCCCGGACGGCGTGAAGATCAGCAAGACCATTCAGGGCACCGAGCTGGAAAACGTGTTCGATATCACCCTGACCGTGCAGACCCCCACCAAGGTCTCCGAGTTCTATGAGGAGCCGGACATGGCCGTGGTCATCGTCATGGATATTTCCAATACGATGAAATCCAACTTTGAGGGCCAAACCCGTTATGCGGCAGCCATGGAGGCGGCAAATCAATTCCTTGATAAGTTTGCGGCGGCCAGTAAAGGGGTAAGCAAAGTCGGCTATGTGGCATTCAATACTAACGCTCACAAGATTTTTGACTTGCAGGAGTGTTCCTCGACGACCCAGGCTAACCGTCTGAAAAACCAGATGCTGCAGGAAACGGGAAGGATTATCAATGCGGATGGATATGCGAAATCTCATGACCGCTTTACCAATATCGAAGCGGGCCTGAAGCTGGGCCGGGATATGCTTGCGTCGGCAACAAATCAGAACAAGTATATCATCTTCCTGAGCGACGGATTTCCGACTACGTATGTCAGCAGCGGGTATCGTGGCTACGACCCGTATTGCACTGCGGGAACGCCCGGTCGTGATGGGGTCTTCTACGACAGCGTAACGAAAAAATACTGCCAGTATGGTACCAGCTACAGCGATAAGGCGGCGATCCGCGCCAGAGAAGTGGCCGGTCAGATCAAGACAGGCGGAATCACGATTTTTTCCATTGGCGTAGATGTGCGTGGCCAAACGGTTCAAATGTATGTGGATCAGACGGCTGGCAAATCGACGACTCATTCCGTAGTGGACCGTACCAGCGAAAGCTACGAGATCGGCAGCGCCAGCAGCGCAGACGCTTATAAGGGCTGGCTGAAAAACAGCATCGGCTCCGGGGATTACTACGACAGCACCAACTCGGCGGGCCTGAACGAAGCTTACAATAAGATTTTCGAGGCCATCAAGAAAATCCATGAGGAAAGCGCGACGGCCATATGGGTCACCAACGACCATGTGCCGACGGCAGGTTCGGCAACGGAAGGCATAGAGTTCATCGGCTTCTACACGAAAAACGGGCAGCTGGTGGGCGATACGCTGGCAGGAAACGGCAGCGACGGCGAAAACACCGCGTCGTTCAATGGAACTTCATCGGATATTCGGTGGGACTTGAAGAACTCCGGCTACAAGGAGACCCAAAGCGGCGATCAGACACTGTATGATTACTCCATTACCTACCGCGTCCGCCTGAAAAATGAAAGCGACGCTTTTGTGGAACATCAGAAGTATGTGACCAACGGCGAAACCAGGCTGGACTATCAGACCGTCGAAAGTATCAACGGGGAGAAGACTATTTCGGAGATCAAAAAACTTTGGTACCCTGTCCCGTCCGTCAAGGGCTATCTGGCGGAGCTGAGATTCCAGAAAAACGATCAGTCCGGCGAGCCTCTATCCGGCGCGGAGTTCACGCTGGCTCATGATACCGAACGCTGCAATATTTGCCGTGGAGATCATCATCACAGCGTGACCATTGCTCCGCTCGCTGCCGTGTCTGACGCGGATGGCAAGGTCAGCTTTACCCGCATCCCTTCGGGCCACCAGTATATCCTGACCGAAACCGGCGTTCCGGCCGGGTATCTGAAACGGGACGATACCTATGCCGTGAAGGTAGCCTACGACAAGTTGACCGTCACCGTGACCCACCAGGATCAGACCACCGAGGAATGGAACGGTACGAATCAGACCATCGTCAACGACAGCAGGCCGCGCCTGCCCGATACCGGCGGTTCCGGGATTCAAACTTATACAATCGGTGGTATCGCTTTGATGGCGATCAGCCTTTTGTACGGATGTGCGACGAACCGCAGGCGGCGTAGGGGAAGCGTCCGATAGCTCCCCGACGGCAGTTGGAACGCCTGCAGCGGAACATATTCGATTAAATTGACCCAATGGAGGAGGAACGGAAACATGAAACGGGTAACATCCAGTCTGCTTGCGCTGGTGCTGCTGCTGGCACTGGCGGGAACGGCGGTGGCCGAGGACAAGGGAAGCATTACCATTGATAATGCGATCGTGGGAAAAACGTACACGATCTATCGGATCTTCGACCTGAACAGTCACAATACCGACTATAGCGCGATCAACTATACGGTCAGTGAAAAATGGACGGCGTTCTTTGCGGAAGGCGCGCCGGGCCGCGCTTACGTTGATATCGACAAGACCTACGGCTATGTTGTCTGGAAGACCGGCGCATCCCCGGCAAATTTCGCGGCTGCGGCGATCGAGTATGCTGCGGATAAAGGTATTGCCCATGACGGTCAGGCGGTTGCCGCTCCCGGCACCGTAAAATTTGATGATCTGGCGCTTGGCTACTATCTGGTGAAGTCCGATCTGGGCGCGCTGTGCTCGCTGGATACCACCATGCCCAACGTGACCATCAAGGAAAAAAACAGCGAGTCCACCGTGGATAAACAGGTGCAGGAAGATTCCACCGGCGATTACGGCGATCATAACGATGCGGATATTGGCCAGACGGTGAACTTCAGAACCACCATTAACGTGGTGGACGGCGACCCGAAGAACTACGTGCTGCACGATACCATGAGCGCCGGTTTGACCTTTGACCCGGCTTCCGTGGCCGTGACCATCGGTGAGCGGACGCTGGCAAAGGACACGGACTATACGCTGGTGGCGAACGATCTGACGGATGGCTGCACCTTCGAAGTGATGTTCAAGGACGGCGTACTCAAACCCAACGATGTTGTCGAGGTGGCCTATTCCGCAGAAGTCAATGAGTATGCCGTGATCGGCGGCGCTGGGAATGATAACAAGACCCATTTAACCTACAGTGACACACCCAAGTCAACGGGAGAAAGGCTGACGAAAACCTACGTCTGGCAGTTCGACGTCTTTAAATACGCCATGAGGGACGGTAAGGAGATCCCGCTGGCCGGCACCCAATTTGTCCTGTATAAGACTGTCAACGACGAAAAGTTCTATGCTCAGGTCGCAAATGGAAAAATCACCGGCTGGACGGATGATAAGGAGAAAGCAACCGTTTTTGAGACTCCTGACAACGGCAAATTCGTCATCGCCGGTCTGGACGCGGACACCTACTATCTGGAGGAAACCAAGGCTCCTGACGGCTATAACCGGCTGAAGGAACCTGTTAATGTGGTCATTACGGCGAACATTGCCAGCGGTAAAACAGTTACCGCCACGATCACTTATAACGAAACCGCTACCGGCACTGTGAGAATCGAAAACCAGACCGGCGTGGAGCTGCCCTCTACCGGCGGTATCGGCACCACTGTTTTCTATGTGATCGGCGGCCTGCTGATGGGCGTGGCCGTGGTGCTGCTGGTGACCCGAAAGAAGATGTCTACTTCCAAGTAACACGCAGAATGGCATACAGTCCGCCGGGCGGGACAATCTCCCGCCCGGGACGGTATGTCCTCCCGAAAAAGGAAAATCCTCCTTTCTTGGGAGGGCATACCTGAAACACATAACGGAGCGTAGGAATGAAAAAACATCTGTCGACCTTCCTGCTGGTGCTGGTTTTCCTGCTGGGAGCCTGCATCCTCCTGTATCCGACGGTGAGCGATCATTGGAACTCCCTGCATCAGACCCGCGTGATCGGTGCATACGAAGATACGCTGGCCAACATGACTCAGAAGGACTACACCGAGTCTTTCGAAGCTGCCAACGCTTATAACGCCGCACTGGCGAAGCTGAATTTTCCGATGGCAGAATACAAAAGCCTGAAGAAACGGACGGAACTGATTCCCTATGAGGAACTGCTGGATGTAAACGGTGTGGGGATCATGGGCTATATCGACATCGACGCGATCGGCGTGGAGCTGCCCATTTACCACGGCACCGACTCCAGCGTGCTGAATATCGCCGTGGGCCATTTGGAAGGCAGCAGTCTGCCGGTGGGCGGCGAAAGTACGCACTGCGTGCTCTCAGCGCACCGTGGGCTGCCCAGCGCCCGGCTGTTTACCGATCTGGATCGGCTGAAAACAGGCGATACCTTCACCTTGAGCGTGCTGAACCGCCTGTTGACCTATGAGATCGACCAGATTCTCATCGTGAAGCCGGAAGAGGTGGACGCACTGGCCATCGAGCCGGGGCAGGATCTGTGCACGCTGGTCACCTGCACACCCTACGGCATCAACAGTCACCGGCTGCTGGTGCGGGGCCACCGGGTGGAAAACACCGCCCCAAAGCCTGAAATCTTTGTCCCGGCAGATATGGTTCAGATCGATCCGCTGGTGGTGACTCCCATTGTGGCTGTCCCCATGCTGCTGGTGTTGTTGATTTTCCTGCTGATCCGATATCGAAAGAGGAGCTGAACGCTATGAAGAAAAATAACCTTCTGCGCGGAGTATTGCTGGCGCTGCTTATTTGCCTGCTGCTGTGCCCGGCAGCACTGGCCGACGGGGTCGAGCTGAACCGCAATGGTTCGATCACCCTGAAGCTGACCGACAGCAAGGGCAGCGCCGCTTCCGGCGGCGAGTACTGGCTGTTCCGCGTAGGCGACCCGGTGGTTCGCAATCACAATCTTTGCTTTGAACTGACCGGCGATTTCGTCCCCACCGGCGTTTCGCTGGACGATCTCTCTTCCAGCACCGCGGCGGAAGCCTTGGCCACCTATGCGGAGCTTCATCCCGAACTGCGTCTGCAAAGCCGGACGGCGGACCGTCAGGGACGGGTGGTGTTTTCCGCCATTCCCTGTGGGCTATACCTGATTGCCCAGAAAAATCCCGGCTCCCATTACGCTTTCGAGCGGATGAACGCGTTTATGGCCGCCGTTCCCATGACCAACGAAGACGGAACCGGCTGGCTTTTTGACGTGACCGCCAGGCCGAAGGTGGAAAAGAAGCCCACCCCCGCGCCCACCAGAACGCCGGGGCCTTCCGTTACGCCGGCTCGGGACAGCAAACTGCCTCAGACGGGTCTTCTGGTGTGGCCTGTACTGGTGCTGGCAGGCGTGGGCGTTGGGCTGTTCGCAGTGGGCTGGTATTTGCGCTTTACAGGAAAGAAACATGAATAACAGAGCGGTTCAAAATCGATTCAAAAGAAGAGTTGGCGCGGTTTGCATGGCGCTGGGAGCACTGCTATTATTGGGCGCGGCAGCAATAATCTGCGAAAACCGGCGGGAAGAAGCCGCCGCCGGGCGGGAGGCCTCTGCCGTGCTGGAACAGCTGCAGGCGGAGCTGAACGCAGAAGGCGCGGGACTCCTTTTGCCGGAAGACACAGCAAACCCGGAACGGCTTCCCGCAACCCCGTCTCCCGATCAGCCGAAAGCCGCATCATCGGACGGGCTGCTGCCGGAAATGCCGACATTGACCATTGACGGGCGTCAATACATCGGCTATCTGGAGCTTCCTACGCTGGGGATCAGCCTGCCTATCCTGAGCGACTGGAGCTATGCCAAGCTGCGCGTTGCTCCCTGTCGCTATTGGGGCAGCGTTTATGACGGCTCCATGGTGCTTCTCGGCCACAATTATCTGGACCATTTCGGCCGCCTGAAAAGTCTGGAACTGGGCGATCCCATTCAGTTCATAGACGCGGACGGCAACATTTACCGCTACGAAGTCGTTCAGCAGGAGACCCTTGAAAAAACGGACGTGGACGCAATGCTGGACAGCCCCTACGATCTGACCCTTTTCACCTGCGCCCACGGCGGCGAACGCCGCATCGTCGTCCGCGCAAGGGGCAGTGATCCGCAACCTCAATCGTCGTCTTTGGCACTGCCGTGCCAAATCCTCGTTTCGATTGACGGCTGTCGGTCGCTAACCGCCTGCGGCGGTTGTGCCCACTGGGCGACGGTGAACTTTTCAAATAAAATTTGAAAAGTTCAGTCTGCCAAAGGCAGACCGGGTTGTCCCATGGACAACCCGCCTTGCGTCTTCCTCTCGCCGCCCTTGACCCCGGACTGCGCGCCACAGGGGCGTAGAGGGACATGGGGTGGGATATGACCGCAAAGGTTAAAACAAACAACGATTTCTCAACGACTTCAGAAATGAGGTTATCTTATGAAGCAGGATTACATCAAGGAACTTCTATCTCAGGCGAAGGCCGCCGGCGTCGAGGCGGCGGAGGCCTATCTGAGCGAAAGCGAGAGCTTTTCCGCCATGCGCAACAACGGCGCGCTGGAGGACTATCAATCCAACCACACCCGGGGCTTGGGCTTCCGGGGGCTGGTGAACGGCCGCATGGGCTATGCGTCCACCGAAGCGCTGGACGACGAATCCATCGGTCAGCTGATCCGGGGCGTGATCGAGTCGGCCACGCTATGCGAAAGCAAGGACGAGCAGCCGCTCTATCAGGGCGGCGGGCAGTTCCCGGAAGTGGCGCTGTACAACCCGGAGCTGGACAAGGTTTCTCCCGAAGCCAAGCTGGCGAAGATCGAAGCCATGGAGAACCAGTGCAAGGCCACGGACGCGCGGTATCTGAACGGCTACAACATGATCGACACCACGAAGCACACCGTGCGCATCGCCAACAGCTACGGCATGGATCAGACCTACACGGAGAGCTTCTGCCAGCTGTACTGCGGCGCCAACGTCAAGGAGAACGACTGCGTCTCCACCGGCGGCTTTGCGCAGCTCAGCCGGGACTTTGACGCGCTGGATCCCATCGCGCTGGGCCGCGACAGCGTGGAGCAGGCGGTGAAGGGGCTGAACGCAGAGCCGGTGGCCTCCGGCAAATATCGCGTGATCTTCTGGAATGAGGCGCTGGTCAGCCTGCTGGGCGTATTCAACACCATTTTCTCCGCCGAGACGGAGCAGATGGGCCTGTCCCTCCTGTCCGGCAAGCTGGGCGAGACCATTGCCGCGCCCTGCGTCACGCTGGTGGACGATCCCCTGCGGGCCGACTGCGTCGGCAGCCGTCCCTTTGACGACGAGGGCGTTCCCTCCCATCAGCACATGCTGGTGGAAAACGGCGTGTTCCGCACCTTCCTGCACAACCTGAAGACCGCCCGGAAGGCGGGCGTGGAATCCACGGGCAACGGCAGCAAGGCGGACTACTCCTCGCCGGTGCGGGTGGCTCCCTCCAACCTGTACTTCGAGCCGGGCGTGCTTTCCTTTGACGAACTGCTCCGGCAGGTGGGCGACGGCGTTGTCATCACGGAAGTAAGCGGCCTCCACGCGGGCGCGAACCCGGTCAGCGGCGATTTCTCCCTGCTGTCCAAGGGCTACACCATCAAGGACGGCCAGCGGGATCAGCCGCTGGAGCGCATCACCGTGGCGGGCAACTTCTACGAGCTGCTCAAAAACATCCGCGCCTTTGCCAGCGACCTCCGTTTCCCCTACGGCCCCATGGGCAGCGCCAGCGCCGACGCGGGCGAAATGACCATCAGCGGCAAGGCCTGATTTTCCCTTCGGAAAATGGAATAACGTATACGATCGGAGCCGAAATGGCTCCGATCGTTTTTTCTAAAAAATGCAAGAAAGCCTTTCCCGGCCTAGACGACTTGACCTGCGTTTTTTTCACTGCACGGACTATTTTCCTGAACGAATGGCCACCCGGTCAATTTCTTCATTCTGGTTTGGAGTTTTCCTTTTTCTCCGAAGCCTGCCGAAGTTCGGTAGGGGTTTTATCATAATGACGTTTAAAAGCACGGCGGAAGCTCTTGTCGTTGGAATACCCTACCCGCAGTGCGATCTCTGCAATGGAAAGATGAGTGCCGGTAAGCAGCGTCATGCTTTGCTCCAGCCGGATTTTTTCCAGATAGGCGACAAAGCTGAGTTGAGTCTCATTGCGCAGAAGGGTCTGCAGAGAGCGCTCGTTGATTCCGAACGCATCGGCTACCGACGCCATGCAAAGCGTAAAGTCCATATAGTGCTGATGAATGTATTCCAAAACACGGCGTTGTTCATTCAAAACCTCCGCCTCCTGATCCTCCCGCAACTGTTTAGACAGGCTTTGATAATAGCGCTTCAGATAGGCGAAAAACTCGTCCATAGGCAGATCGTGCAGCGCGTAGCGGCAGGCGTCATCCAGCGGGCCGGTATAGCCGCAGTTCAGCAGCGTATGCAGCATATGGGCGTATAAAAGCTGAGACTCAAAGGTTCTTGTTTCCTCCTGAAGCTTTATATTTTTACGCCGAATTTCATCCAGATAACGGAAAAGGCCGTCATCATCGCCCCGTTGAAGCAGTTGTTGTAAAAGATGCTCGTCTTCGGAGGTGTAATTATAGATAAACCGCTGCCGGCCCTCGTGGGTATCATATACCAGACTCCGCCCACCCATGGCGCTGACGGCGATCAATTTATGAACGCCCTTAAAAGAATAAGAAATTCGAGAGATACAGTCGCATTCATTGCCCAGATACATAACAGCGTTGCAATCCATTTCCTTAGAGATCAGACCACAAACCTCGGCCAATTTCGTTTTCAAGCTTTCAAACCGGTTTTCCTCCTGTGAAAGCAGCGCCACGAAGAAAAACTGTTCGCTGTTGTTCATATGCAGGTATTGCAGCCGATCCGATACGCTCTGTTGAATCAGGGTCAGGATTTGGGCGTGCATTTCCTTGGTAACGGAAATGGGATTGGCGGTATCGTTGGAATACAGAACCAACGCGACCGCACGGTAATAGGGAGCGGACAGATCAATGCCATACTGCGCCAGCCGGTTCTTCAAAGCTTCAGGGTCTTGCTTTTTGGAAAAAATCACCTCCGATACAGCAGCGGTTTGCAGTTCTCGCCGGGATTCTTCCAACAAAGTTTGATAGTTTCGGGAGGTGTCGACCAGATTCATCGTAGCCTGACGGATATAACGGAAAGGGTTCAGCGTCTGGATCGTCGTAATAGGCGTAATGATCTCCACCGTGGCCTTCAGATGCGGCAGACTGCACAGAAACACAATGGCGATCATGAGCAGGTTCAGCAGAAACAGGGGAATTTGGCTTGTCAGCATATGCAGGGAGGATCTCCACGCCGCGTTCCTGATACAGCGGATCGGCGTAACAGTACAGACTTTCAGACCATGCTTGCCCGTAGAGGCAAAACAATACACATATTCCCGATCCGAGTAGCCGGAAGAAAACTCGTCGTTTCCAAAATTTGAGGTGATCTTTTCACGAAGCTCTTGACTGACCGCCGATTGCGAATAAAGAAGTTGGCCGCCTCCATCCAGAACAACGACGGAGCTTTCTTCAATGTAGGGCAGGGATTGAAAGGTCAAAATCAGGTGCTCTGAATCCAACGGAAAGAAAATTCGCCCTGTAGATCTGGTTCCGTAACCGATGCAGCTGGAATAAAGAATATCCTGCTGGCCTTCTGCCGGAAGGAACAGGTATGCTTCTTTGCTGGACAGCAGGTTTTCCTTCCAATAGGCATAGTCAAAGCCATAACGCTGAAAGGTGTTTTGATAAAAATTATCCAGATGAAGATAGCCAGAAGTCTTGCTGATAATGGTGTCGTTATTGGAGGAATACACATAGGACTCGTTCAGAATACGCGCCGTATCATAAAGGGAGGGATAGACCTGAATCAGTTCTTTCATTCGGAGAATCAGGGATGGCAGATCTTTCCGGGTTGCGTTAAAGTAGCCTTCAAACGCCTTCAACCGCAGAAGAGAGCTGGTGTATTCATCCGCCGCCGTTAACGCCTGTTCCAAATGGGAAGCGCTGGTTTTAGCGGCGCTGGACTGCAGCTCCATCTCGTTTTGAAGAATGGTTGTAAAATGAGTCTGGAATGCGGCGAAAAAGACCATGAAAGGCTGGGCTACCAATAGAATGCAGTAAATAACGATCATACACCGCAAACTCTTGCCGGAAAGCGCAATTGGGCGTGAATTGGGCCGGAAAGTCTTCATGTCAATTTTCTCCTCCTTACCCGCCATTTTATCACAAAGCAGGCCTAAAACCGGCTGTTTTTTTCGATTTGGGTGTGCTTTTTTGAAAATTGTCCGCTTGGGAATTCAAAGTGTATGCACGATATGGTTCAAATGTTTGTTGAAATATACATGAGCAGCTGATATGCTCAACCCAACGAAAAACATAAAGGAGGTTTTCCCATGTTACGGAAAATCGGTTCTCTGCTTCTGGCTCTGGTCATGCTGCTGGGCGGCACAGCCCTGGCGGAAGTCACCCCCAACGGCGAGTTTCCCGTGGTGGATACGCCTACGGAAATTTCCGTATGGACGTCCATTCCCGGCACTCAGACCGACTACACCAACAACGCCACTACCAAATATTATGAAGAAAAGACCGGCGTTCATGTGAACTGGATCGAAGTTGCCGATGCTGAAAGAGCGACGCTGTTCAACACCTCGCTGGCCAGCACCAATTATCCGGATTACTATATGACGACCGTCAACAGCACGGATCTAATCTCCTATTATGAGGACGGCGTTATCATCCCTCTGAACGATCTGATCGATCAGTACAGCGTATATCTCAAACAGCTGCTGGACGAGAATCTTTCCGTCCGGGAAGCGATCACCGCTCCTGACGGTAACATCTACTCTTTCCCGATGGTCAATTATATTCCCGCCCAGAATGTGGACGCAAAAATCTACGTTTATAAAGAATGGCTGCAGAAGTATACCGAGGAAACCGGCAACGCCAAGCCCAACACGGCGGAAGGTCTGGAAGAAATGCTTCTCTACTTCCGGGATCATGATATGAACGGCAACGGCGATCCTTCCGATGAAATCGTCCTGACGGGCCATTATCAGTACAATAACACCGGCGTTCCCGTATTCTATATGCTCAATGGTTTCTGCTATGTCCCCAACGATTATTTCTATGTGGGCGACGATGGCCGCGTGTGCTCCAACGTGAAAAGCGACGAGTTCCGGGAAGGACTGCGCTATGCCAACAAGCTTTTCAAAGAAGGGCTGATCGACGAGGGCACCTTCGTTCAGAGCCTGACCACCTTCCGCAGCCTGACCACCACTACCAAGGATAAGGTCACGGTGGCCGCCTGCGCCGCGCCCTATCCTTTCCGTGTGCTGACCATGCAGTCTGGCGTGGACAATGCCGTGGAATGGAAGGACTATGAAGTGCTGGAGCCCATGCAGCGCGCCGACGGCACTACCGTTGTGGCGGGCGTTTCCACGGTAAACGTGGCTACCTTCGGCATGATCACCACTGCCTGCAAAAACCCTGAGGTCGTGATGCGCTGGGTGGACTCCATCTACAGCCCCGAGATGCGCGAATATCTGATCTACGGCGGCAAAGAAGGCAAGGGTTGGGAATGGCAGGATGGCGTGAAGTCCATTGCCGGTGAGGATCGCGCCGTTGTCTCCCTGCTGGATGCGGTAGAGCGCAACGCGATCTGGCTGCCTGACTGGGTCGGCAGCTGGGTGACGGAAGAAATGTACTGCAACAATGCGGCCGAAAGCGACAGTGCCGAAGCGCCTCTGCGTGTGGCGGACGGCAAGTTGTACGACAAGTACCTGAAGGAAACCGGCATTCCGAAAATCACCTGGTGCACCGACCAGGATACGACTGTGGAGTTTGGCGAACTCAATACCCTGTTCGTAGACTACCTGAACACCGTCATCAGTGAATTTACCCTTGGCACCCGCAATATCGATGACGACAACGTTTGGCAGGAATATCTGGATACGCTGGATTCCATGGGATACGATCACTACTGCGACGTCGCCACCCGTTATTACTTCCAATAATTTTTCTTTCCAAGGGAGATCGAGCCCTGCTTGATCTCCCTTTTCCACTCTTTGGGATCATTTCAAAGAGGGGCCGCCTTCCCTCCGGCAGCATCATGCCATCTGGTTCCTTAGGCGTTCGAGAGGAGCAACCCGCCGATGAAACAAATCCAAACCGCAAAACTGAAAAAGCACTTCCGTAAATTCGGAGCTTTTTATCTAATGCTGGTCATTCCCATGACCATTCTGATCTTATTCAAGTACGTTCCGATGTACGGCGCTCAGATTGCCTTCCGTGAATTTCGCATTACCCGGGGCATTGAACAAAGTCCCTGGGTCGGATTCAAATATTTCCAAAAATTCTTTTCGTACTATAACTTTTCCGCGATCATTCGCAATACGCTGGTCATCAATCTTTACTCTCTGCTGACCTTTCCGCTGGCGCCGATTTTTGCCCTTTGCCTGAATCATATGCCCTGCCGCCGCTATACCAAGCTGGTGCAAAACGTCAGTTATTTGCCCCACTTTATTTCCACCGTGGTTCTGTGTAGCATGGTCATTCAGTTCACCAATGCCCGCACGGGACTGATCAATCAATTTCTGGGTCTGTTCGGCGTTCCAGCCGTCAATTATATGGCCAAGAAAGAATACTTTTACGGAATTTACGTCTGGTCCGGCGTATGGCAAAGCCTTGGCTACAATTCCATTCTCTATATTGCCGCGCTTTCCAGCGTATCGCCGGAGCTGCATGAAGCCGCCATCATCGATGGTGCAGGCATTCTGAAAAGGATCTGGCATATTGATATTCCCGGTATTCTGCCCACGATCTGCATCATGCTGATCATGCAGTGCGGACGGCTGCTGAGCATGGGCTACGAAAAGATCCTGCTTTTGCAGAATCCGCTGAATACGGTCGTTTCCGAAGTCATCAGCAGTTATTCCTATAATGTAAGCATCAACGCGGGCACGCCCCAGTATTCCTATGCCGCAGCCATCGACCTGTTTACGGCTGTTATCAATCTGGTCATGCTGTGCCTGGTCAACGGTCTGGTGAAAAAAATTAATCAGACTTCCCTATGGTAAGAGAGGAATGCCTATGAGCCTGAAAAACAACAGAAACAATATTCATTACTCTGCCGGCGACCGGGCTTTTCTGGCGACGGATGCACTGATCCTGACGCTGGTTTTTCTGGTCGTCCTCTATCCGCTTTTGTTCGTCCTGTCTTCGTCGTTCAGCGGCGGCAGTGAAATTTCCAACCTGAGCCTGATCCCGGAACATTTTTCGTTAGAGGGTTACAAAGCCGCCGTTGAATACGCCTACTTCTGGGGCAGCTATTGGAATTCCATCGTGTATACGGTGCTGGGCACTCTGGCAGCCATGATCGTCACCATTCTGTGCGCCTATCCCCTGTCGCAGCAGAATTTCCGTGCCGGAAAAATCGCCATGGGGCTGTGCGTGTTCACCATGTATTTCAGCGGCGGTCTGATTCCCACCTACCTCTGGATTCGAACGATGGGGCTGATGAATTCCCCTTGGGCTTTTTTGCTGCCCAGTGCACTGAACATCTATAATATGATCGTGATGCGTACCTATTTTGTTTCCCTGCCGGAAGATATCCGGGAAGCCGCCCAAATCGACGGCTGCGGTGAATGGCGTTATCTGGTGCAGATCGTCCTGCCCCTGTCCAGCGCAGTGCTGGCGGTGGTGGCCCTGTACTACGGCGTTGCTCGCTGGAACGCTTATTTCGATTCTATGATCTATCTTCAGGATCGATCCAAGCTGCCCCTACAGAACATCCTGCGGGAAATTATGATCGTTAATACCAGCAATCTGGCTTACAGCAATGTGGAGGCGCAGGCGGCCGCCGAAAAACGGGCGGAGCTGCTCAAATATTCCATGATCGTCATCGCCTCCATCCCCATGCTGCTTTTATATCCCTTTGTACAGAAATACTTTGTGAAAGGCGTCATGATCGGCGCTGTAAAGGGCTGAACCCGAAAAAAGGAGGATTTGCATGAATTCTATCTGTTTCTCAAAAGAAGCTCCCGTGCGCTACCATGCGGAGGTCGCCGTTATCGGCGGCGGTGTGGCGGGCTGTGCCGCCGCCATTGCCGCGGCGCGGCATGGTGTGGATACCCTGCTGATCGAACAGACGGGGATGCTGGGCGGGATGGCGACGCTGGGCCATGTGTCGCCTCTGGATGCCCGCACTACGCAGCGCGGCGAACACTTCGGCGGCCTGATTGATGAAATCGTTACCCACGTAGAAGACATGAATCGCCGCTACGGCAGAGCTGATCACTCTCTGCGCAACGGCCCGGAGTTTTTGCGGCTGGTGCTTTTGCAAATGGTTCGGGAAAGCGGCGCAAGGATTCTTTTCCACGCATCGCTGGCGGGCGTAGAGCGGCGGGAGAACCGAATCGTTCATGCGTTTCTGCACACCAAATCCGGGATAGAAGCGCTGGAAGCCCAGTGCTGGATCGACGCTTCCGGCGACGGCGATCTGGTGGCCGAGGCAGGGGAGGAATTTGTCCTCGGCAGCGAAAAGGGCGTATTTGAGGAACTGATCGTCAGCGGGATGAACCGCGTCCATTTTGAGGAGGGAAAGGCGACGGAAACCTATCAGGGCTACGCCGCCAGTGGCCTGATGCAGCCGGTGTCCATGATGTTCACCATGGAAGGCGTAGATTTTTCCAAGTGTGATCATCTTTCCAATCATCTGCTTACCTTCGAGGACCTGCACATTGACCGGGAGGAATTTTTCCAGCTTCCCTATGCGGGCACCGTAGGTTTTGAAGAAAACGGCGATTATGTTCCTCTGCCGCAAGGACGCATTCTGATCAACCGTTCCGCAAGGGAGGATCAGGTTCTGGTCAATATGTCCCGGGTTATCGGCGTGAACGCAACAGACGCTGTAGCATTGAGCCATGCGGAAGAGATTGCACAGCTCCAAATTTTATATCTGGCGGATTTTCTGATTCGTTATATTCCCGGTTTTGAAAAGGCCTATCTGATGGCTTCTTCCCATACGCTGGGGGTTCGGGAGACCCGCCGCCTGGTGGGGCGCTATGTGCTTCGGGGACGGGAGGCGATCGAGTGCGTCCCCTTCCCGGATACGGTGGCGCAGGGCTCCTATATGATCGATATTCATGATCCGCAGGGCAAACGCAAGGCGATCGGCGGAGAGCTGAAAAAGCCCTGCTATTCCATTCCCTACCGCTGTCTGCTGCCCAGAACCGTTGAAAATCTTCTGGTCTGCGGCAGATGTATCTCTGTGGATCATATTGCCCATGCCAGCACCCGGATTCAGGGCACCTGCATCCTGACCGGGCAGGCAGCGGGCACGGCGGCGGCTATGGCGAAAAATCAGCGGTGGGAATCTGCCCATGTGGCCCCAGAGGCACTTCAACAGAACCTTCGTATGGACGGCGTTCATTTTTATCATGAAGCCGTTTGAAACCTGTAAAGGAGAAAATGCCAATGAAGCAATATACCATGAGTCTGGATGGAGAATGGAGCCTGTGTCTGCAAAAGGGAGAACGGCTTGTCAAAGAAGTGACCCGTTGGGAAGAACTGGGGACGGAGGCCGTTGCCGGTCAGGTACCCGGCGACTGGGTATTGGATTATGTCCGTCAGGGTTTATTGGAAGACCCCTATGAGCAGGGGCAGTATGTTGCCCTGCGGCAATACGAAACGATGCACGTCTTTTATGGCCGCCGTTTCATCTGCGACAGGGAGCCAAACGAACGATTTTCCCTTGTTTTTGAAGGTATCGACACCGTAGCCGATGTTTACCTGAACGGCGAAAAAATCGGCCACGCGGAAAATATGTTTATTCCTCACGAGTTTCCCGCTTCGTCCCTGCGGCGCGGTGAAAACGAACTGCTGGTTCATATTTATCCCTGTGTGCTGGAAGCACGGAAATATCCCATTTCCGCCTTTGCCTATTCTCATAAATATAATTATGAATCGCTGGTGATCCGAAAGGCGGCTCATATGTTCGGCTGGGACATCTGCCCCCGCATCGTCAGCGCGGGCTTGTGGCGGTCTGTTACACTGGTGGAAGAAAAGCCGGTTCATATTCAGGACGTTTATTTGTGGATCGATCGAATGATGGAAAATGGCTCCATCAAATGCACCTTCGCCTTTGACGTGGAGCTGGGAATGGACGAGGTTCTGCCCTATTCCCTTCGGGTAGAGGGTCGGTGCGGGGAAAGCGTATTTCAGGAGGAAACGGCGCTGTGGTTTTCCCATGGGCGGGTCAGTTTTACACTGGAAAATCCACGTCTCTGGTGGCCCAGAGGCTATGGAGCACCCGACCAGTACCGGATGAAGGCTACCCTTTTCCGGGATGGCCGTGAAGTAGATACGCTGGAATGGAAGCAGGGTCTCCGGACGGTTCAACTTCTTCGGGATGACAGTCTGGATGAAAACGGACAGGGCGACTTCTGCTTCGTGGTCAATGGCTGCAGAATTTTCATAATGGGCACCAACTGGGTGCCCGCGGACGCGTTCCATTCTCAGGATGCAAAGCGCATTCCCGAGATTCTGGATCTAGTGTGGGACATTGGCTGCAATGGGCTGCGGGTCTGGGGCGGCGGCGTATATGAAAACGATGACTTTTATACCCGCTGTGATGACATGGGTATTCTGGTCTGGCAGGATTTCATGATGGCCTGCGGCGTTTATCCAAATACGCCCCGGATGCAGGAGCAGCTGCGGCAGGAAGCTACCATAACGGTTCGCCGCCTGCGCAAACATGCCAGTATCTGCCTTTGGGCAGGAGATAACGAATGCGACCAGAATTACTGCTGGTTCGATCTGAAGCAGGATCCCACTGGCAATCAGCTGACCAGGGGGATCCTGCCGGAAGTGCTCCGTTATGAGGATCTGACCCGTCCCTATCTGCCCAGTTCTCCCTATGTTTCTCATGACGCCTATATTGCCGGGCGACAGGAAGACACGCCCGAACAGCATCTGTGGGGCCCGAGAGATTATTTCAAGAGTCATTTTTATCACGATGCTACGGCGGTTTTTGCCAGCGAAATGGGCTACCATGGCTGCAATTCGCCGGAAAGTCTGCGGCGCTTCCTTGGCAGGGATAACGTATGGCCCGTGGATGGCAATCCCATGTATCTCTACCACTGCGCCTCGCCGGAGTTAAAAGGCCCCTATACCTACCGTATTCCCCTAATGAACAGTCAGTTGGAGACCCTGTTCGGTCAAAAGCCAGAGAATCTGGATGAGTATGCACGGATGAGTCAGATTTCACAGGCGGAAGCCAAAAAGTATTTTGTGGAGTGTTTCCGCAGCCAGAAGGGGCAACGAACCGGCATTATCTGGTGGAACATCATGGATTGCTGGCCCCAGATCTCCGATGCGGTAGTGGACTACTACTTCTGTAAAAAGCTGGCCTATTTCTTTATCCGGCGCAGCCAGCAGCCGGTCTGTCTGATGGCGGACGATTATACCGGGGCGCTGAAACTCTACGGCGTTAACGACAGCGGAGCTTCCTGCACCGTAGACTATCAGGTGAAAGACCTTGATACGGATAAGATCGTGGCGCAGGGCGTTCAAATGCTGGGAACCGAATCCGCCACGGAGCTGTGTTCCCTGCCAGCAGACGAAAAGCCGCGTTTCCTTGCCATCTTCTGGTCAACGCCGGATGGTTCCCATTACAGCAACCACTACCTTCAGGGTACGCCGCCCTATGACTTCTCATGGTATCGGCGTCATCTCACTGAAATGGGCTATGATGAATTTCAGGGGTTTGAAGCCGAAAAATAAGGAGGAAATATTCACGAGAGTTCCAGAGCCATTCTGATTCGGGAGCTCCCGTTGCGGTGAATGCCATTCATGTCGAAAAGGGACACGCCACACCTTACCTCCTTTTCCTTATTTGCCTATAACACAACGCCCCGGCGCAGGGCTTTTCTTCCCTGCGCCGGGGCGCATTCTATATTCCGAATTTCAGCTTAGTCCCCGATGGCGTCCGTCCGCCAGATAAAGCGCACCACGCCTTCCGCGTCGTCGGCCTTGCCGGCGTAGGACTGGTAGGCTTCGGTGTCGTCCGCCAGAGCGCGGGCGTTCTCGAACAGGGGCTTCCATTCATCGTTGACCATGGAGGTCAGCGTTTGCAGACCGTCCTGATCCAGCGTCTGCAGCCCCGCGTACAGCTGGGCCGCGCCATCGTTCAGAGCCGTAGCGCCGTCCGTCAGGGCGGGCATGTTGGCGCTGAGCTGATCCACACCAGCGGTGTAGGCGGTCAGGCCGGTATAGAACTGGTTGTAGCTGTCCAGCTGGGCCTTAAGCACCTGCAGACTCTGGAAAGCCTCCGTCTTGGTCTGTTTGGCGGCGGTCATCTGCTGGGTCAGACCGTCCAGCACTTCGGCGTAGGCCTCCACCGTCAGGTCGGGCACTTGGGGATTCAGGGCCTTGAGCTGCTGGTTCGCAGTTTGCAGCAGCAGCTGGAAGACCTGCAGCGCACCGGCGTTCAGGGTCTCGCTGTTTTCGCTCAGGGTGCTCAGACCGCCGGCCACCTGACCAACGCCGTCATTCAGAGCGGAAGCGCCCTCGGACAGCTGCCGACCGCCGTCCAACAGCTGGCTCATCGCAACCGTCAGCTGATCCATATCGCCGTCGGCGGCGTCCGCCAGGCTCAGGTCAACGTCCTTCAAAAGGCTGCTCCATTCGGTGGTGGCGGCAGTGACGGTCAGGGGCAGGGCAAAGTTCTCCACATCGGCGGTGATTTCAACGGTCTCGGGCAGCTTGCCGTCCTTGTCCTCCACGTCCAGACGGGCCTTCAGTCCGGGCAGGGCCGCGCCCAGCGCCACCAGCCGGTCGCCGTCGTTGATGACCGCGCCGTTGGTCACTTCCACATTGGTGAAGCGATCGCTGTCCAGAAGGGCGGCGGACAGAACGGCAAACTGGGCCTTCTGCCCGTCGGCGGGGGTATAGGAGAAACGGATGGTCACGCGGCCGCTCTTACCGGCCATGTCGGCGGCGGGGACTTCCTCGCCGTCCACCAGATAGGTGATCTGCAGCGTCAGGGGCAGCTCCTCGTCGCTGTCGCCCTGATAGTACACGTCCTTGCCGTCAGCGTCCCAGGTGAGGCGTTCGCCGTCCCGTTCAAAGGTGGCGTTGCCCTCCACCACGGTCAGGTTCTGCAGGCGGGTCGCGTCGGTCAGTTCATCCAGCTTGTCCGGGTTCTTCAGCCAGTCGCTGACGATGATGCGCCGGGCCTGACCCTGCGCGTCGGAGAGAATGTACACGGTTTCGTCCTTGGCGGCAGCTTCAGCCATCGCCGGGACGGCGGCGCAAAGCAGCAGCGCCAGAGAAAGGACCAGCGCGGAAATGCGCTTCCAATTGCTTTTCATGGTGAAGATCTCCTCCTTAGTTTTTCACTTTCATGCCCAGCGTGGTCTTGCAGACGACCTTGTCCAGCAGCAGAAGCAAGGCGGGCAGGAACAGCAGTACGCTGCCCATGCTGACCAGCGCGCCCCGGGCCATCAGCATGCACATGGAGCGGATGATGTCCATATCGGAGTACAGAGCCACGCCGAAGGTGGCGGCGAACAGGCCCAGACCGCTGACCAGAATAGAGGGCGTAGACGCGCCCAGCGCGGTGGTCACGGCTTCCCGTTTGGCGCTGCCGCCCACGCGCTCCGCCTTATAGCGGGTGGTCATGAGGATGGCATAGTCCACGGTCGCGCCCAGCTGGATGGTGCTGATGCAGATGGGGGCGATGAAGGGCAGGGACTGGCCCAGATAGTGAGGCAGGCCCAGATTGATGAAGATAGCCAGCTCGATGACCGCGATCAGGATGAAGGGGAGCGTCAGGCTCTTTTCCACCAGCAGGATGATCAGGAACACGGCGATGATGGACACGGTATTGACCACCTGGAAGTCGTGATCGGTGGTGTCGATCATGTCCTTCATGCAGGGTGCTTCGCCGATGAGCATGCCGGAGGGGTCATATTTCTTCAGGATGGACAACAGGTCGGTGATCTGTTCGTTCACCGCATCGCTGGCCACCCGGTACTCGGAGCTGATGAGCCACAGCTGCCACTTGTCGCTTTCCACGATGTTGCGCACGCTGTCCGGCAGCACCTCCGCGGGCACCCGGCTGCCCAGTACGCTCTGCAGACTGAGCACATAGCGCACGCCGTCCACGTTCTCCATTTCGTCCTGCATGGCCCGCAGTTCCTTGGAGGACAGGCTGGTGTCCACCAGCACCATGTGGGTGGAGGCAATGTCGAAGTCGTCGATCAGCTTATGGTTGGCAATCACGTAGTCGATGTCCTCCGGCAGGCACTGACCCATGTCGTAGTAGACCTCTTCGTTGGTCTTCTGGTAGCCGTGCAGGGCCGGATACACCAGCAGCGCAAAGATCACCAGTATCACGGGGAAGGTCTTGGTGATGCCCCTGGCAAAGCCGTTGGCGTTGCGGATCAGGGGACGGTGACGGGTCCTTTGCAGGGGGCGGTCCAGCAGCAGGATCAGCGAGGGCAGCAGGGTGACGCAGCCCAGCACGCCCAGCAGCACGCCCTTGGCCATGACCAGACCCAGGTCCCTGCCCAGCGTGAAGCTCATGAAGCACAGGGCGGCGAAGCCCGCGATGGTGGTGGCGGAGCTGCCCACCACGGAGGAAAGGGTGGCGTGAACGGCGTTCGCCATGGCCTCATTGGGGTCGCTGACCTTTTCCCGCTGCTCGTTGTAGCTGTGCCACAGGAAGATGGAATAGTCCATGGTGACGGCCAGCTGCAGCACCGCGGCCATAGCCTTGGTGATGTAGGAGATTTCACCCAGCATCACATTGGTGCCCAGATTATAGACGATGCTCACGCCGATGGAGAACAGGAACACCAGCGGGGCCAGCCAGCTGTCCAGAAGGAGCATCATGGCGGCGCAGGCCAGCAGCACGGCCAGCCCCACGTACACGGGCTCCTCCTTCTCGCACAGATCCTTCAGGTCGGTGACCAGCGCCGACATGCCGGTGACGAAGCACTGCTGCCCCGCCAGCGAACGAATCTGCCGGATGGCGTCCATGGTCACGTCCGCCGAGGTGGCGGAGTCAAAAAACACCGCCATCAGCGTGGCGTTGTCGGTGTTGAATTTCTGATAAACGCTGTCCGGCAGAAGCTCCATGGGCAGGCGCAGGTCGGCAATGCTGTCGTACCACACCACGCTGTCCACGTGCTCCACCGCGGCGATCTTTTCTTTCAGCGCCGCCACGTCATTGGCGGGCATATCCTCCACGATTACCAGCGAGAACGCGCCCTTGCCGAAGTCGTTCAACAGCTCGTTCTGGCCGATGACGGTATCCATATCCTCGGGTAAATAGTCCAGCATATCATAGTTGATGCGGGTATTGACCATGCCGAGCACCGCCGGCGCCAGCAGCGCCAGCGCCACGATCAGAATGGCCACGCGGTACTTGACGACCGCCTTGGAAAAACGCATGAGGCAAATCCTTCCTTTCTCTTTGGTCTGGCCGGATCACACGTCCAGCCACCGGCGGGGGGAGTCGGGCTGCTGATTGTGAACCACCTTGACGGCGAAGAGCGCCACGCAGAGGTTCAGCACGCCCTCCACGATCATGGAGGCTCCGGCCAGCAGGGTCATGACCACGGCGCTCTCCGTGGGATGAAGGGCCAGCACCGCGCCGATCAGGCCCGCCAGCACCGCCAGCGCCAGAATGGCCCACCAGGAACGCAGGCCGAACTCCTTCGCGTCCACGGCAGTCTGCAGCTTGAACAGTCCGTCGGCCAGAATGGCTACGCCCAGCATCAGGCATACGAAGCTCATGGCCCGTTCCGGCTTGGCCAGAATAATGGCCCCCAGCGTCATCAGCAGGATGCCGAAGGCCAGATCAAACTGAAAGGCCAGCCGGTACAGGTCCTTGGAAAAATAGCCCAGCAGCTTCACAATGCCGAAGGCAATGAGCATGATTCCGGTCACAACGCCAATGAAGGAAACCGACCAATTCCGAAGCACGATCAGCAGAATGCCCAGCACGCAGAACGCGACGGACGTAACGATATAGCTGATCTTGGCCGCCCGAATGGGATTTTCGGAACGCACGGTTTCTCACCTCCCTCACTTGGATTTCGTGGGAGAGTATAGCACCGAAAAAACGGCAAACAAACGGGCACGTTGCCGAGCCTGTTCAAAAAGCAGACAGGGGCGGTAACGTGCCCAAAAACCAGACAGGAAGGGAAATGTGTCTGGAAGGAGGCTGTTTTCCGGAGGAGGAACGAGCCTCCGTCAATGTTCCTGCGACGGCTGGTAAGGAAGGATCGGTGCGGCGGACGGCATACGCTCGGAATAGAAGTACAGCATCACGCGGGATAACGGCTTATCGGCATAGCGGGCGTTCAAAGAATCGACCCACGTCTGAAGCACGACGTTTCCCCAAAGGGAAAAAGAATGGAATACGCGGTACTCCTGATAGACACTCAACATTGGCTCAATTTCCCATGTCTCGTCCGCGAACATATACTTTTCTTTCCCGTCGTTCATGAAAAAGAAGCGTTCGTCAGGTTCGCCATACAGGGCCGTAAGCTGACCTTCCACATCAATAAATTCAAGGAGGTCGGAGCGCAGCCGCGACGGCCAGTCTTCCGGTTCTACCCGAGCCGTTTGCGCGCTGCTGAAAAGCATCCTGTCGATTCCTTTTTTCCCCAGAAAGTCTGTTTGCAGTGTCCACGGATAGCCAAAGTCGAAAATCTCGAGTTTTCCGTCTATTATTTCATTGGAAACCCGAAAGGAAGCGTCCGTCTTTTTCAGCAGCACTTCCAGAACAGCCTCCTGAGTGGGCGTCTCAAAAGGAATCTCCCGATAAAGATGGAGCGACCCATCGCTTTCCGCCAAGGCGCACCCAACGCCAAAAAGACCGTTCAGCAGAAGGCCGACCGTTAAGAACACGATCCCCATCCGTTTTTTCACGGTGTTCTCTCCTTCTATAACGTTTTTTGATTGATCGTCAACAGTATGATGTCTGATGAAAAAAGAAAAATTAGTTTTTTATTCCGCCCCGCAGCGTTCCAGCATTTCTTCCAGCATTCCCTTGCGCAGCTCGCACAGACGCTCCACCCGCTGGGGGAATTCGTCGCTCAGGCTGTTGTTCAGCCAGTCGATGAACAGGCCGAAGCACTGGCAGCGGTACACGCCGACGATGATCTCCCGGTCCTGCCGGTCGATCTTCCTGTCGCCCAGCAGAGTGTTGAGGTAGGTTTCCACAATATACTGGCACACCTGCATCAGGTAATGCTCGTAAATATCCCGGTTGGAGGAATTGTAGATGTGCAGCACCGCCCGCCTGTTCTTCTGAATTTCCTGAATGGCCAGCCGGATACATTCCTCATAGGAGCTGATGGTGGGATGAGCCTTGAACAGCTCCGCCGCTTCCTCCTGCACGATGGCCTCGATCAGGGCGGGGATATCGCTGAAATGATAATAGAAGGTATTGCGGTTGATGCCGCAGTCCTCCACGATGTCCTTGATGGTGACCTTATTGATGGGGCGCTGGTCTACCAGCTTCATAAACGACTGCATAATGGCTTTCCGGGTGAAAGAGGGCATGGGGTTCGGCTCCTTTCGTGATCCATGGGCCGCCGCAGGTGCGCGGCAAAAAATATTCTGAACGAAAAAGCATCCCTATGGAGTATAACAAATTCCGACATTTTTCGCAATGGTCATTCTGCTTGCCGTGACTAAAAAACAGGCGGCGCGGCCATTTCTGTTCGAAAATCAGACAGGCCGCAGCAAATGTGCCGATTTTCGGCATGACCCTGTTTTTGTCCATTGCGGTCAAAATTCCAAACCGATAGAGTAAAAAGGAACCAACCGAAAAGCGCCGGGCGCGCGATCGGACAAGGAGGATTTTTTCCATGAAATACAAGGCGATCAAAGAAATTGCGCTGAAAACGGCGCTGGGTTATCTGGAAAAGGACCCGGAGAAGAACATGCCCAAGCTGATGAACTGGGTGGACAAACTGGCCGGTACTGGCCCGGACAGCTTTGAAAGCCAGCGGGCGGCGGTGCGCGCCGTGGTGGAGGACCCCACCAACAACATGCACCAGCTTATCCTGAACCTGTTCAACGATGTGGACCGGGATCAGCTGAAAACCTTCTTCACCAACTTCATCCTCAACGCCAACATTTTGGGCTGGCCCATCGAGGAGGAATACCGCAAGAAGTACAACTGCAACATCCCGTGGGTCATCCTGCTGGACCCCACCTCCGCGTGCAACCTGCACTGCACCGGCTGCTGGGCGGCGGAGTACGGCAACAAGCTGAACCTGAGCTTTGACGAGATCGACTCCATCATCACCCAGGGCAAGGAAATGGGCGTATACTTTTATATCTACACCGGCGGCGAGCCGCTGGTGCGCAAGGACGACCTGATCCGCATCTGCCAGAAGCACAATGACTGTGTGTTCCTGTCCTTCACCAACGGCACTCTGATCGACGAAGCCTTTGCCGACCAGATGCTGGAGGTAGGCAACTTCGTGCCCGCCATCAGCATCGAGGGCTTTGAAGAGGCCACCGACGGCCGCCGGGGCCACGGCACCTATCAGAAGGTCATCCATGCCATGGAGATTCTGAAGAACAAGCGCCTTGCCTTCGGCCTGAGCTGCTGCTACACCAGCAAGAACATCGACTCCATCGCTTCCGACGAGTTCATGGATCACATGGTCGACTGGGGCGCGAAGTTCGTCTGGTATTTCCACTACATGCCCGTGGGCAACGACGCGGCCCCCGAGCTGCTGCCCAACCCCGAGCAGCGGGAATACATGTACCATCAGATCCGCCACATCCGCGCCACCAAGCCCATTTTCGCCATGGACTTCCAGAACGACGGCGAATTCGTGGGCGGCTGCATCGCCGGCGGACGGCGCTACTTCCACATCAACGCCAACTGCGATATGGACCCCTGTGTGTTTATCCACTATTCCGACTCCAACATTCGGGAAAAGACGCTGCTGGAGGGGCTGCAGTCTCCCATTTTCATGGCCTACCACGACGGCCAGCCCTTCAACCACAACCATCTGCGGCCCTGCCCCATGCTGGAGAATCCCGACCTTCTGCGCAAGATGGTCAAGGAGACCGGCGCGCACTCCACGGACCTGCAGTCCCCGGAGACGGTGGATCACCTCTGCGACAAGTGCGAGAAGTACGCCGCCTGCTGGAAGCCCAAGGCGGACGAGCTGTGGCAGCAGTCTCACCCGGAGAAAGCGGAGTAAGGCGAACTACAACGATCGATTTTTTCCACGGAGTCGGGAAACCGGCTCCGTGTTTTTGTCAGTCTTCGTCCAGTTCTTTCAGCCTTTTCAGCCATTTGACGATGCTTCCATTTTTACAAAAACGCAGCAAAGTTCCTTCACAAAACCGTTCCTCCCGCACAGCGCCAAGCAAAAGCGCCGTGACAGTTTTCCCGTCCAGCTGATTTACATCCATTTCCCATACAGAGTCACAGCCCTGCTCGTTTTTCTTTTTTTCGAGAATGGTTTGATACTGATTCAGTTCAAATTCCGGGTGCTTCTCTGCGAAGCAATGCATTTCTTCCATGAGATTGCAAGCCGCGTCGCCATAGTTTACAAACGGGAATTGGATCGGGTGTTCCCTGGTTCCGTCGTTTTTTCTGTCAACTATCCATTCCCCGGCTTGGCCATTTTGAAGTGCCGGGATAAGGCAGGTCAAAGATTCGTACAAAGAGTTTCACTCCATTCTACGGATTTGTGGTATACAAGGTCCTTTTGGAAAGGTAGGATTTCATATCACCATTTTACGATACTTTACCCGCGATGGCAAGAAAGGAGGATGCTACCCTATGGGACGCACGAACCGAAGGTGGAAATGACTCGGAGTTCAGGCAACCAACAAGCGGAGCGCACGGCACGCCGATTGTTTGCCCCGAGGAAAGCACCTGGCCTTCGGCGGTGTGCGGCCATTTTGCCATGAGTGCAAGGGATGCAGCTTCCATGGGTTCTTCGCCGGCTTTGACGCCCGAAGGTTTCCAAAGGGCGAGCGGAAAGCCCTTTGGTGCGCCCGCAGGCGCA
>ERZ773139.709-NODE-709-length-42626-cov-5.062907_pt1 | contig 42626 bp, 36 predicted proteins | sample MGYA00580854_ERZ773139 | MGnify/ENA primary metagenome ERZ773139 (study PRJEB29015, sample SAMEA2737809) | human gut metagenome | biome: human gut; feature: human-associated habitat; material: faeces | place: China | collected 2012 ...
GTTGCTAATTCTTCTTGTGATATCCCTTTACTTTTTCATGGAAAAAATAAAAGAAATATTTGAAGAAAATAAAATAATTATAATATCTTGTTTTATAATATTGTTTTTATCTATTCTTTTAATTGGAGTTATTTATTATTATACTTATAATAATATAAAAGAAATTAATGAAAAAATAATAAGCTTGCAAACTAGTAATGAAAAAATAGAAAAACTTGAAAAACAAGATCAATATGAAATAACATATGTGTATGTTGATATTAAAGGAGAAGTTAAAAAACCGGGAACTTATAAAATGAATAAAGAAGATAGAGTAATTGATGTTATCGAAAAAGCAGGAGGTTTAACTTCTAATGCTTCGACTAGAGCAAATAATTTAAGTAAAAAAGTAACGGATGAAATGGTTATAATTATTTATAGTAAAAATGAAATAACAAACTTTTCAAAAACAAAAGAAATAGAAGAAAAAATATCAATTAATTGTAATAATGCTTCGAATAATTATTCTGATACCAACTTATCTTGTATTGAAAAACCAACACCAAGTAAAACAGAAAAAGAAAATAAAGTTTCACTAAATACTGCATCAAAGGAAGAATTAATGAGTGTTAAAGGTATTGGAGAAAGTAAAGCCGATAGTATTATAAAATATAGAAAAGAAAAGGGATTATTTAAATCAGTTGAAGATTTAAAACAAATATCAGGAATCGGCGATAACATTTATGATAAAATTAAGGACTATTTTACTTTGTAATTATCCTTATTATATAATTCTTTTTATTACGTTATTTTATTTTTTAATAACAAACTTTTTTATTACCTATAAAAGTAATTATGAAGAAATAGAAAATATAGATGCTAAAATTATAGATATTACAATTAAAGATTATGGAATAAAATTAACATTAAAAAACAAAGAAAAATTTATCGGTTATTTATATTTGAATAAAAACGAACAAGATGAATTTTTAAACAATTATGGTTATGGAGATATAGTACATATAAATACAGAAAAATTAGATATAAATAATAATACTGTAGAAAACACATTTAATTATAAAAAATATTTATACAATAATAAAATATTTCATGTGTTTAAAATAACTGATATAACAAAAATAAAAGATAATAAAAATATATTTTATAAAATAAAAAACAGTCTTATAAAAAACAGTTTTAAATTAGAAAAAAGTTATCCATATATAAACGGATTAATATTTGGTAAAGATGATTATATAAAAAATGATGTTACTAATTCTTTTAGAACTATAGGAATAAGCCATTTATTTGCCATAAGTGGTACACATGTATCTATTTTTGTACTTATTTTAAATAATATATTAAAAAAATTAAAAATATATGAAGAAAAAAGATGTATTATAATAATTTTGTTTTTGTTATTTTATATGTTTTTAACATCTTTTCCTATGTCTGTACTTAGAAGTTGTATTTTTACAATTTTACTAACAATTAATAAAAAATTTTATTTATTTATAAAACCACAGAATTTACTTTATTTAACGTTAGCAATAATTTTATTTATAAATCCTTTGTATATTTTTAATTTAGGGCTACAGTTATCTTTTTCAATTAGTTTAAGTTTAATTCTTATGGGTGAGTATATAAATAGTTTTAAGAAAAATATAGGTAAATCCTTTTGTATTTCATTTATATCATTTGTTGTTTCTTTTCCTATAGTTATTAACAATTTTTATGAAGTTAATTTTTTATCTATTTTTTATAATTTATTTTTTGTTCCTTTTATTACAATTTTAATTTTACCATTAACATTAATAAGTTTCATATTTCCTTTTTTAGACAATATTTTACATTTATTTACATTTATTTTAGAAAATTTGACATTATTTTTAAGTAAAATAAATGTTTTAAAAATAACATTTTGTAAAGTAAACTTTGTCATATTTTGTCTATATTATGTATTAATTATATTATGCTTGTTTAATTTAAAAAAAGGAAAGAAAAGAATAATATTTGTTCTTGCTATGGTTATAATTGTGCATTCTAGTATAAATTTTGTTAATAATAACTATATTATGTTTATGGATGTTAATCAGGGTGATTCGACACTTGTTGTCGTAAATAAAAAAACAACATTAATTGACACCGGAGGAATTTTACAGTTAAATAAAGACAAATATGATTATAATATAACAAATAATAGAACAATACCTTATTTAAAATCAAAAGGTATTAAAAAAATAGATAATTTAATTTTAACCCATGGAGATTACGATCATATGGGAGAAGCTATTAATATTGTTAATAACTTTAAGGTAGAAAAAGTAATCTTTAACTGTGGTAAGTTTAACGATTTAGAAAAAGAACTAATTAAAGTATTAAATAAAAGAAAAATAAAATATTATTCTTGTATAAATGAATTAAATATTGATAATAACAAACTATATTTCTTGCAAACAAAAGAATATGATAATGAAAATGATAATAGTAATGTAATTTATACAAAAATTAATGGCTATAAATTTATGTTTATGGGAGATGCAGGAGTAGATAAAGAAAAAGATATATTAGAAAACTATAATATATCAAATATAGATGTATTAAAAGTAGGACATCATGGAAGTAAAACAAGCAGTAGTAAAAAATTTATTGATGAGACTAATCCTAAATATGGAGTTATTAGTGTTGGCAAAAATAATAAATATGGACATCCGAATAAAGAAATATTAAATACATTAAGTAATTCAAAAATATATAGAACAGATGAGGATGGTAGCATTATGTTTAAGATAAAAAATAATAAATTAAAAATAAAGACATGTAGTCCATAAGAAAGGTGGATGATAAAATGAATGATATAAAAGAATATACAACAAAATTATTTGAAGATATTAAACATATAGATGAGTTTGGTAATGAATATTGGTATGCTAGGGAATTAATGCCATTGCTTGAATATGGTAAATGGGAAAATTTCAATAATGTTATCCAAAAAGCAGTAATATCTTATAAAAACAGTAATAATAATGATTCATATTGGCTTCCCGAAGTCAGGAAGCCAATAATAACGGGTAAAGGTAAAGAAGAATTTATTAAAGATTATAAACTATCTAGATATATATGTTATTTAATAGTTCAAAATGCCAACCCTAAAAAGAAGATGGTTGCTCTAGGTCAAACTTACTTTGCAATTCAAACAAGAAAACAAGAATTAAGCGAAAAAGAGTATAATAAATTTACTGAAGATGAGAAAAGAATATATAGGAGAAATCAAGCACGAAAAGGAAACTATAATTTAAATAAAACTGCAGTTAAAGCTCATGTAAAAGATTTAGCTAGATTTCATAACGCTGGATATAAAGGACTATATAATGGTGAAACGGCAGATGATATATTTAAAAGGAAAAAACTAAGATATAGAGAAGATATATTAGATAACATGGGTAGCGAAGAACTAGCTAATAATATATTTAGAATAGCACAAACAGATGCTAAATTAAAAAGAGATAAAGTAGATAATGAATATACTGCAAATTCCGTTCATTATGAAGTAGGTAGGGAAGTAAGAGAAAGTATCAAAAGATTAGGAGGAACAATGCCAGAAAATTTACCAACACCAAATAGGAGTTTAAAAAAGTTAGAAAAAGATAACAAAAAATTAAAAACAGATGTTCTAGAGTGATGTGATACAATAAGTATGGAAAGTAAGAAAATGTCTAGAGATACTAAAATAAATATATAAAATTAACGAGGAGAAATAAAGTATGAATAATAAATCTAAAGAATTAGAAAATATTCTAATTACAATAAGAGAAACATCTGAAAGAGACCTAGACGAACTTTCAGATAGTATAGATAAGATAATAGAATGTCATATAACAAATGAAAGGACAATAAGCCGTATTTTTGATACTATATTAAGTATTGAATTCATAGAAGATGACAAGAAAATAAAAGTCTTTCACAAACTGTCAAATTACTGTCGAAGTTTTAATGAAGAATTAGCTGATGATTACGATAAGATATTAGAACAAGATTTAAACTATGATTATGATGAGGAGTGGAACGACGACTTAGAATATGAAACAGTTCCATGGTTTGATGAAGGAATGAAACAATTTAAATCTAATGATAGGGAGTATTTAAAGTCTAAAATAGAATTCAGAAATTTTTTTCTTAAAGTAAAGAAAGAGGTACAAGATCTTCCAAAACTAAATGAATTAAGCAAAGAAGAATTACAAAATAACCATTTATTTGGGGAACTTTCATATTTGGCAATTAGGTTTTTTAACGAAATAATGACAGATGACGATTTCAGAAATTTAAAGTACTCTTTAAAAAGAATCAAAAAGTATGGTGAAGAAGTGTTAAAAGATATGTTCGAATATTATACTAACGAGTATGAGAAATAATAATTTTGTAATAAAGTATTGTTCTGATGAAAGAATTACTATAAGAAAATATGAATTAGTATAATAAATGAATAATATTTAAAAGAAATCATATAATAAAATTGTAACATCTGTAATTAAATATAATAATATATATTAAAGACACTTAGATACTTTAAAACTTAAAAAGTTTCTAAAGTGTTTTATATAGATGGAGTTTGTGTAACTTATTTTTACATAAACTCTTTTTTATTTTAAAAAAAACAAAACAAATGTACTCAAATTCATTGACTAATATTTTTATAATTGATATGATTAATATGAATGAAAGTAAGAGGTATAAAAATGAATGAGATTTTAGAAAATTTAAATAAATGTCAAAAAGAAGCAGTAACATATAAAGATGGGCCTCTTTTAATTTTAGCAGGTGCAGGAAGTGGAAAAACCCGTGTTTTAACTACCCGTATAGCATATTTAATTAAAGAATGTAATGTTAGCCCTTATAATATTTTGGCGATTACATTTACTAATAAAGCGGCAAAAGAAATGAAAGAAAGAATAGAAAAATTAATAGGTAAGACAAACCTTATCGCGTCAACATTTCATTCTTTTGGGGTAAGGATTTTAAGAGAAAATTATGAAAAATTAGGATTTACATCAAATTTTTCAATTATGGATAGTGATGATAGTTTAACCCTTATAAAAAAGATATTAAAAGATTTAGGTTATGATTCAAAAACATTTAGTCCTTATATGATAAGAAATAAAATATCAAGTTGTAAAAGTGAATTTGTTTTACCAGATGAATATAAAACTTATGTTAGGAATGAAGAAGATGATGTTGTTTTTAAAGTTTATAAAAAATATCAAGAATTATTAAAAAAGAATAATTCAGTTGATTTTGATGATTTACTTATTTTACCTATAAAACTATTTGATGAAAATAAAGATGTTTTAGAACATTATCAAGATAGATTTAAATATATTTTGATTGATGAATACCAAGATACAAATAAAGCTCAATATTTACTTGTAAAAATGATAAGCGCTAAAAATAAAAATATTTGTGTTGTTGGTGATGATTCTCAAAGTATATATAGTTTTAGAAATGCTGATTATCGAAATATTTTAAACTTTGAAAAAGATTATAAATCTTGTAAAGTTATAAAACTTGAACAAAATTATCGTTCTACTAAAACAATACTTAATGCTGCAAATGATGTTATTAAAAACAATGTATATAAAAAAGATAAAAATTTATGGACTGAAAATGAAACAGGAGAAAAAATAAATTATTATAGAGGTTATGATGAAGTGGATGAAGCGTTTTATTTAATAAGAAAAATAAAAGAATTAGTAAAAAATGGTGTTAGTTATGCTGATATAGCAATTCTTTATAGAACTAATGCACAATCTCGTGTTTTTGAAGAAAATTTATTAAAAGAAAACATACCATATCGCATTGTAGGAAGCTTTTATTTTTATTCAAGAAAAGAAATAAAAGATTTAATTGCGTATTTAAGACTTATTCATAATCCTGATGATGATATTAGTTTATTGAGAGTTATTAATACTCCTAAAAGGGGAATAGGATTAAAAAGCATTGCTAAATTAGAAAACATATCATCAACATATAATACAAGTATTTTTTCTTCGATAACGGAAGGTAAAGAGTTAGAATTTAAAAATGTTATATTAGAATTACAACAAAAAGCAAGCGAGGTAACATTAACAGAACTTATTGATTTAGTTCTTGATAAAACAGGAATGAAAAAAGCTTTACAAGATGAAAAAACACTTGAAGCTGATATTAGACTTGAAAACTTAGAAGAATTTAAGTCAATTACAAAAACATTTGAAGAAAAAGAAGGCATTATTTCTCTTGAAGATTTTTTACTTGAAATAGCACTAGTTAGTGATAGTGAAGAATATAAAGATGATCCAAATAGGGTAACTTTAATGACAGTTCATAGTGTCAAGGGACTAGAATATCCATATGTGTTTATCGTAGGATTAGAAGAGGGATTATTTCCACATAGAAATTCTAGTTTTGAAAAAGAAGACTTAGAAGAAGAAAGAAGACTTATGTATGTTGCAATAACAAGAGCAAAGAAAAAACTTTATTTAACAAATGCTAAAAGAAGAATGATATTTGGTAGAGAAGAAATTAATATTCCAAGTAGATTTATTAATGAAATAAATGAAGATTTAATAAATATTGAAAATGTTGATGATAAAAAAATAGTTAAAAAAGAAAAAAATATTTATACTGAAGATATGATGTATTCTTATGGAGATAAAGTAATGCATGATAAGTTTGGTTTAGGTGTAGTCGTAGGAATAAATAAAGATCTTTTATCTATTGCATTTTCTAAAGAAATTGGTATAAAACAGTTTTTGAAAAATCATAAAAGTATTAAAAAGGTAGATTAATTTTATTTAATATTTTATAATATAAATATGGAGGAATTAAAAATGAAAGATTTAACACTTGTAATAATGGCCGCTGGAATGGGAAGCAGATTTGGGGGATTAAAACAAATTGAACCAGTTGGTCCAAATGATGAATTTATTATTGATTATTCAATATATGATGCTAAAAAAGCAGGATTTAATAAAGTTGTATTTATTATTAAAAAGGAAAACTATGAAATATTTAAAGAAACAATAGGAAAAAGAGTTGAAGATAAGATAGATGTATCCTATGTTTTCCAAGAATTAGATTGTTTAAGTGATGGATATACTGTTCCAGAAGGCAGAGTAAAACCATGGGGTACTGCTCATGCAATTCTTTGTTGTAAGGATACAGTTAAAGGATGTTTTGCTGTTATTAATTCAGATGATTTTTATGGTCAAGAATCATACAAAGTTTTGGCAGATTTTCTAAACAATAAAGCAAGTGATAATCATTTTGCTATGGTTGGGTACAAAGTAGCTAATACTTTAACAGAAAATGGAAGTGTAAAAAGAGGTATTTGTGAAGAAGAAAACAATTATTTAACTAAAATAACTGAAAGTAAAGTTGAAAAAATAAATAATGAAATTATATGTACGCCACTTGATGGAAGACCTTCTTTTAAAGTTCCTTATTATGAAACAGTATCAATGAATATGTTTGGTTTTACAAGTAGTATATTTGATTATTTAGAAAAAGATTTTCCTAAATTTTTAGATGAGAATATATCTAATTTAACAAGTGAATACTTAATACCAGATGTTATATTTGATATGATTAAAAAAGAATTAATAAAGATGGAAGTTTTAAAAACTGATGCAAAATGGTATGGAGTTACATATAAAGAAGATAAAGAAGAAGTTGTTAATGCAATAAATGAAATGGTAAGAACAAAAAAATATAATAAAAATTTATGGGGATAATATGGTTTGTGAATGTTTAGTTGAATTAGAGCATGTTTTTATAGATAAGACTTTTACATATAAAATTAATAAGGAACAACTTCCCCTTTTAAAAGTAGGAATGAGGGTAGTTGTTCCTTTTGGCAAGCAAACACTCGAGGGATTTGTTTTAAAAATATATGAAAATAAGGATGTTTCTTTAGAAAATAAATTAAAAGAAATTATATCAATTGTAGATACTTATCCAATATTAAATGAAGAACTATTAACATTAGGTAAATATATAAGTAAAACTACATTATGTAGTTTAATGACTTCATATCAAGCTATGTTACCTAAAGCTTTAAAAGCAAAAAAGAAAGTTAATATGACACCTAAATATGATACTTATATATGTATTAATTATGGTATGTATAATAATGATATAAAATTTAATGCATCTCAAGAAAAAATACTTGAATTATTAAAAGAAAATAAAAAAGTAAAAAAAGAAGTTTTAAATAAAATATCGGTTTCAAGTGTTAATACTTTATTAAAAAAGAATATATTACTTGAAGAAAAAGAAGAAAATTATAGATATAATTTAATTAATGAAGAAAAAATAAAATTTAATTTAAATGAAGAACAACAAAAAGTTTATAAAGAAATTTTTAATTCTATTAATACCAATGAAACATTTTTATTATATGGTGTAACGGGAAGTGGAAAAACTAATGTTTATATGAAAGTAATCGAAGATGTTATAAAAAATAACAAAACAGCAATTTTGCTTGTTCCAGAAATTAGTTTAACACCACAAATAATAAAAAGATTTACATCATATTTTTCAAATATTGCTGTTTTACACAGTGGTCTTTCAGATGGAGAAAAGTATGATGAATGGCGTAAAATAAATGAAGGTAAAGTAAATATTGTAATCGGAGCAAGAAGTGCGATATTTGCACCTCTTAAAAATATTGGGGTAATAATAATAGATGAAGAACATTCTCAAACATATAAACAAGAAAACAACCCTAGATATAATGCTATAGATATTGCTAAAGAAAGATGTAAATATCATAATTGTCCTCTTATTTTAGGAAGTGCAACACCATCACTTGAATCTTTTGCTAGAGCAAAAAAAGGAGTGTATAAACTTTTAGAATTAAAAAATAGATATAATAATAACTCTCTGCCAAAAGTTGAAATTATTGATATGAATAAAGAATTTAAAAAAGCAAGTGGTTATTTTTCTAATACTTTAATAGATCAGATTAAAGAAACTTTAGAAAGAAATGAACAAGTAATTCTTTTTCTAAATAGAAGAGGTTATTCATCATTTTTAACATGTTCTTCATGTGGATATGTAGAGAAGTGTCCTAATTGTGATATTAGTTTAACTTATCATAAATCATCAAATATGTTAAGATGTCATTATTGTGGTTATGCTACTAAAAGAAAAAAATTATGTCCAAAGTGCCAGGAAGAATTTAAAGATTATGGAATAGGAACAGAAAAAGTAGAAGAAGAGCTAAAAAGCTTGATAAAGGATGCAAAAATAATACGAATGGATGTTGATACTACAACCACTAAAAATGCTCATGCTAAAATAATTAATTCCTTTTTAGAAGAAAAATATAATATTTTAATAGGAACACAAATGATAGCAAAAGGACTTGATTTTCCTAATGTAACTTTGGTAGGAGTTTTAAATGCTGATATAGGACTAAATTTTCCTGATTTTAGAAGTAGTGAAACAACATTTAGTTTATTAAATCAAGTACTTGGTAGAAGTGGAAGAGGAAATAAAGAAGGAAAAGTTTTAATTCAAACATTTAATCCAGAACATTATGCAATTGCTTATACTAAAAATCATGATTATTTAGGATTTTATAACGAAGAAATGAAAATAAGAAAGATTTTAAAATATCCACCATATTATTATATCTGTTCAATAAAAATAATTTCTAAAGATTATAATTTAGCTAGTAAAAGTAGTTATGATGTAGTAAATTATTTAAAACAAAATATTAAAAATGAAATAATTTTAGGACCAAGTGTATGTAATGTATTTAAACTTAATAATAATTATCGTTTTCAAATAATAATTAAATATAAAGATGTTAATAATATTTTAGAATATTTAAATAACATCGAACATCATTATTTTAATAAAAAAGATATTAAGGTTGAAATAGATTTTAATCCATTAAAACTTTAATCTTTTTATTAAAAAATAAAAGTTCAAGTAGTCTAACAAAGTTGTCTCACTATTTTACAGGATGGAAAAATACAAAAAATGGTGTTCCAATAGATTATTCTTATGCTAAAGAATTTGAATTAAATAATAGGATTTAGTTCTTGAGCTAGAGGGGATTTTTTACTTAATTTTAATGAATAAAAGATTATCAAACTTGCTATTAGAGTAAGAACTGATGCAATTTCTTGAAGATTAAATGGTCTTATGTCTTTTCCTTTTAATTTTGCTATTTTTCTATTTTCATCACTAATATATAGGAAGATAAGTAATATAATTATGATTAAAATTCTATTAAAGTAACTTATATTATATGATTCTTCATCTGTTATTAGTGTTTTTTCATGTTTTAATACTTTTATATCATGATGTGTTAAAAAAATTGCTATTAAAGAGATAATAATAAATATTATCGAAGCAACTTGACTTATATATAATAATTGTAATTCATATTTTTCGGTATTATTGTTCATACTAAAATTATATGATAAAAAAATCAGTATATTTTAGCACTTGCACTTGACAAATGCTAAAATAGTGATATAATTATAATTGTTAGGAGGAATGAATTATGAATATAGTACCAAGAAGATTCTTTTTAGATGATTTATTTAATGATTTTGATGAAGGAAGTATTAAACCTGTAAATATGAAATGTGATATTTACGAAAAAGAAGGTAATTATTGTATTGAAATGGACTTACCAGGATATGATAAAAAGGATATAGATATTGATTTTGATAATAAATATCTTACAATAACTGCTTCAAAAGAAGAAGATGTAAATGATGAAGGAAAGAACTATATAAGAAGAGAAAGAAACTTTGGAAGTTATAAAAGACAATTTTATCTTGGAGATATAAATGAAGATGAAATTAAAGCAGAGTTTAATAATGGTATTCTAAAAGTTGTTGTTCCTAAAAAAGAAATCATAGACACTAAAAAGAAAATTGAAATAGACTAGAAATAGTCTATTTTTTATTAAAATTTGTATAAAAAAACATAAAATATTCATAATAATCATAGGAAAGGTGATTTTATGGATATTTTTAATATAGACTGGATGGAACTTTTAGATGTTTTTTTTAGAGCAATTGTATCATTAGTAACATTATTCTTTGTAACAAAACTTCTTGGAAAAAAACAAGTGTCACAACTTAGTTTATTTGATTATGTTATAGGAATATCAATAGGTAATTTTGCCGCTGAGATGACAATAAATACAGATTCTCCTTACTTAAATGGAACTGTTGCTGTAATATTTTTTGGAGTAATTGCCTATTTTATTTCAAGAATTACTATGAAAAGTATAAAACTAAGAAGATTTTTTACAGGAGTTCCTACAGTTATTATAGAAAAGGGTGAAATAATCGAAGATAATTTAAGAAGAGTTAATTTTGATTTAAATGATTTCTTGCAAGAATGTAGAAGTAGTGGCTATTTTAATATTGATGATATTTATTATGCCATTATGGAAGCTAATGGAAGAATAAGCTTTTTACCAAAAGCAGGAAGTAGTCCTGTTACAAATGAAAATATGAATTTAAAAATAAAACAAGATGGCTTATGTGCTAATGTTATAATAGATTCCCATATAATGGAAAAAAACTTAAAAAATATAAATAAAGATAAAAAATGGTTAGAAAAGAAATTAAAAGAAAGAAATATAAAATTAGATAATGTATTTCTTGCAACAGTAGATAATTATGATAAATTATTTATTTATGAAAAAAACAAAAAATCACTAGGAGATGTTTTAGAATAGACTAAAATAATAAGTTTTAGTCTTTTTCTTTATTTTTTTAATCTTTTGTGGTATAATCTTAGAGAAAAAGGAAGTGGTATACTTGATTTCGGTTGGAAAAGTAAAAGGTGTTGGTAGTAGAACTTCAATGTTATTAAAAAAATTAAATATAAATACTGTTGATGATCTTGTTACCCATTATCCTTATAGATATGAATTTATAAAACGTAGTAATTTAAAAGAAAAATGTGAAGATGATAAAGTAATAATAGATGGTAAAGTTGAAATGATTCCTATTTTAGTTAGACTTAAAGGAAACCTTAATAAAATGAATTTTAGGTTAGCAACATCTACGAAAGAAATTGTAGGAGTATCTATTTTTAATAGAGCATATTTAAAAAATCAGCTACTTGTAGGTACAAATATAACAGTTTTTGGTAAATATGAAAAAAATAAAAATGTAATTTTAGCATCAGAGATAAGGATGGGACTTTTACCTAAGGGTGAAAAAATCGAAGCTGTTTACCATGGAACTGTAGGACTTAATTCTAAAGCTATTTCAGGATTTATTAACACTGCTTTAATGGAATATGGAAATGAATTAGAAGATTATATACCAAAAAATTTACTTGAAAAATATAATTTTTTAAATAAAAAAACAGCATTAAATATAATTCATAACCCCTCAACAAAAGAAAAATTAAAAGAAGCTAGTATTAGATTAAAATATGAAGAATTATTTGTTTATATGGCTAAGATTAATTATTTAAAATTAAAAAATAAAAATATAAAAGATGGTATAGAAAAAGACTTTGATAAAGAAAAATTAGATAAAGTAATTAAAAGTTTACCTTATGAATTAACAGTAGATCAAAAATTAGTTTTAAATGAAATATTAGAGGATTTAACTTCTAAAAGAAGAATGAATAGATTATTACAAGGTGATGTTGGAAGTGGTAAAACTATTATATCTATAATCGCGATGGTAGCTAATTATTTAAGTGGTTACCAAAGTGCTTTAATGGTACCAACAGAAATACTTGCAACACAACATTATGAAACAATGAAAGAAATATTAAAAGATTTAAATGTAAATATTGCCTTATTAACAGGATCATTACCTAAAAATAAAAAAGATTTAATTCATGAAGAATTAAAACTTGGAAAAATAGATATGGTTGTAGGAACACATGCTTTAATTCAAGAAGAAGTTGTTTATAAAAATTTAGGACTTGTAATAACAGATGAACAACATAGATTTGGTGTACTTCAAAGAACATCTTTACAAAATAAAGGAATAACACCAGATGTTTTATATATGAGTGCAACACCAATACCTAGAACTTATGCATTAACATTATATGGTGATATGGATATATCTACAATTAGAACACTACCAAAAGGAAGAAAACCTATAAAAACATATCTAAAAAGTTATAGTGAAATAAAAGATGTATTAAAAATGATGTATGAAGAACTATTAAAAAATCATCAAATATATGTTATTGCTCCTTTAATTGAAGAAAGCGAAACACTTGATTTAACTACAGTGAATGAACTTAAGGATAAAATGAATTTAGCTTTTGGAGAAAAATACAATGTTGGTATAATCCATGGTAAATTAAAACAAACAGAAAAAGATAAAATAATGGAAGATTTTGTTAATAATAAAATTCAAATATTAATAAGCACAACAGTAATTGAAGTAGGAGTAAATGTTTTAAATACTACAATGATGGTTATATTTGATGCTAATAGATTTGGACTTTCAACACTTCATCAATTAAGAGGAAGAGTAGGAAGAAGTGCTTTAGAATCAAGTTGTATTTTAATAAGTGATTATGATAGTGAAAGATTAAATGTTATGACAACAACTAATGATGGATTTGAAATAAGTGAAGAAGACTTTAAAATAAGAGGACATGGTGATCTTTTTGGAACTAAACAAAGTGGAGATATGACATTTAAAATAGCAGATATAAAAGAAGATTATAAAATATTATTACAGGCTAAGAAAGATTCAATGGAGTTTTTATTAAATAATAAAGAAGAAGAATTAAAAGAAAAAATAATAAATGGTATTAAGGAAGGTTAAAATTTATGTATTCAGGGGAAAAGACAGTTGAAGAATTAAAAAGAGAATGGAAAAAAACTAAAAAAGAAGAAATTGGGGTAATGTATGTTAATAAACTTATTGCAATGAATGAGTATGAATTAGCTAAAAAGATTACTTTAGAGTTAAAAAAATATACAAAAAATAAAATAGATATATATACAACTTTAGGAAAAATAGAACTTTATATGGGAAATATAAAAGAAGCTAAATATCAGTTAAGTAAAATAGATAATATTTATATAAGAAATACATCATTTACTGTTTTAGCAAGAGTATATTTAGCAGAAAAAGAATATGATAAAGCAAAAGAATTATTAAATAAAGCTTATAATTATAGTAATAATCCTTATGCTTTAATAAATCTTATTAATATGGATTTACATGAAAGAAAGTATGAAGATGCTTATGAAAAATTATTAAAATTAAAACAAAACTTAATTTTTAATAAAGATTGTAAATATTATTATGATGCAATAAGTGTATTTTTAAATAGTAAGCTTGATAAAAAAATTAATGTTAAACAAAGTGTAGGATATCATGAAAGACAATTAGAAGAATATGATAAAACTTGTGCTTTAACTCATATATTTAGACATGTATATCAAGATATATATAATAAAAATATACATACAGTATTTGCTAATAATATTGATGTAGAATATTTATTTAATAATGTTCCTAATATGTTAAATGAAGATAATTATTTTTATACAAATATATTTGATGAATATTATCTTAACATAAATAATGTAGGATTAAATGGAGAAAACTATTTAACAGTAGGATGTATTCCAGGTACTAAAGATATTGTAAGCATGTATCCAACTAAATATAATCCAATAAAAAAGGTAAGAGTATGATTTGAACTGAACCCCAAAAGTTGGACAGTTTATAATCTTACTTTTTTAATTGGTAAAAATTATCAACAATATTTTTTATATTATTATGATAAAATAAAATTATAATAAAATACCCTTAAAAAGTTTGTTAAAATTAATAAAAAATATTGACAATCTGGGGGGGGTGTTTTATATAATAAAATTATAAAGTAAAGATAGGAAGGAAGTTAAACATATGAAAAAACAAAATATGATCATGGGAATAAGTTTTATACTTTTAATTTTTATGGTAATCGGAGTAAGTTATGCAGCATATAAGTTTAGTGCAGCAGGAACAAAAGAAAATGTAATATCAACAGGAACAATAAGTATGAGTTATAGTCAAAATAGTTTTATAGACTTAAAAAATACATATCCAAAAACAGATATATATGCAATAGGGACAAAAGAAGATAAATCAAGTATGGAATTTAGTGTAAGTATGGAAACAAGTGGAACAAAACAAATAAATTATGTACTTGCATTAACAGAAATACAAGAAGGAGAAACATTAAAAAGTGATAAAGTAAAAATATACTTAGAAAAAGAAGGAAAAGTAGTAAATAATTTTGAAACAAATAAAGGAAAAACAATAGAAAGTTTTAAAAATAGATATGTTGAAGGATTAATAGATAATTATGCAATATATCAAGATATCTTAACAACAAGTAATAAAACACATCATTATACCTTAACAGCATGGATAGATGAAAGTTATATATTACCAATAAAAAATGAAACAACAACAATAAAACAAACAAATGAAGAAACATATAAATTTAAATTAAAAGTAGTAGGAGTAGATGCCCCAATTACAATAGAAGAAAAAGTATCAACAGAAGTAAAAGGAGTAGCAGCACAAGTTTTACCAATTTTAACTTCTAATAAAGATAATAGTGGATTATATACAATAACACATGCTGCTGATAATACCCTTCAAATAGGAGCAACTGAAAGTGTAACAGAATATAGATATCGTGGAGCAAGTCCAAAAAACTATGCAACATTTAATAACGAAGTATGGAGAATACTTGGAGTATTCCCAACAGATGATGGAAATGGTAATATAGAAAATAGAATAAAATTAATAAGAAATGAAAGTATAGGGAAAAAGTATTGGGATACAAGTAAATTTAATAATTGGGATAGACCAGCAACATTAAATACAGAACTAAATGGAACATATTTAAACAGTTTAACAAGTGAAGCACAAGGCATGATATCTAATGCAAAATATTATCTTGGAGGATATAATAGTATTTCATCAACTCCTGTTGATATGTATAGTTGTGAAAGAAAAATAAGTGGAAGCAGTTATTATGGTCACGATCCAAAAAATAGTTGGACAGGTAAATTAGGACTTATGTATGTAAGTGATTATGGTTATGCGAGTGATAATTGTGAAACAAAAGCAATACATAATAGTAGTAGTTCGTCAAATGATTTACGAGCATGTAATACAACAAATTGGTTATATAAAGGAGCAACTGAGTGGTTATTGCCTAAGACTGCCGCCAGCTTCAACTCTGCGTTTGCTGTCACCTTGAATGGGAATGTTTACAGCTACAAGGTCAGCTATGAGTTTGGCATCAGGCCAGTTTTATATCTAACATCTTCAGTACAAATAACAGGTGGAGATGGAACAAGTGCTAATCCATATACACTTGGGGTATAAAATATAAATTAACTTTAAAGACTAAATGTTTTTGAAGTTTTTTTTGTAAAAAAGTGTAAACAAAGTTGCTATATTTATACTTTATTTATATAATTAATGTATAAACAATAGAAAAGAGGATTTGTGTATGAAAAAAACAAAAAAAATTATAACTATTTTGATGCTTATTTCAATGATAAGTAGTTTTCTATCTCCTTTATGTGTTAATGCTTTAACAAGTGGTGATGTTTATAATTATATAACTAATACTAAAACTACATATAATAATTTAAAAACAAAATTAGAAGTAAGTAAAAATGAAACAAAATATATAGATGATGAAACATTTAAATTTGCTATTGACTTAATAGAAAAAAATGTTGAAAATGATAATAATACTTTAAATGAGAATGAATTATTATTAGATAATAAAGTATCTTTAAAAAGTCTTATTGAAACTTATTTTAATGAAAAATTAGAAGAATATAATCTTAATTTTTCAAGTGATATTTTACTTGATGTTAATATTTTAGAAGATATTAAATATACTAAAGATGAAGTAGAGTATACATTATTAACTAAAGATGAAATATCTAATGTTTTAATTAATAATTATTTTAAAACATTAAATGATAATATCGTAGCATATAATAGTTTTTATAATGATAAAATAACAGAATATGAAACAGTGTATAATAATTTAAAAACAAAAAAAGAAAATACAATATTGTATATTAATAATTTAATAAATGATAGTAAAACATATAAAGATAATGAATTACTATTAGGTAATAATCCTAATATGGATGTAGATAATGAAGATGTAATAACATTATTTGAAGAAAAAGTAAGTTATTTAGAAAATATTGTATTTACTATTGATAATTATAAACAATTAGATAGTAAAATAGATGATATTAAAAATGATGCTAATCGCATTTATAACACATTTAAATCAAATAATAAAGATTATATAGAATTAGGATTAGATGTATTATTAAATGATTTAAATAATAAGTATAATTTAGTTGATACAACTATAGATAAAACTAATTATTATAATTTAAATAATATTTCAATTTTAAAAGATGTTGTAGATAATGAAAATAATTTAGTTTTAATTAATGCTAAAATAGAAGAATATTTAGAAAGAAGACCTAGTGATACAGTTACTATTAATACATTACTTTCTAATATAAATGAAAAAAGAAATGAATTAAATAAAGAATTAGCTATTAAATATCTTGAAGAAATGATAGATAATAATGATTTAACTGAAGAAGATAATATTGATAAATTATATGAATTATTACCTTTAACTTATATTAATAAAGATATAAAAGAAAGAATATATACAATTAAATTAAGTTTTTATGATATAAATATTGAAAGTGAAGATATAACATTTGAAATAAAAGATAAATATTTTATTATAGATACTTTAATTAATGTAACAAAAGAAGTTTTAGAACAAAATATAATATATAGAAATTTATATGAAATAGATGATGATGGTAAATTTGAAATATCAATATATGATAAAAATGATGTGTTAATTCGTACTTATAAAATTATTATAAGAGGGGATTTAAACAATGATTTAAGTCTTGATAATAGTGATATAAATTTATTTAGAGATAAATTATTAAAAAATGATGAATTAAATGAAGAAGAAGTATTTAAATTAGATTTTAATGGTGATTTAAAAGTTGATTTTGAAGATTTAATGATAGCAAATAATAAAGTTAATGGTTCTGAAGTTGATGTTACTACTACTGCAAATTATGTTATTACAACAACAAAAGAAGATAATAAAATATATTATACAATTACTTTAAAAACAGATAATGTAGTAACTGGTATATTATTTGATATAAATATATCTAATAATTTAGATTTTGATAGTATTACATATTTAAATGATAAATTAAAAGTTAATGATATTACTAATCCTACTAGAATAATAGGATTAGAAGATTTTATAAATGATGAAAAATTAATTACTCTTTGTTATGAAGATACTAAAGATATGGAAGAAGATAGTATATTTAGTATGGTTGATGTTATTTCTTATTTAAGTAATAAAGAAAAGATTAATATAAAAGAAATATCAAATGTAATACCTAAAAAAGTAGTTAATGTTGAATTACCAAAAGAAGAAGAAGCAAAAGTTATTTATGTAGATAATAGTATAAATGATGATAGTAATAATTCAAGTAATAATCCTTCTAAAAATCCAGCAGATGATAATAAACAAGATGATAATAAGAATATAGAAGATAATAAGGAAAATGAAGAAAATTTATTACCAAGCATTCTTAAAATAGCATTAATTGTACTTTTAGGAACATTAATAGTTTATTTTATGAATAGAAATGAAAAAGAAGAAGAATTAAATTTTGATGAAGAAAAAGATAAAACAAATCAAAAAGAAAATAAATAAAGATATAAAAACTAGATAGGTTTATTCCTTATCTAGTTCTTTTTTTGCTTTATCGATTTCTTTTTTTAAATCTTTTTCTATTTCTTTAATACTTTTTGTTTTATCTTCTTTTTCTAATACTAGTTTTTTATTTACTTTTTTGACTTCTTTAGTCCATTCAAGATTATTATCTTTTTTCTTTTTATCAGATTTTATATCATCATTTAAAATAGTTTTTTCTTTATCTTTTTTCTTATGTTTTTTATTTTTGGAAGCTGCAACAACTATTATTAATATTCCAAATAAAACAGATAATCCTGACATAATGTAAACTAAATATTTAGTTTCTTCTAATTTTTCTTCATATAATTTAATTAAATCTTTATTAAATATTTGAATTGTCCCTTCATGTACTTCATACATATATAGATTAGTAGCAGAAGTTTCAATATTAGTAGCATAGAATAAATAATAGTTATTTGTTAATTTATATGCAGTTATTTCATTATCATTTATATTTATTTTTTCACTTTCTAAATTATCAACTTTTTTATCAATAATATTTACTTTAACCATGTTAAATATCATTTCTTGGTATAGAGTATAAGTATTATCTTCTTCGTTATAAATATATAAATTAGTATTTCCATCATTATCTTTTAAACCAATTAAAGTATAATTAGTAGTTTCATTATATAATGCAGGTATTTTAGTATCATTAATAGTTATTTCTTTATTAGTAAATAATCCTGATTCTGGGATTTTTAAACTTGATTTTCTTTTTATGATAGTATAAGTATTATCATTTATTTTAACTTCGATAGGGTTTTCATCTAAAACAGTTACTTTAATTGTATAAGTTTTTTTAGTTCCTTTTTGACTTGTAACAATTATATCAAATTTATTTTCTCCCTCGCTAACTTTAAATTTGCCAGTTCCAACAATATTAGCAGTTGAGTCTTCTTTTGTAGCATTAATAGTTATTTCTTCAACCGAAGAGGGGACTTTAACAGTGTAAGTTAAAGTATCTTTATTAAATGTTTGCTCTAAATTATAACCTGTAATAGTTAGACTTTTTAAATTATTGTTTGTTGAATAAGTAACAGGTTTTGTAGGTTCAGGATTTTTAATTGTAACAGAAGTAGGATCAACAGTAGTTGTAATAGGCTTTTCTGTATCTATTGATAATATTGAATAAGATTTTACAGATATTCTTGAGTATCCTGTTGCGATAGCTTTAAATGTAAATGTTTTAGCACTTAGTGTACTAAAAGCATTATAAGCACAATATCCATCATGGCAAGATGCAGTATCGTGTTCACTTATTAATTTTATCTTTGATGAATCATAATCAAGTGTATACTCACATAAACCTATTTTTTCACTTGTTTTACTTACACATTTAACTGTTACTGTAAATGTACTACCTGGACTAGGTACTTTATTTGATGTATATATGTCATAATAGCCACTTGCTGCTTTGACATTTAAAATAGGCATTATAAATAACCCTAAAAATAAATATATAATTTTTTTCTTCATAATTTTCCTCCTTTATTTTAATGTAATATATTTTAATATATGTTTTTGAATTCTAAGCATATCAACAGGACTAACACTGTTATCATAGTTTGTATCACATGCTTCATAATATTCGTCTTTTAATGTAGTATATTTTAATATATGTTTTTGAATTCTAAGTAAGTCAACTGCAGTTATTTTACCATCACCATTTGTATCTCCTTTAATAACAATAGTATAAGTTTTTTCATATGAATTATTTTTAATAATTAACTTATCTCCTGTTTTTAAAATACTATTATTTGGAGTGTTATCTTTATTTGTAATAGTTATATTAACATCAGTATTAGCTTGTTTTATAAGATTAATAAGATATGAAACATTTTTATTTTCACCAATACCACTTATATATAAATCATTAATTTTTACATCTACATTTTTTAAGATATCTTCAATAGGCAAGTCATCACTTGTTTCATTATCTTTTCTTATTAGTTTTACTTTATATGTTTTTTTATTTCCTGTTTCACTTGTAACTATAATTTCAATTACTTTTTCTTTTTCTTCTTTAGCAAGTGTTACTTCACCAGTTCCACTTATTGTAGCTTTAGAAGATTTTGCTGTTGCAGTAACAGTAACTTTATCTAAATTTGAATTAATATAAACTTCATATTCAACAACATCACTATCAAAATTTTGAAGTTTTTCATTATTTATGGAAATTGATGTTAAATTATTATCATTATCACCAATGATAGGGTGAGTTGTAAATTCTTTAGGCATATCTTTATATACAGGTATTATAAAGGTAAACTCTTCATTTGTTAGTTTTAGTTTATCAATATACGTGTTATAAGAACTTAATGCTTCGCTTGCTGGAGCAATTATATTTGTCATATATTGATGTGTATAAGAAGGGAAGTGGGCTTTATCACTTGTATTAAATTTTTGATAATATAATGTATTTTGATTATTATTTATATATGCTGTAGCAATAAATTTACCACCATAAACAATAGCTTTTTCTCTTGTATCCCATGGTGTTCCCTCATAACTATCAACAAGTCCTGCTGCAACAGCAATACCACGTGTTACGGCACTATTTGTATAACTATCTTGATAAGCGCCAATATTATAAAAGTTGTAAAAACCATCTAAGTTATTTGATCTATATTTTAGACCACCAGTTGAAGTAGCAGTTCCTGTTATCGCAGCATAATTACTATTACTTCCACCTTCTTGAATAGTTCTGGCGGCTAAATGGATTGGGCTTGCTCCATAAGTTCCTGCTTTTAAATAATAGTTAATATATTCATCATTTGCTAAGTAACTACTCCCAAACATGTTTTTTAAAATAACATTATAATTTTTATAATCTTTATCATAATTTAACTTTTCAAAAACAAAGATATTTTTTTCTGTTAAATAATTTCTTGGATCAAGAAAAAATGCATTAACTGGACTACTTACCGTATACCAATTAGGATTTTCTCTTATTGTATTTGATGCTCTATAGGCACTTTCATTTGTTTGAAGAGCATTTTTGTTAGCTTCACCATTTACAACTGTTGTAAAACTTTTATTAACTAAATCAGCTTCAAAAATAAAGTTTGGATATTTTTTATGTAGATAAGTTAAAAAGGGAATATAACTATCAGGAAAACCTTTTTCCTTTAATACTTTAGTATATTCTTCATCATTTAATGTAATATCATTATAATTACTAATTAATTTTGAATAAACAAACCCTGTTCTTCCATTATAATAGCTTATTTTAGTCCAGTTACCACTTTTTTGAATTATATTAACTTCTGTTCCTAGATAGATTCTGTCAACAGCAGTTCCTCCAGGAGTAGATCTAACTGTAGCATAGTCTTCATTTATTCTTGTCCCATATTTTGTATTTGTATAATATAATGTATTATTAGTAATTTCTCCAGATTTTGTTATACTTATAAGTTCACCACACATATAATTATTTGTGTTATTATTAAAATATACTTGATACCAATAAGCACATTCTTTTTGTTCTTTGATATCACTATTAATAAATTTTTTATCACTAACTAAAGTAACACTTTTACCATATGCTAAATAACCAGTTTTATTAAAATTAGTACCTGCGCCACTTCTTACGTTAACACCATCTTTATCAATTACTGTACCAATGATAGTGGAAGCAAATACATTTTGCATAATTAATATATTAATTAATATAAATAAATATAAAAATCTTTTCTTTAACATAATTACCTCCTTATTATCATATATAAGTAATTATATCAAAAATAACCAAATTTAGATATAGTATATAATTTTTTTACAAATATTTTACATTAACATGACATAAAATTTAATATAAAACTACTTGCTATAAAGAAAAAGTAATGTTATAATTAATTTGTTCTTATTTGGGGCTATAGCCAAGCGGTAAGGCACGGGTCTGCAACACCCTCATCACCAGTTCAAATCTGGTTAGCCCCTCCAATATGATTTTTAATTGAACTTTTTGGTTTAATTTTTTATTTTAAATTAAATTAATAAGATTATGATATATTATTATTGAAAGGAGTTAATTTTATGGCTTTAGTTAAGTGTAATGAATGTGGGAAAGAAATGAGTGATAAAGCAAAGGTTTGTCCAAAATGTGGTTGTCCTAATTATGAAAATGTAGATACTGTAAGTTCAGATAAAAGTGATACTTTATGTTTAACAGGTTTAATCGTAGGAATAGTATCTTTCTTTATAGATTTTGTTGGCCTTGTTTCTGCAACAGGTTTAACATTATCAATTATTGGATATACGAAAGCAACAAATTCAAAAAGTAAAAAGTTTGCAATAATAGGTATAATTTGTAGTGCAATAGAATTGATTTTAAAGTTTATTCAATTAACTATTTTAATTTCAAATGGATATTAATTGTTATATGTTTAACAATTAATGTCTTTTTATTTGACAAAAAGCATCATAAGCGTTATAATAACGAACAAAAAAGGGTGGGTTATATGGTTTTAGAAGTTTTTTTTAATAAAAGCATAAGTAATTATTATGAAATTGATGATACGATAACATTGATTCTTACCGAAGATATTGATAATTTAAGATTTATTAAATCTAAAATGGAACAAATAAATGAAATATTAATTGCTTCTTGTGATGAAAGAAATATAAATCAAATAAAACAGTTATTTGATTATAATAAAAAGTTAATTGTTAATAGTGATTGTGTATCACATCAAATGTTGTTAAAATTAAAAGAAATGTTTGGAAATAATTTTTATGTAAAAAGTAAATATAATGAACATGAAGATGTTTTAGTAGATGAATATTTAAAAACAATAGATAAATTATTTAAGATGAAAGAATATATAGAACATTATTCTTTGTCACCATTAGAAAGATTAATATACATATATGATATGGTTAAAGAAAGAATATATAAAACATCTTCTGTTTCAAATTCTTGTTCGAGGGATTTAACAAAAGTATTAAATGAAGAAGAAATTGTATGTGAAGGATATTCTAATATAATGACATCTTTAGCTAATTTTTTAGGACTTAATACATTTGTTAAAATATATCATAATTTAGAAAAAACAGATGGTCATGCTACTGTAGGAGTTTATTTAAATGATTTAAAATATGATATTCATGGTGTATTTGAATGTGATCCTACATGGGATAGAAAAAGAAGTATAGAAGATAATGATTTTATTAATAATTATTCTTGGTGTATGGAAAAAGTTACAACAAGTGAAAGAACTAAGGAAATGAAATTAATAACAGAACCTGATTTAATAAGAAAACAAATAACAAAAGCATATAATGATATTTTTAATGAAGATTATAAAGATTATGATATTTTAATAAAGCAAGCTTTTAAGATTTTTTATAAAAAAGCAAGTAATTTTTATAAGGAAATTGGACTTAATTTAAAAGCAAATGAAGTTTTAGGTTTAATGGGAACTTATGAAGTGGATAAAGTAAATGAAATATATAAAGATATTTTAAGTTATTACAATATTCAAATAGATCCTGAAGATTTTATAAAAGCATTATATAATGCAAGAAGAATAGAATATTTATCTAATCCTGATGTTCGAAGATTGACTTTTGATGATCTAGAAAAATCTATTGTTAATAAATATAATTTAAATATGATGTCAAGAATAAATTTTTTACTTGAATATGGTACAGTTGAAGGTATTATTTTTGGAGAAGATGATATTGATGTAAATGATGATGAATTTTCTAAAATAGAAGAGGATAATTTAAAGTTAAGACTTTTATATGATTTAAAAACTTATTTAGGAATAAAAAAAGATAATATTAGAAGAAGTTAAATATTAAAAAAATTAATAAAATACTCTTGATAAAGGAGTATTTTTGTTGTATAATCTAGTAGTTATTTAAAAAGGTGTGGTAAAGATGGAAAAAATAATAAATGTTGCAATAGTAGCGCATGTTGATGCTGGAAAAAGTACATTAGTGGATGCTTTATTAAGTCAATGTGGAGCATTAAAAACAAGTGAAATGGATGTTCATCAAATAATGGATAGTAATGATCTTGAAAAAGAAAGAGGAATTACAATTTATTCTAAAAATTGTTCAGTTCGTTATAAAGATTATAAAATTAATATTGTAGATACTCCAGGACATGCTGATTTTTCTAGTGAAGTAGAAAGAATTATAAAAACAGTAGATACAGTAGTTTTAATCGTAGATTCTAAAGAAGGACCTATGCCTCAAACAAGGTTTGTTCTTGATAAAGCATTAAAACAAAATTTAAATCCAATTTTATTTATTAATAAAATAGATAAAAAAGATGCAAGAATTGATGATGTCGTTAACATGACATTTGATTTGTTCTGTGAACTTGGTGCAAATGAAAAACAACTTGATTTCCCAATTTGTTATGGTTCTGCTAGAGATGGTATAGCAAAGTATGAAGTAGAAGATGATAATAAGGATATTACACCAATACTTGATACAATTATTAAACATACAAGTTGTTATGAAGGTAATGAACAAGATCCAGTACAAATGCAAATATCAAGTTTAGCTTATGATGATTATTTAGGAAGACTTGGAATAGGTAGAATATCTAAAGGTGTTTTAAAATCAGGTCAAATGGTTGCTATTAGTAAAAATAATGGTGAAGTTGTAAATTCTCGTGTTGGTAAAATTTTTGTTAATGAAGGTATTATAAGAAAAGAAGTAAAAGAAGCAAGATATGGTGAAATTGCTATTGTTCAAACAATTAGTGATATATCAATTGGAGATACAATATGTGATATTAATCATATAAATCCACTTCCTCCGATTATTATTGAAGAACCAACTATGTCAATGAATTTCTTAGTAAATTCAAGTCCTTTTGCAGGTCGTTCAGGTAAATTTTTAACTAATAGACATATAAAAGAAAGATTAGATAGAGAATTAGAAACTAATGTTGGATTAAAAGTAGAAAGTCTAAATGGCGCAGATGGATATAAAGTATCTGGTCGTGGTGAACTTCATTTATCAGTTTTACTTGAAGAAATGAGAAGAGAAGGATATGAACTTTCTGTATCAAAACCTGTTGTTTTATTTAAGGAAATTGAGGGTGTAAAATGTGAACCATTTGAAGAAGTTTTAATTGATTGTCCTAATGATTATGCTGGTACAATTATTCAAGATTTAAATGAAAGAAAAGGTAATATTGTTTCAATAACAAATGATGAAAATTATACACATTTAGTATTTAATTGTCCTACAAGAGGTCTTATTGGTTATAGATCAAGTTTTATAACTAATACTAAGGGTGAAGGAATAATGGTTAGAAGTTTTAAAGATTATGAACCATATGTTGGCCCTATTACAAGAAGAAAAAATGGTGTTTTAGTATCTATGGAAGATGGTAAAACAATGGCATTTAGTTTATATAACTTAAGTGATAGAGGAACTTTAATTGTAGATCCTGCAACAGAAGTATATAAAGGTATGATTGTAGGTATTCATAATAGGGATAATGATTTAAATGTAAACCCATGTAAAAATAAAAACTTAACTAATACAAGAGCAAGTGGTAGTGATGATGCTTTAGTTTTAGTACCACCAAAGAAATTTACTCTTGAAGAAGCATTAGAATTTATCGAAGATGATGAATATGTAGAACTTACTCCTGATGCAATTAGATTAAGAAAGAAAATATTAGATGAAAAAGAAAGATTTAGACAAAATAGATAACTAAGCTTAGGCTTAGTTTTTTTGTGCAATTATACCAAATATAAAAAACTTGTTAAAATTTATAAAAAATTAAAAATAGGGTAAAATAGTTAATTCGACAAAATATGATAAAATTTATGGTATTAAAATTTAAATTTTACTTAAGATGAATTTTAAAAATTTATCTTTTTTTATGTTCTAAAAGTAAAAATTAGCCATTTGCAAGGCTTTTTTATATATGTTAATGTATCTTTTTGAAAGGAGGAATATATGGTTAATCAAGTGTTTTTAATAGGAAGATTAGTTAGAGATCCAGAACTTTTTGAAACAGCAAATAAAACTGAAGTTGCTAAGATTACTTTAGCTATTCAAAAAGGGTATAAAAATCAAGATGGAATTTATGAAGCAGATTATATTAATTGTACTTTATGGCGTGGAATAGCTAAATCTATTTGTGATTATTGTAAAAAAGGTGACACAATTGCTGTTAGAGGAAAACTAGAATCTAATAGATATGAAAAAGATGGAAAAATGGTTTATTCTACTGATGTAATTGCAGAAAAAATAAGTTTTATTTCTAGTAAAAAAGAAGAAATAAAAAAAGAAATAGAATAATAATAAAAGATATAGGTTAGATTATATAACTTATATCTTTTATCTCTAAATGATTAACTAAAAAAGTTAATTAAATTATTGACTAACTGAAATTATATGTTATAATTTAATTAACTAATTTATATTTGTAGAGCATGAAATTAGTTTATAAAAATAAAAAAATAGAAAATGTATGTACAAGTTATAGCTATAATAATTTAATATTAAAAGAATATGGAAATATTGTTGCTAAAAAGTTACCACAAAGAATTATTGAATTAAAAAGTTTTAATTCATTGCAAGAAGTTCCTACTTCTTTACCTTTTAGAAGACATAAATTAATTGGTAAATATGATGGATGTTTTGCTATAAATATAACTAATCAATATAGATTAATATTTAGACCATTAAATGGCAATGATGATTTAAAACAAATAGATAAAATAGAAATATTGGAGGTGTCAAAACATTATGAGTAATAGTATGAAATTTGATGAATATATAACATGTCCTGGTGATACTATTTTAGATCTTCTTGAAGCAAATAATATGACTCAAATAGATCTTGCATCAAAGCTTGGAATCACAAAGAAAAATGTTAATGAAATAATAAAGGGGAAAGCACCTTTAACTGCAAAGAATGCTTTAAAGTTAGAGTATATTTTTAATATACCTGCAAGTTTTTGGAACAATTTAGAAAAAGAATACAGAGAAAGTTTAGAAAGAAAAAAAGATTTTGATACTATTATAAATGAAATTCCTTATTTAAAAAGTATTCCATATAATGAAATGGCAAATAGAAATTGGGACTTTATAGAAAAAACAACATCTCCAATTGAAAAAGTTAAAAATCTTAGAAAGTTTTTTTCATGTGCTTCATTATCGTTTGATACAGAACTATATAAAAAAATAAACTTTAGAAAAAAAGATAATACTTCTTTTAATGAAAAAGCCCTTTATTGTTTTTTAAGATATGGTGAAATTGAATCTAATAAAATTAAAGGCCCTAATTTTAATATTTTAAACTTAAAGAAAAAAATTAGTGAAATAAGAGCTTTAGCAAATAAACCATTTTTTGATAATTATGATAAGATAAAAGAAATATTATTGTCATGTGGTGTGTTTTTAATCTGTGAACCTTATTTATCTTGTACATATCTTAATGGAGTTACATATAAACCAAATAGTAAAAGAGCTATAATAATGATAAGTACTAAAGGTAAAAAAGATGATATGGTTTGGTTTACTTTATTTCATGAAATAGCCCATCTTTTAAAACATAGTAAAAAAGAAATGTTTATTGATATAAATACTTTTGAAAAAGAACAAAAAGAACTTGAAGCAAATACTTTTGCTAAAAATATTTTAATTAATGAGAAAAAATATCAATTGTTTATTAAAAGTAACAGTAGTTATAATAAAGAAAATATAATTAAATTTGCCAAAGAAAACAATGTTTTACCAGGAATAGTATTAGGTAGATTACAAAATGATAAGGTAATTTCTTGGAATGAATTTAATGATTTAATAATAAAAATATAAGTTATTTTGTTTAACTTATATTTTTTGTTAATCTATTTACAATAAAGTAAAATAAATAAGAAATAATACCTAAGATAAATATTGAAGTTATGACTAAATTTAAATTAAATATATCAGATCCATAGTTAATTAAATACCCAAGGCCTTTTTTGGATACTAAAAGTTCTCCCATTATTACCCCAATTAAAGATAGACTTATATTAATTTTTAAAGTATTAGCTAGGCTTGGAATATTACTTCTAAACACTAATTTAGTAAATATTTGAAATTTATTAGCTTTAAATGATTTCATTAAAAATATTTTGGCTTTATCTGTTTCGATGAAAGCGTTATACATATTTAAAATAATAGTAAAAACACTTATTAAGATAGCCATTAAAACAATTGATTTTATATTAGCACCCATCCATATAATTAAAAGTGGCCCTAAAGATACTTTAGGAAGTGAATTTAATATAGTAATGTATGGTTCTAGTATTTTAGATAAAGTATTGCTCCACCAAAGAGTTGTTGCTATAAAAAGTCCAATAATTGTAGATAATATAAAGCTAATAATGGTTTCATATGAAGTAACAAATATATGATTTAGTAAATTATAGTTTTTAAATAAATCTATAATAGTAATTCCTATTTTTGAAGGATAAGAAGTTAAAAAAGTATTAATTAAATTATTTCTACCTAAATATTCCCAAATACCAAGTAAGAAAATAATTATAAATATTTTAAAAAAACCAACAATAAATTTATTTTTTCTAATATTTTTTAAATAAGTTTTATGTTCTAAACTATACATGATGATCTAACTCTTTCCATATATTTGTGTAATAAGAAGCAAATTCTTCTTTTTTTCTATTTTCTGTTGGAATACTTTTTTCTTTAAATTCTATATTATAAATATTTTTAACATAAGAAGGTCTTTTTGATAAAAGGATAATGCGATCAGACATACTTATAGCTTCAGCAATATCATGTGTAACCATAATAGCAGTTTTTCCTTCTTTTTTAATTATTTCATATACCTCATCAGACAAAGTTAATCTTGTTTGATAATCAAGGGCACTAAAAGGTTCATCAAGAAGTAATATATCGGGTTCTAAAACTAAAGTCCTAATTAAAGCAACTCTTTGCCTCATACCTCCAGATAATGAACTTGGATATTTATTAATAAAATCTTTTAAACCATAAGTTGTAAGAAGTTCAATTGCTCTTTGTTTTGTTTTTTCATTTAATCTTTTAGTTATTTCAAGACCTAATAAACAATTTTCTAAAATTGTTTTCCATGGAAAAAGTGAATCTTCTTGTAACATGTAACCAATCGTAGGGTTTTCTTTATTAAAAATTATTTTTCCACCTGATTTTGGAATTATATTTGATATAATCCCAAGAATAGTACTTTTGCCACATCCAGATGGTCCAATTATAGAAATGTATTCTTTGTCTTTAATAGTAAAATTTATGTTATCTAACGCTAGTGTTTCACTAGTTTTATCATGATAAATTTTTTTAAGATTTTTAACTTCTAAACAAGGATTATCCATAAAATATTTATCCTCCTTTTCCTATACTTATTATATTCTTTATGTTTTTTTTGGTTTAGATATATGACTAAATAGAAAATAAAAAGTGTTATTATATAATTTATAACTTGTTAAACTATTTTTATAATTTTTTTAATAAAAAATGTAATAAATTGTTGATATTAATATTTTTTTGTGATAAAATTTTGTTATAGATATGATATTGCGTATTAACTTATATATAATAGGAGGAATAATATGGAAGAAAAAAGAATATTGACTATAACTAAGACAGATGGTAGTAAAGAACAAGTTGAAGAGGTTATATCATTTGAATTTAATGATACTAAAAAAAGATATGTAGTTTATACAAAAAATGAAAAAGATGAAAATGGAAACGTTACAATATATGTAACTAGAATAGTAAGTGATAAAAATGGAAACAGATTCTTAGGGGTTGAAAATGATGATGAATGGAATAGAATTAAAGCTGCCCTAAGAGCTTTAATAAAGAAGGAATATTAACAGGAGGAAATAGTTATGAAGATAAATGTTTTAGGAGATACAGTTGAATTAACTGTAGAAGATTTTTTAAATGGAACTTTGGAAGTAAAAGAAGAAGATGTTGCTAAAAAGATAAAAGTACAAGAAATCCAAATGAAAAATACTCAAGCAGAATTTCTTTTAAAAACAAAGAAACTTTTTGAAGTTGATAAAGAAATTACTGATAAAATTGAAGAAAAAGAAAAACAAGATTTAATGGAAGCTTATTCTAAAGAAGAACCAGTAGTAAAGGCTGATTTAAATGAAAAAACAGAAATTGTTCCTGAGGAGAATAGAATAAAGCCAAATCCTACTTTTGAAAAAACAGTAGAAGAAAGTTTTATTAGTGCTGCTGATGATATGAATGTAATTATGGATAAACAAGAAGATATAAAAGAAGAAGTTGAAGAATATAAAAAAGAAAAACCTGAAGTTACAAATGAAAGACCATCTTTATACAGTGGTTCAGCCTATAGAACTGATGTTTCTTATGCAAGACCAAGAATTGATACAACTACTCCAGAATATTTCATTAAGTTAGCTTCTAGTGCTGATACTAATACAGTTGAAGGACAAACTTTAATTATTGGAGTTAAAGGATTAGAAAATCTTTTAAAAGCTGAAGCAAAATATGAAAATAGTATTAAAGATTTAAACGATGACATTGTAGGATTAACTGATAAAATCAAATCTGAAACAGTTGTTAGAAAGAAAATTGAAGAATATGTAAATCGTTTTGGTGGGGTTAATTATGATGTTGATAAATCTATTACAGATGAAGAAGTTATTGAATTACTAGAAATTGGTGGTAGAGAAATTAGAGAAATTTTAACTAATTTATTTACTAAATCAGTTGAAAAACAAAAAGGTATTGAATTAATTGAAAACAATAAAAAAGATGTTGAAGAAAAATTAAAAGTAACTGAAGAAGCTTTAAAAGAAGCAAAGGAAACCACAAAAAATTATTGTGTTACTCTTCAAGATAACTTACAAAAAGCTAGAAATATGGACAAGTTAAATGCTCTTGAAGCAAAACAAGAAGAAGAAAGAGCAAAAGCAAGACTTGCATATGAAAAACAAATAGCTACAATTAAAGATTCTATGTCAATAAAAGAACCTGAAGCAGATGTTAATTTTGATGTTGTAGGTAATTTTGTTACTGATACAACTAGAGCAGATGAAATATTAAAAATGACAAATATTTCATTAAATGGTGAAGAACCATTAAAACAAGTTCGTTAAAAGATGAGAAATCATCTTTTTTGTTGCAAAAAAATAATATAAGTGTTATAATATGAGCAACTTAAGGGGGATTATTCATGGATGAATTAGCAAAGCTTATTAATGATTATTCATTAAATAAACATTTTGCAGATGAAATGTTTGTTTATAAAGTTTGTAATATTCTTATTAATAAATATGAACTATTTTCTTATGTTAAAAATATTGATATAAAAAAAGAAGAACATCCTGACTGTTTTGGAGAATATTATGATAATTTAAATAAGATTAATATTTATCTTGATTATATAATTAGTGAATATAGTAAGCTTAGTTTAAGGTTTTCATTAAAAGATTTTGAATATTATTATTATATTAATTTAAATGTTCTTAAAATTATTATTCATGAGCTTAACCATGCTAAACAATATAAAAAGTTAAATAGCAATATTAATGATGAAGAAACATTTTTATATAAAATATGTACTAGAACACTTGAGGAAATGTATTATACTTCAAATATTCATATAAAAAGTAGTGCAGATTATTATAATTTATTATGTATAAAAGATAGCTTATATATAATTGATCCAATGGAAAGAATGGCAGAATTTAAATCCTTAAGTAATACGAGAAAACTTATTTTAAATAATGGTATAATTCCTCAGAAAATAAATAATATTTTTTCTTTAACTCAAACAAATTTAATTTTAAAAGTGCATAAGAATGAATATTTAAGCCCTACGATAAAATTTTTAGATGAGATGAAATATGAAAATGATTTAAATAAATTTAAGTTTTATAATGGTGTTATTGATAAAGAATTCTTAAAATCATTTTCAATATATGATTATGCTAAAAGAATATTTTATGGTTATCCAATAACGGAAGAAGAATATAATGTTAATAGAGAGTTTAAAAAGTATTTAATAAGAGAAATAAAAAAATAATTTAATAATGTAAATATGTGTAAATTAAAAAAAATACACATATTTTTTTATTAAAAATATTTACAAATTGGAATTTAAATAGTAGAATAGTGGTAGACAGTGGAATATTGTGGTGAAAAGTGGTGAGGTTTTATGTTAATGGGAGAATATCATCATAGTCTTGATGATAAAAAAAGATTAATAATTCCTTCTAAACTAAGGGAAGATTTAGGAGATTATGTAATTGTTACTAGAGGTTTAGAAGATTGTTTATTTATTTATTCCCAAAGTGCATGGAATGATATTGTAAATAAATTAAAAACTTTACCATTTACTAAAAAAGATGCGAGAAGTTTTACAAGACTTTTCTTATCGGGAGCTACTGTTTGTGAATTTGATAAACAAGGAAGAATCACTTTAAAAGAACCACATACTAATTATGCATCACTTATAAAAGACTGTGTAATCGTTGGTGTAAACGATCGTATAGAAATTTGGTCTAAGGCTAATTGGGATAATTATTTTTCTAATAACAAAGAAAGTATGGCTGATGTTGCAGATCATTTATTTGAGGTTGATTTATGAAACATATAAGCGTTTTACTTGATGAATGTATTAATGGCCTTAATATAAAAGAAAATGGTATATATGTTGATATGACACTTGGTTATGCAGGACATTCTAGTGAAATATTAAAAAGACTTAAAAATGGTTTTTTATATGCTTTTGATAAAGATATTGATGCATGTAATTATAGTAAGGAAAGATTAAGCTTGATTTCTAATAATTTTAAAATATTTAATACTGCTAATTTGAATATTAAAACTTGTTTAGAAAATGAAGGTGTTACTAAAGTTGATGGAATTTTATTTGATCTTGGAGTATCAAGTGTTGAACTTGATGAAGCAAGTCGAGGTTTTAGCTATATAAAAGATGCTAAACTTGATATGCGAATGGATCAAAAAAGTGATTTTAGTGCCTATGATGTTGTAAATAATTATGATGAGGCTAAGCTTTCTAAGATATTTAAAATATATGGTGAAGAAAAAAATGCCAATAGAATTGCTAGAAAAATAGTAGAACAAAGAAGTATAAAACCTATTGAAACAACTTTAGAACTTGCTAATCTTATTGATTTAGCAACACCATATAAAGATAAAAGAAGTGGAGGACATCCTGCTAAAAAAGTATTTCAAGCAATTAGAATAGAAGTAAATAATGAATTAGAAGAGTTAGAACAAGCTTTAAAAACTTGTTTAAAACTTTTAAATGTTGATGGAAGAATGTGTGTTATATCATTTCATTCTTTAGAAGATAGAATAGTAAAAAACATATTTAAAGAAGTTAGTGAAATTGATCCTTTTTTAAAAGGACTTCCAAATATAGACAAAAATTTATTACCAGATTATGAGATAATTACAAACAAACCAATACTTCCAAGTGAAGGTGAAATAAATTATAACAAAAGAAGCAAAAGTGCAAAATTAAGAATAATAAAAAGAATAAAATAGGGTATGGAAAGGAAAGATATTTATGAAAATACAAAATGGAAAGATAAAATTTAGTAAATTAGAAAAGATGGTATATTTTTTTACTTTTGTTATTGCATTATTATTTTTCCCACTTATGTCAGTTTTTTCAAAATCAATGTTATCAAAAGCAAATTATGAAGTTGAGTTTGTTAAAGATGAAATAAGCGTTCAAGAAAAATCAAATGAAAGTTTACAAATGAAAATTAATGAACTTGCATCGCTTGAAAACTTGGAAAGTATTGCCAAAGAAAAAGGATTAAGTTATAATTCTAATAGTGTTAAAATTATTGATAATTAGGGGTGAAGTGTATGAAGGGTAAGAATTCTAAATCTACTAGTAAAATTTTTATTATTTTTACTCTTTTTTGTTTTATTTTAATAGTTTTTAGAACAAGTTATTTAGCTCTTTCAACTAATATTGATGGTATTAATATCAAAGAATTTGCTAATGATAGAACAATAGTAAAAACAAGTATTCCTGCAAGCAGGGGAACTATTTATGATGTAAATGGTGATGTATTAGCACAAAATGTTAGTTCATATACTTTAATTGCATATTTAGATCCAGAAAGAAGCAAAGATCAAAAGAAATTATATCATGTTGAAGATAAAGTAACTACTGCTGAAAAACTTTCTACTGCTATAGAAATGAAAAAAGAAGATATTTTAGATATTTTAAATCAAGAAGGATTGTATCAAGTAGAGTTTGGTTATGCTGGTAAAAATTTAACTGAAATGGAAAAAGAAAAGATTGAGGCTTTATCACTTCCAGGAATTGATTTTATTGAAGATGAAAAAAGATATTATCCAAATGGGGATTTTGCTTCTTATACAATTGGTTATGCTAAAAAAAATGAAGATGGTATTATAACTGGAGAACTTGGAATTGAAGCATTATTAGATTCTGCTTTAAAAGGGGTAAATGGAGAAATAACTTATCAAAAAGATAGAGATGGGCGTAAAATAGCAGGAACTAAAGAATTAAAAGTAGATGCTAAAAATGGTGATGATATATATTTAACAATAGATTCTAATATTGAGCTTTTTGTAGAGCAAGCTTTAAGGGAAAATTTTGGAAAATATCCAAGCGAATGGGCTGTTGCTGTTGTGGCAGATGCTAAAACGGGTAAGATTTTAGCAGCAAGTCAAAAACCTAGTTATGATCCTAATATTTTAAATATTAAAAATTATATGGATATAACCGTGTCAACTCCTTATGAACCTGGTTCTATTATGAAAATATATACTTATATGGCAGCAATGGAAAAAGGAACATATGATGGAACAAAAACTTTTTTATCAGGAAAATATAAACTTGAAGATGGAACAGTAATTAATGACTGGAATCCATATGGATGGGGAGATATTACATACGATCAAGGTTTTTATGCTTCAAGTAATGTTGGGGTTATTAATATTGTAAATAATTTTATTGATAAAAATATTTTAAAAGATTATTTTAAAAAAGCTGGTTTTGGTGAAAAAACAGGAATAACGCTTGCTAATGAACAACCTGGTAAAATAAGTTTTACCTATGAATCAGAAGTATACAATGCTGCTTTCGGTCATGGAATTACAACAACACCAATACAACATATTCAAGCTTTAACATCTATTGCTAATGATGGTGTTATGTTAAAACCTTATATTGTAGATAAAGTTGTTAATAGTGATGGTGAAACTATTTATAAAGGAGAAAAAACAGAAGTTGCTACAATTGCATCTAAAAAAACCACTGATTATATAAAACAACTTATGTATGATACAGTTCATTCCTCATGGGGTGCTGCAACTGCTACAGCTTATAGGGTTCCTGGTTATGATGTTATTGGTAAAACAGGTACAGCACAGCTTGTAAATGCTAATACAGGAAAATATTATACTGATAATTACAATTCAATTAAGTCTTTCGTAGGTATGTGGCCTAAAGATAACCCTCAAATAATTATATATATATCTGCTAAAAAAATTATATATGGTACATCTAAACCTTTATATGGAAGTGTTAAAAGTATTGTAACTAATGTAAGTAAATATTTAAATATATTAGGTACAAAAAAAGATAATACGATAGAAAATATAACAATAGATAATTATTTAAATAAAGATGTTACAACTGTTACAAAAGAGTTTGATGAAAATAAAATATCTTATTTAGTCTTAGGAAATGGTAGTAAAATAATAGATCAGTATCCTAAAAAATCTTATCTTTTAAATAGTAATGAGAAAGTTATACTTTTAACATATGATACTTCTTATAAAATGCCTAATTTAAAAAATTATAGTAAAAAAGAGGTAGAAGAAGTGTGTAATATGTTAAATATATCTTGTTCTTTTAAAGGTAGTGGATATGTTAATAAACAAAGTATAAATAATGGTTCTAATTTAAATAGAACAACAAAAGTAGAGTTTGAATTAAAATAATCACAAATTTTTGTGATTTTTTTTCTTAAATAATAATACTTTAATTGACTAAATAATATATTTTTTGTAAAATAAGTTTATAGATAACTGGAGGAATTTTTATGATAGATATTAATTTAATTAGAAATAATAAAGAATTAGTAAAAGAAAATATTAAAAAGAAATTTCAAAATGATAAACTTATTTTAGTTGATAAGATTTATGATCTTGATTTAAAGTTTCGTGAATTTAAACAAAAAGGGGATACTTTAAGGAGTGAAAAAAATATTTTAAGTAGTAAAATAGGTCTTTTAATGCGTGAAGGTAAAAAAGAAGAAGCTGAAAGTACAAAGAAAAAAGTTTCACAAATTAATGATGAAATATCTTTATGTGAAAAAGAAGAAGAAAGTTTAGAACAAGAAATAAAAGAAAAAATGATGGTTATTCCTAATATTATAGATAGTTCTGTACCAATAGGTAAGGATGATTCTTGTAATGTTGAAAAAGAAAGATTTGGAAAGGCGTATGTTCCTAAGTATGAAATCCCTTATCATGCAGATATAATCGAAAAACTAAATGGACTTGATAAAATATCTGCAGGTAGAACAAGTGGGGAAGGATTTTATTATTTACTCGGTGATATAGCAAGACTTCATGAAGCATTACTTGCTTATGCTAGAGATTATATGATAGATAAAGGATTTACTTATGCTATTCCACCATTTATGATACATAGTGATGTTGTTAATGGCGTTATGAGTTTTGCTGAAATGGAAGCAATGATGTATAAAATCGAAAATGAAGATTTATATTTAATTGGCACAAGTGAACATTCTATGATAGGTAAATTTAAAGATCAATTAATAAAAAAAGAAGAATTACCAATAAAAATGACTTCATATTCTCCATGTTTTAGAAAAGAAGGAGGAAGTCATGGTCTTGAGGAAAGGGGACTTTATAGAGTTCATCAATTTGAAAAACAAGAAATGATTGTTCTTTGTGAACCCGAAGATTCAAATAAATATTATGAAGATATGTGGAAGTATACTGTTGAAGTATTTAGAAATATGAATGTACCAGTAAGACAACTTGAATGTTGTAGTGGTGATTTAGCAGATTTAAAGGTAAAGTCATGTGATGTAGAAGCTTGGAGTCCAAGACAACAAAAATACTTTGAAGTTGGTAGTTGTTCTAATTTAGGAGATGCTCAAGCAAGAAGACTTGGTATTCGTGTTAAAAGTGAAAAAGGAAACTATTATTTACATACTTTAAATAATACAGTAGTAGCATCACCTCGTGGATTAATTGCTGTAATTGAAAATAATTACAATGAAGATGGAAGTATTACTATTCCTGAAGTATTAAGACCATATATGGGTGGTAAAAAGATAATAAAATAATTATAGTTTTACTATAATTTTTTATCTTAAATATAATAAAATATTATAGAAAGAAGGAAAAATATGAAATATTTTTTTGCAGGGATAAAAGGTTCTGGTATGGCAGGACTAGCATGCATGTTAAAAAACTTAGGAAATGATGTAATTGGATGTGATGACACTAAAGTATATACTTTTACAGAAGATGCTTTATACGAAAATGATATAAAAGTTTATAAAGATGCTTATTTTTTAACAAGTGATATGATTTTTATTTATACCGCAGCAATTCATGAAGATCATTACGCTTATAAAAAAGCTAAAGAGTTAAATTGTAAAATGTATGGTTATTTTGAGTTTATCGGAGAATTAACTAAAAAGTATAAAACCATATGTGTAGCGGGAAGTCATGGCAAAACAACAACTACAGCACTTTTATCACATATATTTAAAAATACAATAAAAACAAACTATTTAATCGGCGATGGAACAGGCTTTATTGATAAAACTTCTTCTAATTTTGTTGTAGAATCTTGTGAATTTGAAAGACATTTTTTAAATTATTATCCTAAATATGCAATTATAACTAATATAGATTATGATCATGTTGATTGCTATAAATCAATCGATGAATATCGTGAAGTTTTTGAAGAATTTATAAAAAATGTTAGTAATAAAGTAGTTGCTTGTGGTGATGATGCTGAAATTAGAAAATTAAAAAGCGATAAGATAGTTTATTATGGTTTTAATGAAGACAATGATGTTGTTTGTAAAAATGCTATTTTTACTCCAGAAGGAAGTAGTTTTGATGTTTATATAGATAAAAAATTCTACGGACATTTTAAGCTTAATTTATATGGAAAACATATGCTTTTAGATGCTTTAGCATGTATTTATATGTGCTATTTAGAAAATATTGATGTTGATTTAATAATTGAAAATATTAATAACTTTAAAGGTGCTAAAAGAAGATTTAGTGAAACAAAAATAGGAAATAATATAATAGTAGATGATTATGCTCATCATCCAAATGAAGTTAAAACAGTAATAGAAACAGCAAGGCAAAAATATCCTACTAAACAAGTAGTGGCAGTTTTAATACCTTATACTATTTCAAGAACAAAAGCATTTTATAAAGATTTTGCAAATGTTTTAAAACAAGCAGATAAAGTATTTGTAACAGATATAGAGCCTGCAAGAGAAAGCTTTAAAGATTATCCTGGTGTTACATCTAATCTAATAATAGATTTAATACCAAATGCAGAACATATAAGTAAAGAAGAAATAAGTAAATTATATAAATATGATAATGCTGTTATACCATTTATGGGATGTAAAGATCCTACTTGGTTAATTGATGCTTATAAGGAAGGTTTAAAATGAATATAGATATCTTAAAAGTAGGTTATTTAGAAACTAATTGTTATATATTAACTAAAAACAATAAATCATTAATAATAGATCCAGGGGATGATGAAAATTTTATTGTTTCAAGAATTAAAAAGTTAAATACAACACCAATTGCTATTTTACTTACACATCATCATGAAGACCATACAGGATGTGTTAAACCACTTTCAAGTATGTATGGTATAAAAGTGTATGATTATAATAATTTATTTGAAGGTAACCATCAAATAGAAGACTTTTCTTTTGAAGTAATATATACAAAAGGTCATTCTGCTACTTCCGTTACTTACTATTTTCCTAAAGAAAAAGTTATGTTTGTCGGAGACTTTATCTTTTATGAAAATATAGGAAAAACGGATTTACCAACAGGAGATTATAAAGAAATGATAAAAAGTATTGATAAAATTGGAGAATATCCAAATGATACTAAAATATATCCAGGTCATGGAAGAACAACTACTTTAGAACATGAAAAAAAATATAATGAATATTTCTTGTTTGATAAATAAATATCAATTAATTTTGATATTTTTTTAATTTTTCATCATAAAATTTAGTGTGATGATTTATGAAAAATGCTTTATTATTTTTTTATAATATTTTTTTAGAAGAAATAGAAAAAATAAACGATAATTACTATTTTACTTATCAAAATAGTGATTTTGTTGTTCATAAATATATAAGAAATATAGAGGAAGTAATAAATATATATAATTTAAATAAAGAAATGTTACAAAATAATATAATTACCTATGAAATAATTTTAACAAAAGAAAATAATGTATTGTTTTATGAAGAAACCTCTTATTATTTATTAATGAAATTACCTAATATTAAAAATAGAATAATTACAATTGATGATGTGTTAAGTTTTAATTATGTTTCAAAAAACAATTATAATTTACTTGATAAATCGATGTGGAATGTTAATTGGGAAAAGAAAATAGATTATATTGAATATCAATTTAGTCAAATGGCTAAAAAGTATAAAAATATAAATGAAGGAATTAATTATTATTTAGGAATATGGGAAAATGCAATTAGTTATTATAATGATAATGTTATTTTAAAACAGGAAGTTAAGTTTATTTGTCATAAAAGATTAGAAGTAAATACTGATTTATTAGAATTTTTAAATCCCTTAAATTTTGTTATCGATTATAAAGAAAGAGATATTGGAGATTATTTAAAGTCTTATATTATAAATGAAAAGTATACATATTTAAAATTAAAAAGTATTTTAAATAAGTTATCACATGATAGAAATGATGTTGCTAGATTTATAACAAGACTTATGTTTCCATCATTTTATTTTGATAAATATGAAGAAATAATAATAAATGAAGAAGAGGATAAATCTATTTTGTATTTTAATACAATAATAAATAGTTATGAGGATTTTTTAAGATTTATTTTTAATTATTATAAAAATTTAGGACTTCCTTACTTAACATGGTTATTTAATAATAAAAAAGAGGATTAAACCTCTTCGATTATTCTTACTTCTTTAATTTCTGGTACCTTATCTATAATTGTTCTTTCAATACCATCTTTTAAAGTTATTTCTTGCATAGGGCAATGTTTACATGCCCCTTGTAATGTAACGTATAAAATGTTTCCGTCAATTTTTACAAATTCAATATTACCACCATCATTCATTAAAAATGGTCTTAATTCATTAATTACTTCTAATACTTTTTCTTCCATAATTTTTTTCCTTTCTTTTATTTGATTATAACTTTTTTAATGTTTTTTGTAAAGGTGGTAGAAAAAACTTGATTTTTGTTGTATAATAAAAACGAAAAAAGAAAACATCTAGGGTGGTGTATATATGACAAAGTATAAAGTAGGAAGTACTGTTACAGGTAATGTTACAGGAATAGAAAAATATGGAGCATTTGTAAGTTTAGATGATTATTACAGTGGACTTATTCATATTTCAGAAATTTCAGAAGGTTTTGTAAAGGATATTAATGATTATGTTAATCTTGGTGAAACAATAAGTGCTAAAATAATTGAAGTAGATGACGAGAGTTGTCATGTTAAATTAAGTATAAAAAATATTAAGAGTAAACCTAATAGAAGAAAAAGGAATATTGAAGAAGTTGGTAGTGGATTTGGAATTTTAAAAGAAAATTTAGATGAATGGGTAGAAAAAACAAAAAAAAGCAAAAAAAATTAGAAATTATATTGACAAAAGAACAATAATAAGATATATTTAATATCGTCGAATGAATTTCATTGACATTGTTAAAATGTTAATGGGCGATTAGCTCAGTTGGTTAGAGCACCTGCCTTACAAGCAGGGGGTCATAGGTTCGAGTCCTATATCGCCCACCATTAGTGCCGACTTAGCTCAATAGGTAGAGCAACTGACTTGTAATCAGTAGGTTGAGGGTTCAATTCCTTTAGTCGGCACCATATTTTTGGAGGAATAGCGAAGTGGTCAAACGCGGCAGACTGTAAATCTGTTCCTAACGGTTCCATGGTTCAAATCCATGTTCCTCCACCACTTATATTGCCTCGTAGCCAAGCGGTAAGGCACGAGACTTTGACTCTCGCACGCGCTAGTTCGAATCTAGCCGAGGCAACCACTTTTTAGTATTTACGTTCCGCTAGCTCAGTTGGTAGAGCATTTGACTTTTAATCAAAGGGTCTGGAGTTCGAATCTCCAGCGGGACACCATTTTTTTTGCCTGAGTGGCGGAATAGGTAGACGCACAGGACTTAAAATCCTGCGTGGTTAATCCCACGTGCCGGTTCAAGTCCGGCCTTAGGCACCATCTTTTATGGAGGAATACCCAAGTCTGGTTGAAGGGACCGGTCTTGAAAACCGGGAGGTCGGAGACGGCGCAGGGGTTCGAATCCCTTTTCCTCCGCCATTATATATATTTTATCGCGGGGTGGAGCAGCTTGGTAGCTCGTCGGGCTCATAACCCGAAGGTCATAGGTTCAAATCCTGTCCCCGCAACCATGGTTCCGTGGTGTAGTGGTTATCACGTCTGCCTGTCACGCAGAAGATCGCGGGTTCAAGTCCCGTCGGAACCGCCAT